>Ga0214499_1000040_pt1 | contig 10596 bp, 14 predicted proteins | sample G5R1MT_FD_206144 | JGI IMG/M metagenome (GOLD analysis project Ga0214499, IMG submission 206144) | Metatranscriptome of phyllosphere microbial comminities from switchgrass, GLBRC, Michigan, United States - G5R2_MAIN_12SEP2016_LR1... | ecosystem: Host-associated > Plants > Phyllosphere >... | reverse complement strand
GTTGCATTTAATGCCTGCATTTTACGAGGACTCGGCTAACTGTCCTTCGCTCTTGATAAAGTCATTATATGTAAATCTGACCACGAAGTCAAGATCTAAATTAAGGGGCGGTCTTTGAACCCCGCCCCTCGTTTCGCTTACCAGTTGTATCGGTCCTTACCGACCGCCTTGAGCATTACACCCTCAGGCGAGAACTTATCAACCTCAACAGCCAGGATTGACTCCATGATTGCTGGGGAGAAGCCGGAAACCAGAGCCACGCCAGAGTCGTTAAACTTGACAGGCTTGTTACCGTAGTCGTTAAGATTCCAGAATACAACCTGTGGCATCTCATACCCGGCATCTTCGTACTTACGACGAATCATCTGCAAGGCAGAGTCGTCGTGACGAACACAGCTGTTAAACTGCATGTCGGAGAGAATCAGTAGCATCTGCGGCATGTCCTCGGCAGGAACCCCGTTACGCAGAGCGTGATCGAGGATCAGATCGAAGACAGAGTGCAGGTTGGTAGAACCACCCCAAGGAGCGGAACACATCTGCGCTAGACGCTGGTCCAGTGTGCCCGAGAGCTTCACGAACTTAGCGTTCTCCGAGAAACCTACTGAGAGGTCCTTGAAGGCACCAGTGGACTTCTCGGCTACGTATAGACCGAGCGAAGTCGCGACGTCCATGCAGGAAACCTGCGAGTCCTTGATCCTCGTGCCCATTGAGCCCGAGTTGTCAACAACTGGAAGAACGTTCTTGCCGTTCATGTAGTTAGGCAGAGCCTCCCACATGGACTGAGCAACCTGGTTAAACTTATAGTGACCCGAACGAGCACCAGCCGCACCGTAGTACGACAGGTCCATCGCACCGCCCAGCATCTTGATAACGTCGTACGGATAAACTGCACCGGCGTTAACCTTAGCAGAACCGTCGTTACGCTTCAGAGCGTCCTTGTAGGCCTGGAAAGCCTCAGGAGCGTTGCGGTGGAAGGCCGTCATGTAGCGAGACATAGCAAGCGACGGAACATGTGAGAAGTTAATCTCGTTCCAGTTGCGAGCGCACATGTCCTGCTCGACGACGTTCGTCATGCCGACTACGAACTTACGATACTGCTTCGGAGACATGCCCAGAGCATTACGCAGTTCGATTGAGTGCACGCCCTTGCGAGGTGCCCACTTAGCGGCTAGACCGTTACCCTTGCGGAGTTCGCGAACGAAGACCTGAAGAGCACGAGCCTTGACTTCCGGGTTGGTAAAGATGAGCAAGTCGTCGAAGCGACCCAGCTCAGGAAGATTGTCGAGCAGGCGAGACTCGATCAGAAGCTGCGGCTCATTCGCTTCAAGGAAAAGCAGAATGTTGCGATACAGCTGACGCTCACCGGAACCACCACGAACGTCGCGAGCCCATTGAGCGATGCGAAGAGCGAGGTCGCGGTTCTCGTCGAAAGCGGCCTTAAACTGAGGAATTACGTCCTTGCCTCGCATAGCACCAATTGAACCGAACAGGTCCAGGGCTGCGGAAGAAGTCGTAGAGCGAGCACGCATACCGTTAGCGGTACGGGCTACGAGCGGCTTGGCCGTGGAACGGCCTAGCGTGGAAGTAAACATATTCATTATCTGTATTCCTTTCTGGTTTTTCGTCAAAAGAAAAATTTGAAATGGGTTGCTGTTAGAATACATAGAATCTAGCAGGCTACGCCCTTTCGGGAGTTCTATACCAAGAATTTGTTATGCGGTACATAGCCTTAATAATCTAGTATCTGGATACCGTTTTTATCCGCTAGGAAATGGTCAGCGATTAAAAGGTTTGCTGTTAGTATCCATATTAAGTAAACTGGCTGCTTGGTTTGCAGAGGGAATTGAACCCTCAACGGTCTGATTAAGAGTCAGATTGACATCCACTGTCATTGCATAAAGCGTTGCTGTGAGCAGCCATAAAATAAAGTCAGGATCGTGAGGGAACCGCTCTCGCGGGGCCACCAGGCCACTCCCTCATAGTATGGAGAGGGAGCTTGGAATTGAACCAAGAGTATTTGGTTTGCTGTGCCGATCCTATATCACTACTTATGGGGTGACCGGAGGGACTCGAACCCTCATGCCTTGTGTTTCACAAACACCTATGCACACCTGCTACACCTCGGCCACCATAAAATGGTGAAAGTACCCGCCATATGCATCTGCCCGGGAATAGGTTTATACAAACCTAGCCACTCTCCAATTATTGAGACATACGAGCCAGTGCGAGAGCTGGTGGTTAGTAACTCATATGAATATCGTGGGACTGCTTCCTCGTGCTAACGCGTCAACGCCGAGACAATTACTCGGACAGCCCAGCTGTTGGTTTGATAGAGTGAGCCCTATCCGCCCGGTTCGCTTAGCCGGTTTGTTCGGGATTTGGATTAAACAGGATTGCATATTCTACGCGCTCTACCATTAAGCTAACCCGACTCAAGTGGTGCCGGGTGAGGGAATCGAACCGCTCGTCTCGTCCTTGTCATGGAATGAATGGTATGCTGTTACAATCCTAAAATTTGGTGGGAGGTGATGGAGTCGAACCACTAGCCCGAAGGCCCCTGATTTACAGTCATTCGCTTGCTACCTGCAAGTAACACCGCCCAATTTGATTAGTATCCGCGCTTTTTGAGATTGTACCCAATCAGAGTGCCAATTCCAAGCGTCACGATAGCCGTAATCATTTATATTTCCTTTCGTCTTGATGGGATCATTATATGCCATTTAGGCAGGTCAGTCAAGAACTAAAATATGGTAAGCTAGGTGGGACTCGAACCCACACGACCTAAGTCCAGGCATTTTAAGTGCCTTGCGTGCTGCCAATTTCGCCACTAGCTCATATTAAATGGTACTCCCGGAGAGACTCGAACTCTCACGCCAAAGGCACAGGTACCTAAAACCTGCGTGTACTACCAATTTCACCACGGGAGCGTGGTACTCCTACTCGGGAACGAACCGAGACATTGCTTGGGTCTGAACCAAGTCCCTCTACATTGGGGTATAGAAGCACATTAAAACTGAGGCACACCGTCACGGCTTTCAGGTGCGCACGCTACTTATTCCATCCGTTGATGGCTGTCCGAACGGTGTCAACCGTAGTAGCTAAGTCTTGGTGCTAGAAGCGGGACTCGAACCCGCACTGTTACGCATCTCAGGCGCTTGTCTCCTACCTTTGGACTACTCTAGCAAGTTAACAAAAGCAGTGGTATTAATTACCACAGTGTCCCTCAATGCCTGTTCGCGGACTTACATGAGTTGCGTTAGTCAGACGCTGGAACTGCTACACGGTGACTAGCCGCCCACTGCTTGTGTTAACTTCGGGCCGAAGCCCGAAGTAGAGTTTTAGAAGCGAATACCGACGCCGGCCGTAACCGCAGAGTCACCAGTGCGACCGTCAAAGTCGCTGTAGCGATACTCAGCCTTCACGAAGGTCTGATCGCTGATGCGATGCTCAAGACCGCCGCCAACTGCAAGACCGTCTCGATCAAATCGCTCGAAGGAGCGATAGTTGTTGTAACCGGCGGTTGCGTAACCTAGAGTTTTAGGCGTGAAGGCATAGCCCAGACGACCCATGATGCCAACCTGACGCTGATTCTCGAACACGTTACGAGTATTGGCTTCTACACCAGCCGTAACCTTGTCGCCGACTGGAGCATCGACGCCGACTGCGAAGCCGTATACAATGTCGTTGCGATCTCGTGAGTTGATTACGTCATTGTAACCTGCGGTAGCCTCTACGCGGGCTCCCGTAAAGCCGGCGTTGTCTTGTGCCATTGCTGGCGTAGCTACTGCGAGAGCGGCAACTGCTAGTGCGATGAACTTCATGTATTCTCCTTCTTGGATTTCTTTTTCTTTGGTACTGTATTCCAGCCACGACAAGCTATGGTCGCAGGTTCTTGTTGTTCCGTAGTACCGTTACCTACACAGAACAGGCAGGGTAGCCAGCCTATCGGATTGAAGATAAACTATGCTCCCGGAACCGTGACATACTTTACAGAGCATTTTCAGTTCCTTAGGTTAAACTGGAGCAGAGGCCGGACTCCGGAACCGGACTGTACCTTCGTTAACAGGTAACTCTGCATATGGAGCGGATAGGGAGGATCGAACTCCGTTGCTCTTTCGAGAATAGCTTGGAAGGCTATCCCATACAACCAGTATGGCTCTACCCGCATTAAATCGTCTCGGTACTTCACTTAGCCCCGAGCGGCTCTCCCCTGCATCAGCAGTCGATCGACTTGTCCTAGGAAGCTGATCGGTCGTGATACGGAACTTGGGGAGGCTGTCAGGATTTGAACCTGAATGTCCGGACTAGCACCAAATGCCAGCCTCCATAAATGGTCGGGAAGACAGGATTCGAACCTGCGATCTCCTGCTCCCAAAGCAGGCGCCGTAGACCAGACTTGGCTACTTCCCGTAAGAAACTCTACCAGTTCGCGCAGAACCTTGGGGTCAAAATCCAAGGCGGGCGTTCCCTGCTGCACTGGTGGGCAGCTCCCCCAAGAAGGCGACACAGCAAGTTCTCACCTTACTGGCTGGGGCGGTCCGGATGCCTCGCCGCTCTACCGAGTAGTAGCACAGCTTTATTGGCAGAGCAGGATACCGGCTCTATTTGTCTCGTGCCCTAGCTGCCGTCCCTGCTAGGGCTGTTCGCGTAACGGATAGCGAACCCCGCATCAATTTTAGACCATGTGCTAGGTCTCATCAAGGAGCCTCGTAATTTAGCAAGACGTGTCCTGCAAGCCTACATATTAAGGCAAAGTTGGCAAACACCGCGCCGCTCTTGATGAAGCCATTATACTTAGTTCAGGCAATCAAGTCAAGAACTAATTTTTAACTTGGTGAACCAGTGAGGATTCGAACCCCCTGCGGACGGATTAAAAGCCCGTTGTTTTCAGCCAATCAACTTTACGCTACTGGTCCAATATGGCAGCCCCACCGGGATGCGAACCCGGATTTCCTGGTTGAAAGCCAGGTGTCCTCAACTGTTTAGACGATGGGGCCAAACTTTAAGCATCAATGCCGCAACCGCCGTTAGCGGCCTTAGCGTGTACCGGCTGATAGAGATCATACCCGAAGAAGTAGACGGGAGCGATAATCGTCTCTACTAGAATGATACCGGCGACAATGCTGCCGGCCGAAGCCTCATAGCAGACCTTATCGCTCTTGTTGGTATCTTCGTTCAGCAGGCCGTAAGCCGGGTAGGTCTTACCCTGGATCGCGGCGGGCTGCGTACAGGCTGAGAGGCCGAGTGCGGCAGCTACGAGAACCGTGATAAACTTACGCATTTGATGCCTTTCTTTAAGATGGAGGACACGGTGGGGCTCGAACCCACAAGGCTTTTTACAGCGACAGATTAAGAGTCTGCTGGACCAACCAATTGTCCAACGTGTCCGTATTAGTTAATCTTCGTAATCGCCAGTGTCGACGCGCTCTTGAAGGTAATCAACCTCGCTCTCCGCGTCATTTATTTCTTGGATCATTCGGTCGTCCCACTGATCCTCTGGCATAAGTTCTAGAAATTCGTCGCGTAAGTCGCGAACGGCTCGCTCGGCCCATTCTCGGGCATCTAGCAAATCGTCGTAAGTCATGCCGCTTTCCCTCTGTTCATGCAGCCATTATACTGCGATCTAGCGAGAGAGTCAAGAGACATTTTAAGTGATGGTGGATCGCCTGAGATTTGAACTCAGATGTTCGGATTAAGAGCCCGACTCGTTGCGCCATTACGATCAGCGATCCATATTTTTAACTTTGCAGCTTTTCTACATACCATTCTAGGGCTTTCCACGGAAGGTAGAAGATGCCATAGAGAGCAAATACCGGCCAAATAGCGATGAAGAATAGAAATACTACTACGGTTTGAAAACTAGTGTCCTCGTCTATGTCTAGGTGAAAGAACTTAACGATTACGGAAATTAGAACAAAACCTGTAAACGCATACAAACCAATAAGAGCGAGCATACTATCCCCAATAAAAAAGCCACGGTCTATACAAACCGTGGCGCAATGGTAGCAGATAGGAGATTCGAACTCACTCTAGGAACCTTATGAGAGTTCCCTCGTCACCAGACGATCTGCTATGCGCGCACCACTAGCCTTGTGTGGATTCCCCAAGGTTTCTAGCTGTGTCGGCTTATAATTAAACATTATTTCCTTGTAATTCCCGGAGCCGTAGCTCCGGGAGGGGTTGCTGGGCGCACCATGCAACGTTGTATGTGGAGGAAGGCTGGCGGTCCCGAGCCCCAACGCTACTCTCGTAGCAATCCAACGGTTTTCAAGACCGTGCCGGCACGCCTGTCCGGTTAACCTTCCATAAGTTGAATAAGGGCGACCAATCGTCTGTACATGGCCTCATTAACTGCACAATCAACCGTGTGCGAACCTTAAATAATTGGATCCCCGCGTCAGACTCGAACTGACACACACTAGGGTCAAAGCCTAGCTGCCTTACCAGGTAGCACAACGGGGATCAGGCATTAGAAGCGACGAGGACGGTTGAGCAGGCTGTTGCCCGCAAACCAAGTCGCGCCAAAAACTGTAATTAGCACCAGCGCAATGAGAGCTGGAATAATCGGCCAGAGGATGATGATCCACCAGCTTACGCCCAAGAGAGCAACACCGAAAGCCTTCAAGGCGATCAGAACCACCCAGATGATAGTAAAAAGACTCAACGTACTCTCCTGCTAAAAATTTGGTTGACCTACGAAGATTCGAACTTCGTCCACAACGCTCATCAGGCGCGTATGCGTAACCATCACACTCTAGGTCATCATTAAATGGTAGGCACTATAGGATTCGAACCTATCATCTTCTCCGTGTAAAGGAGACGACTTCACCAAGCTATCTCAGCGCCCATAATATCAAGAACGTTTGTGTGAGGCCCATGAGGCTTTGCCGGTTCCCCGCTCTTGATAAAGTCATTATACTCAGATTGAGGGTCAGAGTCAAGAACTAATTTCAACTAACCCATGCTCGCGATCTAAGACCTTGTACTCCACTTTGATCGGCTCAAACTCTTCAAGAGCCTTCCATACGACGGCGAGGTCAAGATGGGAGCAAGTGTACACGTCTAGTTGCAGCATCGCAGGATCGTCCTCGTCCCACGCGTGAAGAACGATGTGACTCGTCTCAATCACCACAGCTGCCGTGAGCCCACGATTGCCGACTACTGGAGAGTAGCCTACGAGCGGACCCATCATAATCTTCATGCCCAGATCGTCTACTAGCTGCGTTAGCCAGTCACCAATCCGGGCTGTGTCAAAAGGGGGAGCGGCAACTTCCGCTCGCACAATTACGTGCTTGTGTTCTAGCATTATTTGATAGCCCTCTTAATGTTCACCCCATGCTTGATGAGGTGCTCCAGCGAGCCCAACTCATAGGCCGGCTGATAAGCGTAGTAACCTCCACCAGTCGCAACATGGTGGGCGAAGCGTTTACCGTCTACCAAGCTCTTCTCTTCGTCGATTTGCTGGTGAACGTATATACGGTACAGGTTGCTGCCGTCTTGGGCCGTGCCGCAATGCTTCATAACTTCTGCAATGGAGCCGTACTTACTAGACCACACGTACTCGCCCTCACGAAAAGAGTCACGAATACACTGTTCCGGAAGCGGACTGTAGTTGGCGTAGGTATCACCCTGCTCTGCGCGAGGTACACCCACGGTGTCGATGATCCGCTTAACAAAGTCTGTAGAGCGATACAGCCCGTCTGCAATCTCCTTTACAGAGTCGCCGGCGAGATAGTTCTCGACTACAGTTGAAGTCTCAAAGTCGCTAGGCGGCTTGCCGCGGTTAGCGGCTCGCATACGCTTTTCTTGAGCGATCTTCTCTTTATACTCTTCGATGATCTTGCCTAGACGCGTCGTGTTGTACGAGATGTTCAGAATCTCACACGCCTCAGTCTTTTTGATAGGCTTCTCAGCTTCTAGAAGGCTGATGACTTTCTCGATGTTTGCGTCTGAGAGGTTTTCGTGTTCCTTCTTCTTGACGCCCTTCTTGATAGCCACACAGCCTCCTGTCTTGAATGAGGATCAAATATACTCGAACTTGACCATCTTGTCAAGAACTTTTTAAGCGAGTGTCAGTACGACGATCTGATCGTCCTCATCCCACTCTAGCTGATCTCCCTCGGTGAGGCTAAGCTCCGCCGCAATGTCCTCCGGGATAATCGTGTAGAAGTCACCGTGCTCGTTTACTTCAACCCTGGTCTTTTCCATGAAATCCTACCTTACTCTTCTGCCTGTCTAGCGTGAACGAAGCGACGTTCGTGATTGCCCAGGCAACCTTCTCGTCCGCTACATCTTCCCACGTCTCAAAGCCAAAAATACTAAAGCCGTCTACGTGCTTCATGTCCTGCGATACGAAAGCCTCGTAAGTTTCCGTTCCGCTTTGGCCGTCTAACGTTCTGTAGGTTACCTTCATCTTACACTAATCTCCGGAGCCTTCTGGCCCGCTACCCAAGCGACGTGACGAAGCACTTCGGTTAGACTCTCCACAGTAGGAACTGGAAGAGTATGTGAGGCGCAAATACGCGCGCCTCTAAGCTGGTAACTCGTCTTGACTTGTATCATTCTTTCTCCGTGCGTGCAAGAACGCCGCAAACGCAGCAATGTCGACTGGGTCGTTGTTCGTGTGCAGCTGCTCTAGAATGTCAGCTTCGTCCCAATCTTCGGGATCATCCCAGCCCTTGTAGCCCTTGACGTCACGCTGGAACTTCAGCTTCTTGAGCAGCTCTCCACTAAACTCGGTGACGAGGTCTTCGAGTTCGTCGGGAGCAAACACGTCGGCAATTGCTGGAAACTCTGCCGCGATGATTGCCCAGCAGGCTTCTGCAACTTCCTTGTGTTCCTTCTGCGTACCGTTGCCGCGACGCAGCTGACAGTAGTGAATCCACGAACGCAGAGTTCCTGCCATGTAGAGACGCGAAGACGTCAAGCCCTCTGGCAGTACGCTGCGTGCGACTTCCTTGGCAATGCCTCGCTCAAGTGCATCACGGTAATCCTGCTCTGCGTACTCAATGGCGTGCTGCTGCGTATTCTGCCACCAGCGCTGTAGACTGCGATCGTCGATCTCGATGGAGTTCTGGCGGTTCTTCGTGTCTTGCAGTCGAGCCTCGCGAGGTTCAGCGAAGTCTACGACTTCTGCGTAACGCTGACTAAACTCCTGAAAGGCAAAACTACGGTGTCGCAGAATCTGTCGTGCAATGTCTCGTGTGGTCTCAATCTCGATGACGACGTGAACCATCTCAAGCGGTGACCAGTGATCGTTGCGAATGAGATAGCGCAGCAGGCCACTAGCGGTAGTCTTGTTAGCCTGATTGGCGGGATTTGACACACGAGCGCAGTACGCGACCAGCTCTTCGGCCGTACTTGCGTCGACGTTCGCCGACGGCTTACTTACTGCAATTAGCTTACACTTCATACGCAGACCTCCAGACGCCGGGAGCGTAGAGCGCCACTACAGCGTAATTTTTCTTTGATGCAACTACAAGAACACCCCTATCATCAACTGTAAAGTTGCAATCTTCGTGAGTTAGAGTGTCCACGTTTCCGTAGCCGTTATCTGCTTGTACTTCGATGTTCATTTCTCAACAACGTCCTCTTCTTCCCAGGGAGCCTCTTCGTGTTCTGGAGGCAGTTTGTCAATCGTACGCAGAACGCCCTGCAAGAAGGCGGGACCGTTCTTGTCGTACTTATCTTTGAAATAGTCTCTAACTGTACTCAATTTAGCTCCTTATTGCAGCCAGCCTGTTGCTCGCTTCTCAGCAGGCGTCATGCCTGTATATCGCTTATGCCACAACGCAATGTCGTCATCCCACCAGAAAGGCTTCTCACGGTGACGCCAGGTTGCAGGAATAGCCGCCTTGTCTAGCATGTAGAACAGACGATAGTCGACGAGAGTGTCGCCAGACTTAAGTTCCTCGGGCATAGCTGGGAACGGTGGCACGAAGCCGTTGTCGGGCGTACGTTGAGGCAGCGGAAGCGCGTTAATTACGCCCGTTGACTTGTGCGTGTTGTAGCCGCGATACCAAGCCTCACGCTGCAACTCGTTTGCGAGATTGTGCAGGTAGTAGAAGTGCTCGACGCTAGAACGCAGCCAGATGCTGCAAGGGTGGTTGTGATGCCCAGCCTTGTACGGAACGAACGTGCGTTCATCCATGTTGGTCGGTTCGGCGCGCATGACAGCCTTCAACTCTGCATACTCGTCGGGCGTGAGTGCCCGAGGCGTGTAGCCGAACAGCTTGTCGGCCCACAACGCCATACAGAGAAGCTGCGCTGACTCCAGGATCATCTTAGTCACGTGACGGTCGATGTGGAACTCAGCGCACTCCTGGAGGTCATCGGAGAGGTAAAAGATATTCAACAGTTACTCCAGACTTCGGTCATACCCAGCATGATAAAGGGGTAAGATACCTCGCCCACGAGGTCAGCGGAATAAAGCCATTCGCTAGCACCGTCGTCCTCGAATTCCTCGGGTACCCCTACATCAGACATGCGTCCGTTAGAGCACTTATCAAACGCTCCGAACATTGCCTTGTCAGTAATCAGATACTCAGAACTACCGTCATGCGCATAAGCTGCGTCAGTAACTCGAATAAGATAAAG
>Ga0214499_1000039_pt1 | contig 10769 bp, 13 predicted proteins | sample G5R1MT_FD_206144 | JGI IMG/M metagenome (GOLD analysis project Ga0214499, IMG submission 206144) | Metatranscriptome of phyllosphere microbial comminities from switchgrass, GLBRC, Michigan, United States - G5R2_MAIN_12SEP2016_LR1... | ecosystem: Host-associated > Plants > Phyllosphere >... | reverse complement strand
CGTCGCTCGCTCCTCCCGCTGGTGCTGTGTCGCGGCCTCCGCGGCGCGGCCCCGGCGCCCTCCGCTGCCGTATCGCAGCCCCACCGCGAACCCGCTCCGGCCCTCGAGGCCTCGACGGCTCCAGCTCGCCAGTACGGCGCTGACCTCCACCCTCGCGTCTCCTTGCCGGCCATCACTCTACCCTGCGCCCTTACTTCACCTCGCCCCGGTTGGCTGGGAGGCCGCCGGCGCGGCGGCTTAACCCTCGTATCATCTCTCTCGGCGGCGCACCTCGACGCAGCCACGCGGTCAGTTCCAGGTTCACCAGCCGTCACTGTAACCTCGCTGGTTCCATGCTCCGAGACGCTTACTGTTGCGACCTTGCCGGATCCAGAGCTATGCTCTTCCCTTCACAATTTTTCCCCGTGGTGAATAAAAGGAGAAAAAAGGTACAACTCATGTCGCTATTCCCTCTTCCTCCCTCCTCCCACGCTGCTTCAATCTATCGATTTGTGCTAGGTATAATTCTCGCTAAGAATCTTCCACTGATTTAAACGGATGGGATTTAAGTTTGAGGAAACAAAACTTAACCTTAGTACTGCCGAATGGTGTTCGAATCAATGTCTTAATAGAAAATCAGTAGTACACGCTGATATCTCTATTTATGTTGAGATCTTCGTTTAGTTTAATACATGGCATTAATCTTTCACATTACAACGTATGGGTTCCAATCACAAATATTACAAGAGTGGCATCAAGGGATGTCAAAAGTCAAAACACTTGATTTCCAGATATTAGTTCTTGACTAGATCATTTTGTGTATATAGAGTAATTAGACACATAGACAATGGGAGAAGTCATCTTCTCATTTTCAACAAGATTTACAATACGTGGCCCCAATCTCAGCTGAAGTGGAAGTGCAGCTGACTTCTCTGCTTCTCCAACAAAGGAACTGCTTTTGGTCCTCATCCTTGCAGTCAACTACTTGGTACGATTGCTCTAGGCCACGTATTAATTATTGTATGGAAATTAGTAACATTATTAAATGAAAATTAATATAATTATATTAGAATATGATAGACCATAGCATGTGTCATATCAGAATAATGTTTAGTTTGAGAATACTAGAGCAAAGCTGATTCAAGAAAGTGTTCATAACCGTAGCAGCAACTCAATCTGAATCTAAGAGAATCCTTTGATACTGAATCCTTCCAAAGATTTTGCAGAAAGAAGTTTCTCTTCTGCTTCATCGAACTTTTTCAATGCTGTCTCCATCATTTGAAGGGATTCAGACAATTTCCGTTCATATGAAACCTTTATTTCAGCTGCTTCCCACGCATATCATGAAGTGCCTTTTTCAAGCTATATTGATTATAACAATTCAGTACAAGATTAAGCCATTGGAGTAGAGAATCAGAGCTTAATTTGAAAGTTTTGTGCAATCCTTATTTGATAGGAATAAAAAATGGAGACAAATCAGGAAGGCATCTTTTGCTAGAATAATACAAAGCTTCTTAAACCACACATAGCTTCTCAAAATAAGCATTCACACATGTTCAGCTGTAAACACACACACACACACACAAAAAACTTTAGCTGCGTGCATGTGTTAGATCCTAATGTAACAGTTGGGCTTTACTAACTCTTGATTTAGATATCCCAGGCTTCACTACCTCATCAAAATTTTGTGTACCTGTGAGTGGAGGAGACAGGAGACAAAATAGAAGACATGATAGGTACCCTGCTGGACTCAGTCTAATCACGCTGTTTCATTGATCCATTCGAAATCCAACTACTATCTATTATATAAATATTTGAATGTTAAAAAAAGCAATCACGTTCGTCGAGAGGGCATAGAAATTCCCACGTTAATCGTAAAAAAGAAAAACCCTCCACTGTTAGATTTTATGAAGATCTAACTGTCTACATTAAATCATATTAAATATAGATGAGAAAAACTCTCCACCATCGGATTTTATGAACATCTAACAGTTCATATTAAATCAAACTGCTATATTAATTGAAGGTAGGGCAAGAAAGACCTCGCCCTCCCGCTGCCGCCGCTCGGTGTGCTCCTGCAGCACATGCTCGGCGAACCGGTCTAAAACCTTGCTCATCCTCTTCATCCTGCCGATGTAGCCGTGCGGGTCTAGCCAGCTGAGCCACGGGATCATGTCCCGTCGTGCACCTCTTCGTGAGCACGGTGGACCCGCTCAAGGAGGCCCCGCTGATGACCGCCAACACCCTACTCTTCGTCCTCGCCGTCTACTGCCCCGTCGATAAGGTCTCATGCTACGTCTCCTCCTCCGACGACGCGTCCATGCTCACGTTCGAGGTGCTGTGGGAGACAGCCAAGTTCCCGCGCGAGTGCGTGCCCTTCTACAGGAAGTTCAGCATCTAGCCGCGCGCCCCAAATTCTTACTCGAGGTATTCGAAGATCGAAACAATCCACCACATTAGTCGAGAGGGGTTTATAAATTACTATGTTAATTGAAAAAAAGAAAGCCCTCTACTGTCAGATTTTATAAAGACCCAACAGTCTACATTAAATCATATTAAATATAAAAACCCTCCACCCTTGGATTTTAGAACATCTAACGGTTCATATTAAATCAAATTGCTATGTTCGTTGAAAAACGAAAAATCCAAGGGTGAGAGCCCGTCCGCTTCGATCTTGCATAGGCACCGCAGAGCATTAAGTGCTCTGTCCGCATTTCACAGCGCGTCGGCGTATGCCTCTGCGCATGTGTCATAGGGGTACCATTTACGAGACCTATATAACTTGAACAACGAAGCCAACAAACCTGGCTTGCCCAGTGCGCCGCACGCTGCCATCATGTCACTCACGGTAGGCATCGGCGTTCAAAGGCTGGTACATCAACGTCTTGCTCTAACCGTCATTATTACTAGATCATATCAGATATAAAAGAAAAAATCAAACATCATAAATTTTATGGATAAATAGCGGTTTATATTAAATTATACTCCCTCCGTCTCAAAATACTATTCTTTCTGACCCTCTTCAATCTGTCCACATTCAAATGCATATTAATGAATCTAGACATATATACAAACTACATTCATTGAATAATGAATGAATGTATTTAAAGGCTAGGAAGAATACTATTTTGGGACGGAGGCCACATTAATTGTAAAAAAGAAAAGTCCTCCACCGTCGGATTTTATGAAGATCTAACGGTCTACATTAAATCTTATTAAATATAGATGAGAAAAGCCCTCCACCCTCGGATTTCATAAACATCTAACGGTTCATATTAAATCAAATAAATATGTTAATTAAAAAAAGAAAAAAACTATATTAAATTATATATTTCTATCTCTTCTGTACTCCTTTATAGGGAGGGTTGTCCATGCGTCGCCGTACGACTCTCCCTCCGAAGCCACTCGCAGGACTCTCCGTCTAAACAGTATATGGCCCATGCCTCCATCTCACTAACGAAGCAATCGTCTCCCTTCCGTACACAAAAGAAAGAGGGCTATAAGGTTCGAGCGGAGAAGCCCTATTAGAGGAGGGGGATAGATCAGGAGAAAAAAAGCCGATGGCGCAGGGATGAGATGCAGACCGAGACACTGAGTGAGGCAGGAGTGACGGCGTGCGCCGACACAGGTGGAGGTTGAGGCAGTAGGCAGGTTGCGCCGCTGGAGAAGGTAGCACTGTAGAAGTACCACGCATAGGGTAGCTAGGCGCCGAGAAGCATCAGCGCATAAGACGCCCAAGCACCAAGGAAGCGCTAGGGATAATGAGAATTGATCAGTTTTGGATGGCGTGATTATATTCTTATTAGGTCTCCTTACCTCTTTCCATGCGACTAATAATTTTCTTTTACCGTTTGCGATAAAAATATGTAAAATAAAAAATCTAGATACTCGCACTTATTAGCGCAGGCCACCTTACTGGTTATATATATACTTGATTGCCGGAGGAAAACCCCTACGACCATTTGCGTGACTTCGAAGCGCTATGCGATACAGTATGCATCGAAGGCTTGCCACCCCGAGAAAGATAATGAAGAAGAAAGAGGATGGTGACTCCTAGGCGACTAGGCGATCTCCTGCGATTCTCTAGCGATCCACTACCCGGCGATCTCCGCCATCTTCCTCTGCTAATCTCCTCGGCAACCTGCTCCTGGTGATCGGGCTCACCGATTCCATGGGCACCCCTTCAGATTTGGTAACCTCTCTCGACTTCAGTCCAGGTTTGGATTTTCAATGTCATGTTGCTCAGCGTTTTGGGTCTTCTGTTCATCATCCATCCTCTCGAGTGGAGGGATCCTTCTTCCTCTTGGCCTATTTTTGACGGTACACGTTCTGTTTGACTGAGGATTCTGTGGCCTTGGCTCTCCAATCTTGTTTGGGCGGTACAGCGCCAGGTTTTCATGTCAATTTTCAGAGTCACAACCATTACCGATTCTCAGTTGCCAACAAGAAAGTGGGATTTCTGGTTTATGGCCTTCGACGTTTCATTGCAAAGAACTTTGATGTGTACTTCTATCTCTGGCACAATGGCACGCCAAATTGGGAGCGTGAGAAGCGCCTCTGGGAAGAGGAGCAGGCTCATGAATGGACTTTGGTCAGATCCAAACAATCCCAGTGTGCATCGCGTTCAATCCCGAAGCAAAATAAGCGTGTTCATTTTGCTGAGAATTGGATCATGAGATCACCTCCAGTCAAACACCAGCCAGTTTTTCAGAGTGTTTAGGGTTTAGGATTTAGGGTTTAGAGATGGACTTGATTTTGAACCACCTCGATTAATTAACTAATGGAGGCGGGCTCTATAACTGGCCCGCCTCCAAAAATACGCCATTTACGTGGGTGGACCTCTTATCCCTACCCACATCGGTTAATATTCCCGAGGCCCACCAAAATTCCATATCTCATCCCACTACCGGGTTTGTATATGTACCAGAGGGAGCTAGGGTTTCACTCACTTCTCTCCTCCCTCAGCCTGATCCTCCCCTTCTGCCCGACGGCGCCCCCTCCCAAGCCCTGTCTTCTGCCCGAGCCCATCCTGCTGCCGCGCGCCTGCCCCCACCTCCGGCCCCCGACGCTGGCCCTTGGACCCCGGCGGCGCCCGAGGCGAGGCCGGTGGATCCGGCGGGCGCGGGCGAGGCGACCGAGATGGCAGCATGGGCGAGGCAGCCAGGACAGTGGGAGCATGGCGGCTGCTGCCCTGAGCAGGAGCGCAAAGCGGCGGCGGCGGCGGCTGCGCCGAGTGGGTGCACGAAGCGGTGGTAGCACGGCAGGCGCGACGGGCGGGCGGCCCCGTGATGGGCTCAGCAGGCTCGTCACGAGCTTTTTCTTTTTTATTATTTTTTATTTGAAGGACTGGACAGGCGACCAGAGGGGGGTGACAAGAGAGCGAGTCCTATGTCCTGAATTCAACCCGACGCACCTCTCTTCTAACCGCTAAAATGATACAAGCCAACAAGTGATGAGTCCACCCTAGAAACGGTTAGGAAAAGCTCGACGCAAAGCTGAAGCAAATGTAAAGCGATTCACTCGAGCAAGGCACAACTCAAAACGGAATCAATAAATTACCAAAGTGCCAAAAAGCTTTCATTTAACTAAATATGTGATGAAATAACAATGATTAGCCTATCTCAAAAATAAGAGGAAGCAAAGCTTATCCAACAAGTCAATTAAGAGACTCACTAAGAGATTGAGCTAGTCACTATATAAAAAGAGCCTCTTAATTAAGCATGCAAGAATTAACTAGTATTAGTGAGAACAGAAATTAATTAAGACTAGCTAACAAAGCATGCAACAAACTGGCAATGATTAATTAATTCTAGCTAAGTAAGCATGGAAAGATTTACTAGCATTAGTACCAAAAGCTTAAGCAAGAGAGCAAATATTTAAATAGCATGTGCAATTTTTTTTGAGGTACTGAACCAGCTTTATTATCAAGTAGCACTAGAGCTGATACAAACTCCATCTTGAGGATTAAAAAACCATACATATCGCCCCACATCATCATATATCGAGCTTCTTGCTAGTGTGTGGGCATCTCCATTTGAGTTCCTGCCTTCATGAACAAAATTCACCTTTGTGAAGCTCGCCATCTCCACCTTGATCTCCCGGACAATGTGGCCATACAAGCCCATGCCTGGCCTTTGTATGTTGCATACCACACTCGTACAATCAGACGCGACCGTAATCTTCTGCATCCCCAGATCTTGTGCAAGCGCCAGCCCCTCCCTGCCTGCCATTGCTTCTGCAATTTCTGGTGAGGAGACTCCCGCCACCACGAGAGCTGACGCACCTTGGAAGATGCCAGCCTCGTCTCTCGCTACCGCTGCAACAGCTATTGTAGATGAGTTCTTGGACAGCGCTGCATCAACGTTTATTTTGATCATTCCTTGTGGTGGTGGGATCCATCTTGGTGCTGGAGGCCGCTCTCCCTTGTGACTCTCCACCCTTGGTTTCTCCATGTTCAACTCGGATAGGAAATTCTCCACGAAAGAATGAGTTGACAGCGAACTCTGGAACAAATCTTCATGAATCACCCTTCACCTTGCATACCAGATCGCCCACAATGTTACCACCAGCTGCATTAAGTTCTCGTGTCGTAAAACTGCTATGGCCTCATGTATCCACCCTCGCGCATCATCATGCTGTGCTTGTGCAATGAAGTCTAGGAGCTCCTCTCCTTGCAAAGCCCAGACACATCTCACCATATTACATTCAAGCAGAGAATGTCTCCACGAGTCTAGTCTGACACAAATGGTGCAATTAGGATGTTGCGCCATGTGTCTGTGGTGTCGAACATCTCCGGTCGGGATTGACTGTCTCGCGAGCCTCCAAAGGAACACACGAATCTTGGATGGAACTTTGATACTCCACAGGTCCGACTACTCCTTCTGGTCTGATTGAACATCTGATCTACCAGCATTATGTTCAATCCAATCAGTCCTTCGTTCCCGGTTGTTAACAAGCATCCGGTACGCTGAATTGACAGAGAACATCCCTGATTTTTCATAGTGCCAGGCCCAGAATTCATTTTGTCTCCGGGTTGTTAAGGGTATGCTCGCTATCAGTTCCCAATACATCGGTAGGAAGTGCACTCTCAGCGCTTCCAAATCCCATGTCTTTAGCACTGAATCAATCAGTTCTTGTACTTTCACCAGCGGTGTGTTGCTCAAGCAACTAACCGACCTCATCATGCCATCTCTTGGCAGCCAGTTCATCTGCCAAACGTCTGTCTCCTCGCCGGTCCCAATCCGCCTAATTAAGCCTTGCTATAGAACATCCTTCCCATCGACAACAACTCTCCAAATTCTGGATGGAGATGGTCCCAGTTCAGCTTCCAGGAAGTTTGTCTCCAAAAAATAAATTGCTTTAAGAACTCTTGAACTGAGGGCATGTGGTTCTTGGAGAATTCACCACGCCTGCCTTGCTAACAAGGCAAGGTTGAATAATTCAATGTCCTTGAATCCCAAGCCTCCCATATATTTTGGTTTTGTCATATCCTCCCATGCTAACCAGCACGTCCATCAATATGTTGGCAGAGGCCTCGCGGTAACCTGAAGCAGGACATGGAAAAAGTCGGTACCGCTTGTGCCACCGCCTTGATTAAAACCTCCTTCTCATCGGCTGATAAGGTCCGTTCCATCCATCCTTAGACCTTCTTCCACACTCTATCTTCAAGATATCTGAAAGCACCATTGGTCGATAGACCAACATCTGGGGGCATTCCCAAATACTTCTCGCTTAGTGACACATTGTGTACTTGTAAGGAAGCCTTGATCTCCTCCTGGATATTTTCACTAACACCCTTTGCAAAGTGAATGGAAGATTTATCCGCATTGATCCTCTGCCCAGTGGCCTGGCAATATATGTTCAAAGCCTCCTTGACCACCTCTGCACTCTCCCTATTTGCCTTAAAAAAACAACAGGTTGTCATCTGCAAAAAGAAGGTGACTGACCATCGAAGCCGATGCCGCCACTTTAATTCCACTTAAGCTCGATGACTGGATTCTTGATTTTAATAGGCTCAAAAAGCCATCTGCTGCTAGCAAATACAAATAGGGTGAGATTGGATCCCCCTGACAGATTTCCCTTGAAGGAACAAAAGTATCGAGACGGTCTCCATTAAAAAGCAAGGAGAAGGAAACTGTTGTTACCAATCTCATAACCATCTCCACCCATAACCTGTGAAAACCAAGGCGTATCATCACAGCCTTCAGGAAACCCCATTCCACCCTGTCATAGGCCTTCCTCATATCCAGCTTCAGTGCACAAAATCTGTTGTCTCTAGCTCTCTTCTTTTACATGAAGTGCATGCACTCATTAGATGTAATGATATTGTCTGTGATCAAGCGCCCTGGGACAGAAGCTGACTGCTCCTCCGAGATGATCTCAGGTAGAACAGCCTTTAGTCTGTTCGCCATCACCTTCGAGGCAATTTTGAAGATGATGTTGCACAGACTAATAGGTCTGAACTGCCCCAACTCCTCTGGGTTTTCAACTTTTGGTATTAGAACAATACATGTGTTATTGATCACAGCTGGATCGTCTTCCCCTCTCAGGGCCCGGAGCACCACTGATGTAACCTCATCACCGCAGAGCTCCCAGTGACGCTAGAAAAAATGCGCTGGCAGCCCATTCGGTCCTGGCACCTTCGTCGAAAACATCTGAAACAAAGCCCTTTTGATCTCATCTTTCTCAAAAGGTGCCATCAGACTTTCATTCATTGCCGCTTTTACTTTAGTCCATACCGTGTTCAGGACTTGGTCCATGTCTGTCGTGCCCTCTGTTGTGTACAACATCCGAAAAAAATCTGTCACCATGGCTCCCATCTCCTCCTCATTCTCAGTAAGCATGCCATTAGGCTTTTTTAGTTTGGAGATGTGATTCCTCTTGCGATGTTGAGTTGCTCACAAGTGAAAGAAACGAGTGTTCCTATCTCCTTCAGTTAGCCACATGATTCTGGAACGTTGCTTCCACATGATTTTCTCTCGATGGTTCAGTTCCATAATTTCCTCTACCACCTTGATCTCCGCATGAGAAGGGCCCCCTACGCGATCAGCATCTAATTTGAGGCGTTTCAACTCTTCATTCATCACCTTTAGCTCCTTCCGAACATGGCCGAAAGTATGTACTCCCCACTCACTCAGGCAGCCAGAAACATTTGCCAATTTGTCGTGTAACTCCTGGAGTGTATGCGCTATCCCCGCTCCATGCCAGGTCTGCGCTTACATGTTAACAAAATCATCATGGGACTCCCACATCATCTCATACCTGAATAGCTTCTTTTTAATTCTTCTCCTTCTGCTATCCACAGGAACCCAGCGAAGCAAAATTGGATCATGATCCGTTGCCGCTGCAATGAGAAGAGTGAGCTATGCCAACGGAAACTACAAGCACCAGTCGGAAGTGGCCAACGCACGGTCAAGTCACACGCAGCAAAAAGAACCACCTGAAACTTTCTTTTCAAAAGTCCAGTCCTTTCCCTCATAACCGAGGTCGTACAGTCCACAGACATCTACCATCTCCCGAAATCCTGCGATCTGTGCGAGGCTCCGCTCTTGCACCCCTTTATGCTCATCCCTAAGCAGAACTTCGTTGAAATCCCCAATACAGACCCATGGGAGGTGTGTGACGAGGCTTTGATGAACTTTAGCATGTCCCAAGTCTTGTGTCGCTCAGTAATGATTATTCCAAAAGATACCAAGGCTGCCACTGCGACCTGAACTACTGATAACAAAAGAATTATCATAGCCTAAAGTACTCTTCAATGACTCGACACGAGCTTTATGAACCTGAGTTTCTAGGGCACACAGCATGGTCGGGGCAACATGCTTCGCCAAATCGCGAAGGTCCTTCACTGTCGCAATGTTACCCAAACCGTAACAATTCCAACTTGAGCAACTCATTGCGATGGGCGGCGCTCAAGCTGGAGCCCGCCAAAGCCTGAGTTTTCTCCTCTTTGATGCCTTTCTTTTGTTTCTCCCCAATTGACCGGAACGTGAAATTCCGGACCGATTCCATGCAGAACGCTTGGTGTTCATCACCGAAGCTTCACTGAAATCCTTCATCTTCAACCTTGAAGATTCCGCTGCCATGCCTCCAGACCACCTGCCGACCGGATCTGACACGTTACTAAGGCCGGGAAGCTGAGTAAATCAGCCCCTTGGTCAACCCGAGTAAGGCCAGATCGATCAGCACGGGGGAAGCCTGGTGTCAGTATAAATCCTTCATCGGAGACGATCGCCGCCGAAGTCGCCAGACCCTAGAAAGCTAGAACGATTTCGGGAGTAATAGCATGTGCAAATATGAATTGCAAACCATGCAAGCCAGCTCGTCTCCTGAAGCGTCCCCTCATAAGAGAAGACTTAAATATGATACAAAACACCAGTCCCAGGAGGCTGATGCCACATTTATTACATCAGATGGTTCAAAACCGTACAAACCTTGGGGGACACTCGATACAGATAATAATAATAATAATTAACCAAGCTACGACATAACACCAGACCGCAAACCACATGGGGTCTAGCACGGGCTCGGAGTATTGCGACTGCGAAGGCATCTCGACAGGGCCGGTTCCACAGGCAAGGTTGGGTGCAGAACGATAACCCTACTCGGCGTCGTCTGGTACGAAGTCTGGGTCTTCTTCTGTAAAAAGTAAGAATGGGGTGAGTACAAACGTACTCAGCAAGTCCAACCACACCCATAGAGGGGGGTTAAATCAGAATAATATGCACAGATAATTCAAGGGTAAGGTTACGGTTTAATTTGCGAAAAGCTAAGTTTTATGCAGGGGTTTG
>Ga0214499_1000036_pt1 | contig 10852 bp, 12 predicted proteins | sample G5R1MT_FD_206144 | JGI IMG/M metagenome (GOLD analysis project Ga0214499, IMG submission 206144) | Metatranscriptome of phyllosphere microbial comminities from switchgrass, GLBRC, Michigan, United States - G5R2_MAIN_12SEP2016_LR1... | ecosystem: Host-associated > Plants > Phyllosphere >... | reverse complement strand
GCTAGCTCTGAAGGATTGAGGTACCTTCATGTATCAATGAACTAGTCGTTTCCAGTCAGATAAAGAACAGACAAAAGTGATAATTGTTCTTTACTGTGGTTTTTCGCTATTCCCCTATGGTGGGCAAGTGGCGAACTTGCCGAGTTTGCTCTTGCAGTAGACTCGGTCTGTGCTTACGTTCAATAAGCGTCTTCACTCTCTTATTCAGACATTTGAGGGTGGGCCATCTGTCTCTCAGTATAATCGAAATTTGATTAAAGACAGGTTAGCAAAGCATGGTATGTTTTAATATCTTCATTAGATAAACATTCTGAAATTTTTGATAAGTCTGACATGCTTGCTTTTTATATCGCTGGTCGTTTCTATAATAGAGAAGAGTAGGCCTGAATGGTACTCATCCCTGGGTCAGCAAATTTCATGGGACATATGGTTAGAAATCCTTAATCCGGAATAAAGTCATTGACTGTACTCACTGTAACTCTTGCTACTGCTTAACCTTACGTTAATTATGAACCGGTAACCAATATATAGAACCCTTCAGTAAAAGGACTGATCGTAGGATTTGCCATGTTGGGAATATATGGTAAATTGTCTTAAAATCCTGGTACTCTGGTCATTCTCATTCCACCTTTGTCTGATAGATTACATAAGTCATTATATGGTGCCACGCCTATAGAACTTTAAGGAATTATAGGGGCTTGTGTGGAATAAAGACTGGCATTAAATGGATTTTACCAGTAGCACATTTAAATTAGACCTTAATTGTTATTATCTGATAAGATGGGGGTAACAGTTACTGACATTGCTCCATTTATTATCTAATCAAAGGCAGCTACTGATGGCATCAAAGGACCCTAAGATAAAGAAACTACTGCGGTGTTAGATCCTTGTCCAGTCACGGGGTTAAATGATGCATCAAATTACCTAATGCAGAAAGAAGTACTCTACCCAATGCCTGAAGCGCAAATGTTTAAAGGCAAAATATATAAACATCCATTACCACTAGCATTGACACATAAATTATAGGTTGTCTTTGTTTGTGACAAAGCAGTCTTGATAGCATTTTATTGCGGTCTGCGTGCGACATATTCTGCGGGGAATAATAATGTTTATATGTATTCTTTTGAAATGCCATCTATTTCATAACTCTAATCCTTTGAATAATCGTTCTTTTGCATGAAAACAAGGGAGCTTTCACCTTTTATGGATTGTTTGTTCTTATGATGTTCAATGATCTTCGAACTTATAAAATCCATTATACGTGGTCCTACTTTTTGAGCTATTCCTGATAGAGCATTCACTATGGAACTAGGAAAATCATCTACGAGAGCCAGCCTTAAAGCCACAGCCTGTTCTTTTCTATTAAAGGTAGCGAACCCAGGATCCATCCTTTCTAACAGTTTGTCTGAAATAGCCTCCTTTAACATCTTCATTTCTGAAGGAGAAGCCTGGTACTTGTCTACAAATTGCCTGAAATCTGGCTGTCTAAAATACCTTACTTATTCAGATTTGTAAGAAGTATCCTCTCCTTTTGATTTTTGCTAAATATGCTTCTACCATAATTCATCTTTTTCTTTCTGCAGTTGTTAGCGTTTAAATGCTTTTTTGCTGAATTTGGGGCGTGTCATTTCCTCTCCTCCCTCATCTTTCGAGAGATTTTGAGGATTCTTCTTTGTTTTTGCTTGATAAGTCATTCAATTTTCTATATTAATAGTTTGTTTCCCCATAACTCTGAGTAAGTACAGGTTATCTATCCCAAGTTCAGGGAGAGGTTATTATTAAAAGGGGAATTCTTGATGACTTTCATGTAATATTTATCCATAAGATTAAAAATGCATTTTATGTTTTTCACTCACAAACTCATGATTTAATTTATTTATCCTGAAATCTACATGATCCTTGATACGAGAATCCGTTGTTTCATAAGCTTGCAATGATTATGTAATGCATGTATTATAATGACCTAACCTAAATTCAGCAGTGGTCTTATGAGTCATCTATCCGCCCAAGACGACCCTATTTAGCATCCGTGCCAAATATATTTGGCCATTAATTAAATGCCCCTGTTTAGATAAAAAGTCAAATTTCGTAGGGTGTTATTTAAAATCACGGAATATTTGACCTATACCATAATTTTCTGCCTCTGAAGGAGCATCCTCTCTGCTGTAGATGGCCATGGTTTTCTGGAACTTTTCTCCCTGTTCCTTTGTGTTCAATGTCAAAACATCGTCTCCGGCATGGTTTGCTATGAAGTTCCCAAACTTATATTAAAAGAGGTCAATAGGAATTCCAGCCTTAGTACAGATATAATAACAATAATATACCATTCTTTCGGTATTTCCGAAAGTAGTCCTAGAAGGGTGGCCTGTAAAAGTAGTTCCTTCTATTTTACCCTTCATCATGATCCTTCTCTTATTAGTCCCAGGATAAAACATTTTAAAGGAAACTTCTGTTGACAAAATTACGTCCCGAATGGATTGATATTGGACTAATGAAAAACCTAGTTCTTGGCACAGATTCTTAAGTAAATGGTCAATGATTTGATTATCTATTGCAGAAATTAAGGAGTGGTGTTAATGTGCGTCAAAATTGCTGCCGTCCCACATCATGAATTAGAGATCTTCGGTGTTATGAAACGAGACCTATTCCTGCAATGTTTGAGCCAATTGATCTAGATTCTGACCGTGCCTGAAGCCTTTATATATGCGCTTAGCGTGTGCTATCAAATTATAATTTATTAGGCCTATCACGGCTTTATTTGATGCATGAGGATTAAATAAATTCCTTGGCTTGGAAGTGGAGGGTTCTTTCACTTAAAATTCATGGTTCTTCAACATCAACTCGTAGGTATTGTCTATCTTGTGTTTCTGTTGAAAGAAATCCCATCCTCCTTAATATATCCTTCTCTTAGTCTTATCAAGCTAATTTAAATACTCATCAAATTATATGACTTCATGAGGTTGGATCTACCTAATTTAAGGGAGATGAGCAGTCACCATAGCTCGAATTTCTTCCACACATTCGTCTGTTGGGGCTAATTTGGAACCCACATGTCTAGAAAGAAAACCAAAAGCTGAATTTAAATAAGTATTTGCCATAACTGTCTATCGGTCATCTCCGATACCATCAAATAAATGATTATGATCATAAACTATAACTTAGTGAGGGTCAACTTATTTCAAATATAACATAAAATTTCTAACGTCAGTATTGCTCACCTCTTATTACTCGAAGGTATACATTTATATTTTAGTCAGATTTGTATTTAAAATATATTCTTTGGGGCCTATTGCTGCTTCTAGTTGACTATTTTCATTATATAAGTTAGCTACAGCCAAATTTACTTTTCTCTAAGAAGTAAACTGCCCTGACATTGTTAATCCCATAACGCGCTAAATTTATTATTATCTTACAACTAATGGCAGTTCTCTGGGAGAACAAGTCAAGTCAGCTAACTCTTGATACAATTCTTCAGTAGGTAATACATATGTAATTCGGGGTTTTTTAAACAACCACTGGATAAAGGCTACAATTATAAAAATCCATATCATTGTGGTAGGATTATGCCAAATAACTAACAATTCCCAAATGAATAAAAAAAATGTGATAACGAAGAAATTGTATTAGACCAGTCTGGACTCCAAGTAATTAGGATCGAATATAACCTATAACTGGTTAAACAACACTATATAAGCCAGCCAAAAATACATTATGGGTTTCATCCATCCCCATATGTAGTCTATATATTTTTACCAGAATTTTGACCGCAGTGTTTCAAGCTCGCTCTTGTCAAAATGTAAGTTGAAATCATAGTGTAAACAATAATCATCCCTCGGGATGTTATGCTTGTGCATAAAACTAATGAAACTGGATGGATAAATCTAATCAATATATTTCATACGTAACGTTTTGACTTCAATACGCTACGCTTCCAGTCTTTTCATTTGATGAAATTTAGACACAGCTAAGTGTATGGCTTCTTCTTATTGTTCACCGATGTCGCAGGTGATCACTTTTCTATCCTATCTGTATTATAGATATGATCTAGCTTTTTATAGTGCAGAGCCGTTAGATATATCCGTGCTGTGGTTCATAAGATAAGTATAAACTTCTTCTACAGCAGAATCATCTTTCCACATTGATATCTGGCTAGAATCATTAAGAGTAGCAGGCAGCAGATTGTCTGGCAAAGGGTTGAGATCATCGTCCAACACTAACTCATACATACATAAAGCTGAATTTGGACTTGTACGAATAAAATGTTTCTAGTCGAAGTATACCCCGTTCCTTGAAAAGGATCTTATCCTGTATGGATCGGCTCTGAAAAGCTCATGTTCATAGTTTGCCGAATTATCATTAGGACACATAGTAACGTAAGTCTTTTCTCCCCTTTGAGTGATGTTAAAGTGCCCTTCCTTAAAGTAAAGGTAGTACGTTCCGGGGATGTTAGTGTAGGCATTCATGATGACTAGAACTTTTCGCGTATTATTATGAGATAGCTGTTTTTTTATATAGTCAAACACACCAGGGTAGTATATAGAGTCAATTGATAATATGTCATTATCATGCAGTTCTGACTCTATTGAAACTGGTTCAGTCACTAGATTAACGTGGCTATCGGGACGTCTGTTCGCCATATAAATCCTATCATAAGCAAACAAAGGAGCTCTACAGGCAGTAAAGGGCCTATTGAATATTTTCTGAATTTTATGATATTTTGATCCTATGTCAAAAAATAATGGCCTGACTTGACTTAATGCAATGGTGGTGAGTGTGTCTACTGCCGTCCTGCTAAAAGGGTGACCATAAGCTTAATGACCTCTGAAGTAAGTTTCGTCCATCAGAGTAGGAAATGAAAATAAGAGGGCCTTCTTTTATTCGTCAGTTAGTTTAAAATTCAGAGATACATCCTTAACACAACCTCCTTAAATCTTAAAATAGGTATGATTGGTATCGTTCAAGATTTTGGAAATTTTATGAGGCAGAGTTTGAGAATGAGCCTTAGAAAAGAACTGGTACAAAGCGTGTAGTTCTAAAACTACAAACTAGTTGAATTACCGTTTAGTCATATAATACAGCACTTTTCTGGATGTGTTATGAATCCCTTCTACTCTATTTAAATTCTGATTCACAGAATAACGGTCACAAAATATTTTTATAAGGTCCCCAATCCTCTACAGACAGCTTTCCTCGTGAGTATATAAACCATTATACCAATCATCTACATATTTTTTTAGTTCAAATATCTGATAAGTATCAGCATGGTCTGCCACTCGTTAGTAACCGAGTTGAACATTCAAGTCTGCTAAAGGTCGCCCTCCTTTATCTCTTATACCGAGATACATTTTCCCTTCTGAGTTGAGCACTTACTCAAGAGATAAGTCTGGCAATATAAAAGCATTGTCATAATCCCCTTTTCCTATCTTAATGAATCCCTAGTTACCAGTAAAGTCTTATGCAGGGACTATGTGAGTTATTTTGAAATATTCCAGCATAATAGAAATTTGATGTATACTCATGTCTCCTGGAATTGCATGTGCTTAACGGTACATCTAAATCTGTAGTGCATCTATCTTCTCTTGGCATTTATATGTCATGTCATTTATAACCATATCGTCAATGACAGTTAGGATGTTGGAGAAATGTGACTTAGGAATGAGAGCAATAGCGTGCAAGAATTTGCCTCTTATCATTATTATACAATTATTAGTTTTAAATCGCTGTTTACTCACATAAGTCCAGTTCTGGTTGATTTCCTGTACTAATGCGTCCTACAAATTAGTCAGGGTGTCTCTCCTCTCTCTACTCCATGTTGAATTCGTTACTTAAGAGTCAGCAAAGTCTACTTAAAACAATTAAACTAATGGAAGCGAAGCGAATTCAGTAGGGGCTATGCCGTTCCTATAATTAGATTCCAGCCATCTAAGGTATACATCATAAAATGAAGCTGAATAATTTTTCTATTCTCCCCTAGCATATGCTAAGATGCTGGGGTTGAAAATTGCATCTATTAACAACTTATCATAATCCTGTTAATTACTTATATTATCTGAATTCATTACTACTGATCTCATATGATAAGTATATTTGCTAGTTAAAGCTATAGAAGCGAGTAGACATGTAGTTCCATGCATTCTAGGTAGTATAAGCACTCCCATGCTTTTATCTTCAAAAGAATATAGACAGCTGTTCTTGCACTTAGCCGTAATGAGTGCTGGTAAATAGAATTTGGCTGAAGGATTACTTAAATTTAATTTGAATTTCAACTGTTATATGTCCTATTCATTAAACAAATCTCTATACTGTATATTCATGTTCTTCAAATCCATATCTACTTCATCTTCATCAATGAGAGTATCTTGCACTTTCTCTTCTTCAGCTGTCTTCTTAACCAATTTAGCAAAAGGATCGTGGGCCTTTTACTTCTTCATAGGATTTGCAGGTTTTTTATTATCCTGAACTTATTCCACAGATTTTTCTAGCGGAGCATAACTACCATTTAGAGACTGTAGTTTGGGAGTCTTGCCCTTAGCCCGTCGCAGTTTTATATATTACTCATCATCTGAGGAAACATCAAAAAGATTGTGTTTATTCACACCTTCTCTTGAAATGTTGAGAATGCTTTCCTCCCTGGCATTGGTGAAAGTAATGTAACCCAGACTTGAATCTTCTCCCTCAATGTCACTTTCCATAATCAAGTGTTTTTCCTCCAGTTATTCACTTCTTGGGGGACTATTCTGTATGACAACTGGGGAGTCAACCTTTTCTTCTTCCTTAATTTGTTTAGCACGGCGAGCAGCTAGATGAGCTTGTCTTTCATCTTCTTTTTCTAGTAATCGTAGCTGCCTCAGGCCCTCGGCTGCTGATACTTTTTGCTTCAGGGTTATTTGCAAAAGTCTTTCAGCCTGCTCTTCAGTAAGATCTGTATGGTCCAGATGTATAGTTCTCTTGTAAGGTACCATGGCCATAGAATTTTATTTTTGAAGTTCTGCTTCTTTTTCAAGACAATAATTCTCTAAATAACCTTTTCTGTAAGCAAAATCTTCTTCAAGATAATATGACTTGGGTCCGGTTTCTCTAATTAAATAGACAAAATTTTTCTTTAAGTCCCCTGCAAAAGAATCTGAATAGTAATAAAGGCAATCTTCGAAAAACAAATATTTTCTTCGCAATGTGTTCTAAAGAAAGTTGCAGAAATCCATTCCCAAATGGTCATATAACATGTCCGCTCTATTATTATTATCCAGTACGGCATTCTTGAAAAAATAAAAGAATAATACCGGGTCTTCTTCTAAAACAATATCTGTTACCAATCGAGCAGTTCTTGATTGGGGATAGCATTACTTCCCTGTGTTTAAATTTAAGTTGTAGCATCGACCAGAATAATCAATAGCGGGATTTTATTCAAAAAGCTCTTTCAGTCTTATCAACAATTCGGACAGTCTGCATTACCGATTTAGAACTTCATAGAGTTTGTCTGTCAATCTAATGTAGTCATCACTAACTACTCTGCCTACCTTGGATAATAATGATAAGGCATCTTTATGTTTCTCACCGTTGAACAATAGACAATTGAATACGATTACTGGGTGAGATTCTTCTTCTTCTTGGAAACTAAGTTCCTACAATGGTTTTTCATTAATTCGACTATCTAATTCCTAACCATTTTGCATACCAAGAGTTTTGACGCAATCTTTCATCAGTTGACGTTTGAATGTGTTGGTGGGGTCATAGATGAGGTGCCCTTCAGTATGCTCTAGATTGAAATGGTCATTAGTATAATACACACCATTGTAAGTTCCAGTTGTTTTTAAGGCTTCTATCATCTCAATGGGCAACGTGGACACTAAACAGTCTTCACTAGCCTAGGGTATGCCAGCCATGAGACATGCAAATACTTTACAATTCCCTATATCTCCAGTAGAATAGTATGTGCTGGTTTGGAATGAGACATATTCATGTATGTTCCAAATATCTATGGAAGAAAATTCTCCATCTACAACAAGAGAGATCGGAAAATTTACACACCTGGGATAAAGGCTGTTTGTCAGATTCACCTTAATGAACATATCATGATTCATCTCCAGGTCATCCATAAACCAAACAAATTCTTGATATTTTAGCAGAAACATAACTGAACCTGGTTCTATTTTTTAGATAATCTCATAGTCCCCCTCTATAAAAGTCTAAGTGACAACATTAAATAAATAGGTAGTTTCTCCATACTGATCGTAAATATATGCTGTTTTGGATCTTATCCCCAGCCTGTGTATGGTGTCGGACATGCTTTTCACCCTTGCGGAAATCTCTTTTGTCCAGTAGTTACCTTCACAGATGGGTAACTCTTGTTTTTAAGGAAGAACTAACTAAGGACAAATGTTGTCTCGATTTATTTTAAAATTTTTTAGAAATTCTGGTTCTAAATCCTTCAGACAGTTTTTTTAACTCAAGGGCCTAGCCGTGTCAAGACGACCATAATAATCATTTGGGCAATCTTCTGGAGGAAATAGATCAGGATAACGATGATTAAGAGTCTACTTAAGATACAAGCGCCTGACAACCATGAACTCATAATAATCTCTATGTCTTTTAAAATATTGCAGACATTTTTTACCTTTGAAGTCGGTGTATTTTTGCATATAATACTTTTCCATTCTCCCTCTATTTTCATCTTCTTTGTCCACCCTCAGGTAGAAATCCGTTATAGGCTCGTCATTAAAGGAAAAGATTAACTGATTAGGGGACATGCACTTCAACCATTTGGTAGTGGCTTAAGGCCATTCGTATAAATCGTCTGTTAGACGAGCCATGCCATTCTTACTATCAATAGTAAAAGAATAGAAAAACAATTATAGGTCCAATTTGAAATCAATATCACTTAAAACTTCTTCATCTAAACTTGGTTCTTCTTCAAATGAACTATCCAGTGACCCTACACTCAGATCTTTGTAATAACATCCATATTCACCTCCTTTATCACAATATCTCACGTCATTAATGGTTCTTTACAACCTCCGACCCTCCATGTATTTAAAATACTTGGTCAGCTTGTCAATTGATAATCTTTTCTAAGAGGACAAATACAGCAAGAAAGAATGTTATTACTTAATGAAATGTCTTCCGGCAGACGTGTCATATTGTCCATTTTCCAAATTCACTATCATTTCTTTGATTGAATTGCCTTTAACAAAATAATCGGGGGATAGGTTTATGTTGTCTTTTCCGTGCAAAAATTCTACGGCAGAAGTGAGCAAAACAGTAGGGACAGGAATTGTGGAATAAACTAAATGACCAACGTTCCCCTGCACGTGTATTAAGTACACATTTCCGGAATTACCGGTTGTCATTAAATCAATCTTTATTTGCTCTGGAAGAGATGACACTCTTCCCGATTCTGATTCAGCAAAATGGCAATTATCTAATTTAAAAGATAGGTACATACAGTTCTTAATGGGACCGGTGGATATGATGGAGCTTGGTATAGGCCACAAAAATTGAGAATAAAATAATTAGTCTTCAAAATTGCCATGATTCATAGACACTGCAAGAGTTTATTCTATAAGGTCTCCATTTAATGGGAATATTGGTAAACTAATTACCCTTTACAATTTTGATTTCCCTTCAATATCAATCCATATGTAATCTAATATGTTCTTATTCTTTTGACCAAAAATCCTCATCTCTTGAGAAGGATTTTTCACATACAATATAGATCCAAGGGGTAGTTAATCGTAGACGGAGAAATTTCCCGTTACCCCAGCCCTGGAGATAAGATTAAAACACAGGCAGTATGGGTTATCTCCGTTTACATTCTCCATGTCTATCAGAAAATGGTGTTGTCCACTTACACCCAATTCTCCAAGACAAGCACTCAATAAATCTCCTTTCCCGTAGTTGTTTAGCATCATGTCTGCTAGAGATCCGAAAGCTGTTGGGGTGTCTAGTATATCGTCAAAAGAGGATTTCAAACCGGTCATTTTTCTGTAAGTCAAAGCCTGAAGCCAAGGATGGTTTAATGCATCAAACACATAACCCTATTAGGCAATTTTCATCACTAAAGAACGTAAAGTAAACTAGGCCAGTTATTCTTCTGTAGCATAAATGGGAGCCAAAATTTTGCTCAAACAAGTAAGAGCCTCATAATAATCCTTCTTTGCTGCTACCAAATGTCTCAATCCTTTTACATCAGTATAATGTAATGTGCTCTATCCTTCTTCGTCAGTGAAGTGCTATAGAGTACCTGGATAATCAGTGGAAAGGAATCTTGAATATATAACTTGCCATGTAGATTAGACTTCATCTATATCTTTAGTGAAAGTCCTTTTACTTGATAGGCAATTTAAAAATCTTTATGCCAATTGTCCTTCAGTGATTTTTCTACTCCCACCTTCACAGTAAATTATGACGTCTCCACCGTCTTTTATACAACTGATGGTGTATTGGGAGGAAGCATAGGATATGATGGACAAATTAGAAAATTGTGGTAACTAGAACAATTCATGTACGAAAGCCTTTATGTCCTTCCCAGCTCCTTTCTCCATTTTGGAGTCAAATACTTTTCTGGGTAAAGTTTTAAGTAAACCTTGTATGCAAAATTCCATCAACCTCTCATCTTACAACATGTCATTAAAATAACGTTAATGTAGTTGACAGTAATTTTGTTTAATTGATGTAGAGTCCCGTACAGGGATCCTGTTCTCTACATAAAAAGGATATTCTTAATAAAAATCTTATGATAGAATTGAATCTACAGCAAAAGCTATATCTTCATAAGATATGTCATTCTCTATTTTTTATAGAGGTTATTGTTCCTCATTCTTAAAATTCAAAGAGTTCATTCTTTAATTTTATT
>Ga0214499_1000030_pt1 | contig 11127 bp, 11 predicted proteins | sample G5R1MT_FD_206144 | JGI IMG/M metagenome (GOLD analysis project Ga0214499, IMG submission 206144) | Metatranscriptome of phyllosphere microbial comminities from switchgrass, GLBRC, Michigan, United States - G5R2_MAIN_12SEP2016_LR1... | ecosystem: Host-associated > Plants > Phyllosphere >... | reverse complement strand
CGGGAGGGGGGTGCCTTTGTGTGGCCCCCCTCCCCTGGCGCCATGTCATCCAACGAAACAAGATAGCACTCCCATCAGACTTACCTCTGTTTGACACCACGCGCAAGCCGAACGAGCCACCGCTTGGCTGCCGGCGTTGTCCTTCGATGACGAGTGGAGCAGCGACCTGATGAGGCCGGAATGGAGGCGCGGAAAGGCTCTCCCTCGGCTCCACGTCCTGGTGATCTCCATCAATGGCACCTCTAGGTGATGATCGTCGACCTCCGTCTCCTTCAACATGGCTTCCTTTCATCTCGACTTCTCTCATGGTCTAGAATTCTCCAAAAAGGTACGATCAAGTCTTGGCTCTCCTGTGACCTCTCCAACCCCTGATGATGCCCGTTGCTTTTGGTTGTTTGCATCATTTGCTCGATCTAAGATCAAGCTAGTTCCCAAGAATGTTAGCCTTATCCTACAATCCATCCTTGGGGGAGTGGCCTCTGATTTTGCAGTTGTTGAAGTTAAGGATTGGATTTTTAAGTTCTCAGTGTTCTCTCGTGAGGTTGGCATCTTAATTTATAATCTCAAAGTTGTTTCTGATGCCTCTTTCAAAGTTGCTTTTCACCTGTGGAATGAAAAAGGCCTAGCACTTTCTGAATCCTTCATTTCATCTTCTCTTGGTACAAATTTCCATTGGATTGAATTTAAACACAAAAAGGTCAAGCAATCCTATGCGGATGCAGTAAGACAATCCTCACCGCCTCTTACTGGTGCCAACCGTGTCCCATTACAACAATCTCAGACCTTTGCACTAAAATCTTCCTCATCTGTTTTTAGTCGCCTGAATTCGCATGATCTTCTTCACAATCTTTCCAATCACGATCATGTTTTTCGGAAGAACTCAGACAGGCGTAATTCCAGCCCAACATTGATTGCTGGCCAACGCAATTCAAGCCTCAATTTGGATTTAAATTTGAACATAAGTGGTTTGGCTCATGACAACAGCCGGAAATCTGGGCCTGCATGGAACACCAAGCCCACCATGGCCTGTTCCCGTTGCCTCTCCTACAAACACAGTAGGCCCAATTGCAAAAATAGAGTTCGCTGTGCTCACTGCTTTCGCTTGGGGCATATTGCACTCCACTGCCGGTTCCCGCCTCGTTTCCCGGGATTACCTCTGACAGGCCCCCTGCCAACCTTCTCCCAGGCCGGTGAAAATCTTAATGAGACAGGCACCTGGTTCAGGAACCCTCAGCCTATGACAGTGGGGCCAACTAATCACAGTCCCCCCTGTTTCCCCACTTTTGAGTCTTTCGCCTCTGCGATTCTTGGAGCAACAAGAAACGTCCCTTCATCATCCTCTCCATGGAATGCTCCGGCATCTTCGCCTCCCGGCAATCCCGCTGGTAATCAACGCTCACCTTCCCATCCTGAGCATAATCACTCTAGCACTCACCCCCCTTCTTCCACCGCCACACCTTCCACAGTACCCTTCCCACAAACCAAAGAAACCCCAATCCAAGCTACAGTAACTCTTCCCAGCCGGAGATCACAAACCTCTTAGTCGGGAATGGCGTACCTCTTCGTCGATCCGACCCCCTTTCTGCCTTGTGGTTGTAATCGCGTTCATGTGGAGGGCCGGAAGACGATGTCCAAAGCAGTTCTTGGTCACGCAAGAAGGCACAACAGTGACCTCGCCATCGTCACCATTGATCCTCTTCCCGAAGCTCAGGTATCTTTTCAGTCCATCCATGAGCTCAGGAGCTCGTTGACGATTTCCTCCGTAATCATAAGCAAGTGGGGTTCAAAGCAATTCAACCATGCCCTCATGGTCAGGCTTTCGTCTGGCTTAACTATTACCATGATAGGGATTTCCTTGTTCAGAGTAGTCCACATAATTATGGCAATTACCATCTCACTTTCAGAGCTCACAATAGAGGTTGGAATAACAGAACTACAACCATGAACTATGATGTTTGGCTAATGCTACTTGGTTTTAATGTGGATTACTGGGAACAAAAGGACATTGAGAAAGCCATCTCTGATTTTGGGAAACTTTTGGTTTGGGAAGAGGATCCCATCCACCTTGCAAGAATCATAGTTAAAGCTCGAGTTGTTGATCTCACAGAAATTCCCTGGTTCCTAGTTTGTTCTGAAGGAGAAGATTTTGAGGGAGATTCTTGGACTGCCCAGTGTGAGATCTTGCAAGTCAGGCAGCTAGGTGGTGGACCTCTGGGAGAAGATGAACCTCCAAATAGGCCTAATGGAGTGCAGCCCACTATGTTTGAGTTCTTTGGTTTTGGGCAACCAGGTCAAGGCCCAAACCAAGAAGGTGGTAATCCACCTGATAACCCCCAAGCTAATCCTGACCTCAATGAAGCTCTTGCAGACCAGCCTCTGGAGGGTGAAAATGCACAAGGTTGGGGATTATGGCCCAATCAGGACAATAAACCTGTGCAAGTTCAGAATGTTAATCAGCTCAATGCTCCAGTAATCCCACAGGATCAGCCAGGGAATGATTTCATTGAAATGAATGATCTCCAGCAAGAACCAGAGCTAGATTTAAATGCACCTCTTGAGGATGATCTTGGAGGAATTGAGGACCTCCTGGTTATTGCAGAAAATATGGACGATCAGCCTTTTGTTGGCCCCCAGATGGAGAACGTGATAGATGAAGATGCTCCCTCAGAAGCTGGTTCTGAGGATAACATGCAGGTCATGGAGGAGAATGTTCATGTGGAGGTCTTTATTCCTTTAGAGCAAATCAATCCAGATGAGATTCACCCTGATGAGCTGATGGAGTTTCCTGAGGAGGAAGATCATGTTAATCAGATTCAGCTTGGTTTTGTGCAGCTTATAGAGCCTTCTATCAACCCAATCTTCAGACACCTGCAACCTCAGTTTAAGCCAAATGCTGAGGCCACTAGACTCTGGGCCAATTTCTTTACATCTGGCAAAGCCCACTCATCTGCTTTGGTTCCACAACTCTGGACAGATTTTTTCACTGCACTTCTATCTAACCCAAGTAGCTTCACTTGGGCCAAAAAATTTCTCAGTTCCCAAGCTCTGAGTCACATGGGTGACCTGTCTTCAGGACTAGAGTTCTCTTTGCCTGATAAGTACCCTATTACCAATGTTCCACTCTGTCACAAGTCTCTACCTGATGTTGAAACTTCAGCATTGCCCCCTGGGGTATCTGAGATCGATGAATAATGTGAGCCTACACCCAAAATAAAGGGGAAAGAAATAGCACAGGAAGAGCACAGCTCTCCTGGAACACCAGTGGAGCAGATCTTCCACAAGATTTCCCCCTCCTCTGGCCCTTGGTCGAAAATTTTTCTGGAAAAAGCTGAACAGGCAAAACATGCTGAGGTCTTAGAAGCACCTAGTAAAAGAAGAAGCAAAAGGGTGTTGAGTATCAAGAAAGGTTTCAAGGACCCTCAGTGCTCATCAAAAACTGTCTGGGCTGCACAGTTCAGCCCCCCAACTTATCCCCTTCCATAATTAGAGACTTGGGAGCTTCCTTTTGCAAAGTGGATGAGAAACATCTGACAGTGCCTGCTCTCCAGAAGAAGAAGAAGAAGCCACCTGTGCCTGCCCCTGGTGGGAAGAAGGCACCTAAAAAGAAACCCAACAATGATGATCCCAATGATGATGCATCCAAGAAAAATAACAAGAAGTCAAAGAAGTGAAGTTTGGAGTCTGATGCACACATTCCTGCTTTTGCCTTTCTTGTGTGCTTATATTTTAGTTTGTAATAACTCAGAACCTCTCTTTATCTTTAGGTCTTGTCAGAACTCCTCCAAACCTTCCCTTACTGTTCTGGTCTGGTCATGTTGGCATCTAGCTCATGTCGACTCTCTTGCCTCTCTTTTAGCTGGTTTTTATGGATAACTCCTCAAAAATTAGATTGTGGAAAGTTCTGAGTTGGAATGTGAGAGGTTTAAATTCTGAGAAAAAATGGGATGCTATTCGTGATAAGATTGTTGAATCAGGTTGTGATATTGTTTGCCTGCAAGAAACAAAAAGAGAAACCTTTGATTTGCAATTTCTGAGAAAATTTTGTCCCAAATCTTTTGATGCATTTGAATTTCTACCCTCGGTGGGAGCTTCAGGAGGCGTTATTACCATTTGGAAGTCCCATCTTTTTGATGGTAGCCTCATCTTTAGTAATGATTATGGCATTTCGGTGGAATTCACATCTAAGCATAATGCAATTGAGTGGGTGCTTACAAATATTTATGCCCCATGCACATCAGCTGGAAAAGTGCATTTCTTAAACTGGTTCAAAGAAATTCAGATGCCTCCAGAGATCCTTTGGATGATTTTAGGTGACTTTAACCTTTTAAGATCCCCAGAGGTCAGGAATTGTCCAGATGGGGATGTCAATGAAATGCTTCATTTCAACGAATCTATTAGTGCCCTAGATTTGATAGAGATTCCCCTAAAAGGGAAAAGGTTCACTTGGTCCAATAAACAACACCCACCTTTGCTTGAAAGATTGGATTGGTTCTTTACATCCTCATCATGGACTTCCATTTTTCCTAGTACCTCAGCTTCTACACTCAACATGGAAACCTCTGATCATGTTCCATGGTTAGTGTTCATTGCAACAGATATTCCAAAAGGGGCTGTTTTCATATTTGAAAATTATCTTATGGAGCATGAAAACTTTCTGGAAGTGGTTCATCATAGGTGGTCCATCCCTACTCACCAAACAGACATGGCAAAAAGACTCACAGCTAAATTTAAGAATCTTAGGAGAGTGATTAAGTCATGACAGTCACATCTCTCAAATCTCAAAGAAAATATAAAGAATGTCAAGCTCATTCTAGAATTTTTATGTATGATTGAAGAATTCAGAGATCTCACTTTAATGGAATGGAATTTCAAGGCTGTGTTAGAGGACAAATTACTTTTCCTTCTCAGGCAATAGAGGATCTACTGGAAACAACGTTGTTCAATTAGATGGGTTAAAGAAGATAATGCTGGCACTAATTTCTTCCATGCTCATGCTACAATTAAGCACAGAAGAAACCTCATTACTTGTCTGGAAGGCTCTGATGGTACCTCTCACACTGACCACCAATCCAAAGCTAAAATTCTCTGGGAAGCTTACAAAGACAGGTTGGGGACCACAGAATTCAACTCAATGCTTCTTGACCTAAGTTCACTTTTGCAGAATTCTGAGGATCTGAGTTGTCTGGATGATCCTTTCACTAATGAAGAAATTGACCTGGTTGTGCAACATCTCCCATCAGATAAGTCTCCTGGCCCAGATGGTTTTAACACTGACTTCATTAAGAAATGTTGGCCCATCATCAAGGAAGACATCTATAACCTGTGTCATGCTTTTTATAATGGGGACATTTGCTTACAAAGCATTAATGGGTCTTACATTATACTCATTCCCAAATCTGATAATGCAGTCAGAGCATCAGACTTCAGACCTATCTCCCTTCTGAATACTTCGATGAAAATCATTACAAAGCTACTGGCCAATAGGTTGCAAAAAGTTATTCAGGCACTAATCCACAAAAATCAATATGGTTTCATTCAAACCAGAACCATCCAGGATTGTCTTGCTTGGGCATTGGAATATCTTCATGCCTGTCATCAATCAAGAAAAGAATTAGTGATCCTTAAACTGGATTTTGAAAAGGCTTTTGATAAAATTGAGCATCAAGCTGTCCTCTCCATAATGGAAAATAAAGGTTTTGGACCAAAATGGATGCAATGGATGAATATGATTTTCACATCTGGTACATCTTCAATTTTGCTTAATGGTGTCCCTGGCAAAACTATTCATTGCAGAAGAGGTGTTAGACAAGGGGATCCTCTATCACCCCTGCTTTTTGTTCTTGCAGCTGATCTTTTGCAATAGGTTTTAAACAAGGCTAAAAACTCTGGTAATCTAAACCTCCCCATCCCTCTTTTGCACAGTCAAGATTTCACAATCCTTCAGTATGCAGATGATACTTTGATCATCATGGAAGCCTGCCCAAGACAACTGGATCATCTTAAAGGTCTCCTGCAGCCATTTTCACTCTCCACAGGACTCAAAGTAAACTTCTATAAATCAATGATGATCCCCATCAACACTCCAGATGATCAAGCTTCCACTCTTGCTGCATCTTTTGGCTGTATTTTAGGTAATCTTCCTTTCACATACTTAGGTCTTCCACTAGGCCTAACAAAGCCAAAAGTTTCAGACTTTCTGCCTTTGGTCAATAGATGTGAAAGAAGGCTTTTATGCACATCATCTATGCTATCACAGGCTGGTCGTCTTGAGGTTACTAATTCAATTTTCACAGCATTACCCATGTTTTTAATGTGCACATTTAAGCTCCACAAAACAGTGATAAAGCAGGTGGATAAGTATAGAAAACATTGCCTCTGGAGGGGCTCAGATATTAATGCCAGACAGCCACCTAAAGCAGCTTGGGAGATGGTCTGCCTGCCAAAAAAAGAAGGGTGTTTAGGTGTGCTGAATATCAGAACCTAAAACGATGCTCTCTTACTCAAACATCTGCACAAATTCTTCAACAGAGTGGACACTCCCTGGGTTCAGCTGGTATGGGAACTCTACTATAGCAATGGTACTCTCCCCAGCATCACAAGGAAAAAGGGATCCTTTTGGTGGAGAGACATTTTGAAATTGCTAGACTCTTTTAAAGGTTTAGCAATGGTTCATATCAGAGATGGAGCTAGTTGCCTCTTATGGGATGACCTTTGGTTAAATAGGGTACCAAGTCAAAGATTCCCTGAATTATTCTCCTTTGCCAAGAAGATACACATCTCAGTATTATCAACTGTCTCTGCAGATGGATCAGCCTCAATCTTCCACCTCCCTATATCCAATCAAGCATTTCAGCAACTAATCACCCTAGCTGAAGATCTTAACTCTGTACAAGACACAGATGAGAAAGATATTTGGTCCTACATCTGGGGCTCCCCTTTCTTCTCCTCTGCCAAATCTTATAAGCATCTTACCGGTCACAGGGTGGTGCATGATGCTTTCAGATGGCTTTGGAATTCCTTTTGTCAGAATAAGCATAAAGTGTTCTTTTGGCTGCTCTTGAAAGACAGGTTAAGTACAAGGGAATTACTGAGAAGGAAAAATATGGAACTGCCGGATTACACATGTGTTTGCTGTGCTAAACAATCAGGAATCATCTACCCATCTCTTCATTTTTTGCCCTTTTGCTCAAGCCTGCTGGGGTCTGCTTGACCTCTCGATTGATCAGGAAGGCCCTTTTGCTACTCTGGAGCAATTCAGGACTCAATTGCAGGTCCCCTTTTTCATGGAGATAATTATAATTATGAGCTGGTGTATTTGGATGCAAAGAAATGATTTCATTTTTCGAGGAATTCAGCCGACACAAGAGGCCTGTTGGCAACACTTCAAGAAAGAGTTTGCCTTAGTTATCCTAAGAGCAAACATCAGAAAGCAACCATTGATGTCCTCATGGCTAGAAGCCCATGTGTAATCTTTTTCATTTTCTTTGCTTTTTTTGTTTCATAATGTTCTCCGTACTTGTGCTTTTTTGCTCCTTTTAATATATAACTAGTAGGGGATTACCTCTCCTGTTTCATAAAAAAAGCTGTTTTTAAGCGAGAACGAAAACCACAAAGAGAGGCTCAATGAAGGCAGACGCTCGCTAGAGGGACTAGTGGGATCCAATGTGCGAAAATGTCGTGAGATGGCGTACAAAGCCGGCGGGAATTAGCACAACCACGCCCAGAACAATTGGATGGTTTTGCCCTTCACTCAGTGGAAAATCCCCCATGGTATCGAGGGGCACAAATGTCGTTCTCTCTCATCGCGTTTCATCTTCCTTTTTCATCAATATTTATATGATGAGCATTAGTGATGAATGCCTCCGAAGGTTTCTTCTTCTTTCCCAGGCAGCATTTCGAAGTCAGCACAGATGGTCCGGAAGTAATGCGGCAAAGATGTCAAAGCGCGGTATCGAGGGGCACAAATATCGTTCTCTCTCATCGGCAGACGTTTCATCTTCCCTTTTCATCATTATTTATATGATGATGCATTAGTGATGAATGCCTCCGAAGGTTTCTTCTTCTTTCCCTGGGAGCACAGACGGTCCTGAAGTAATGTGGCAAAGATGTCAAAGCGCGCTTCGGGCCAGAGGTCATGTGGCAACCTCGCAAGCACAGTCTGGACGGTCCGGAAGTAATGCTGCAAAGATGTCAAAGCGCTTCGGACTAGAGGTCATGCGGCGAGCTTAGGGAAACTGCAGGAGAGGCTACCGTTGGCAATGCCACCTTCGGCCCAAGACGGAAGACACCGTGTAACAACCGAAGCCCCTCCCAGGCGAACCAAGGTGTGGATTCCACTAAGATTTCTTCGGCAGGGGCGAAGACCCGAGCGAATTGGGTGATCTTCAAACAGAAAGCAAAGACCATTCCGATGATCGAAGCAAAGGATGTTAGTGTGAGATATAGGGAAAAGTCTGTTTTTCAACCCTGAACTATCACGCTAGTCCGATTTTGACCCTTGAACTACGAAACCGGACATCCTACACCTCCAACTAACGAAACCGTTTGAAAAACAACCCTGGCTCAGCCAAAGGCGGTTTTGCTACAGAAATTCGGAAATGTTACTGTAGCAAAACCGCCCTCAAAACAGCTTGCTACAGTGATCGAGGGGGTGATTCGGACGGTTTTGCCAGTTCGAGGACCTATGTTACCCGGTTTCTTAGTTGGAGGTTGAAAAACGGACTTCTTGACTAGTTCGAGGTTGTAAAATAGACTTATCCCAGATATATATATGTCCAATTTGTAGCTAAAAACGTCCGAGCCTATGCATTCCTTCCTTTCTTCCGCGTTCTCGTTGCTCGGTTCCCTGCACGAGACAAGAATCCGAAAGCCCCTCCTGGCCACCTACACTCCCGCCTCCGCCCTCCCGCCGCCGACGGCCGACCATGCCAGCCCGCCCATCATTCTCCTCCTAGCTTCGGAGTCCTCCCTCTCCCGGCGCCGCCTCCTGTTCCCGCGGCCGCTTGGCGCTGGCGTCATCTTGGGGCGGCGCAGAGTGACGCCGCACGCCAGGTGTTCGATCTCGGCCCAAGGAGCAAACGTCATCTCCCGTCGGCTGCTCTGTCCACCGGCAGGGACACGACACGGTGCTCGCGCCCTCAACCCAGTCAGGACCAACAGGATCCTGGACCCAATGCCTCTCGATTGACGTCCGTAATGGGCTAATGGCACAACCGACCACAGAGGCGAAGCACGGCCGCGTGCCTGGAGCTGGAGGAGGCACTGGCTCGTCTACCTCTCTCATTATGTCCGTCAGGGTCACCGTTTCTTGTAGGGCGAATCCGCAAGAATGTTGGCATAGCCGACCGGATGGTCGCGATGAAAAATCCTCAGCTTGTATCGTCAGCGTGCCGGGGCCTGCGCTTCCTGTCTAACCAAATGTTTATGCTGCTGACGGTAATTGGGAAATGAGATCTTGCAAAAGAGGTCGGGGCACCCTTCACATCCTCCACTGATCAGATTTATGCAATGCTTGATGAGATAGTCAACGCCTTTTTCCGGCCTCGGTCTCAAATGGCACGATCCTGCAGCGCAAGGAGTCAATCAGTCTCACTATCAAGTCTGCATCTCGCGGTATAGTGACAAGCTAGCAGTGTTCTTTTCTTTTTACCGCTGATTAACACGATGAAAGGGCTACTGTTATCAGCCGAACAGGGATGGATTCAACAAAGTGCAAGGATCCCCACTCTCATGACTTATCGAAGGTAGAAACCGAAGTATATTCTACTGTTTGATTTTTCTAATGAACTACTTGATTTTCCAGTCATGAAGGCGATGGCTCATTCTTCAAGTATGCTAAACTAGTTTGGCGTGCGGTTGTTAAGAGCATCACATAGATGCTTGAAAACGCACACAGTTGAGGAACCTAGAAAAGCTAACAGAACGACGCTCGTCATTATACAAAAATGTTCTCGTGCATATAGTGGGTTACCTTTTCCAATGGATTCTTCATCATCCATACAGGAAAAAGTGATGTTGCAGATAACAGAACCCCCCTTATTATGCCTTCTCACCTTTATCTTACATAGCAGAGCAAAATAAACCAACCAATTATTCCTTTTATACTGATAAACTCACCAGCCTTGATGTCCCAGATCTTGATTCCGGTACTTTTGCCTACTCTGGGCTCCATATTCTTGATAGGAATCAATTATTGATTGTGCTTCTGTTTTGACCTTGTGCAAACAGTAGGTACTGAGTCACAGTCAGCATTATGGTAGCCTTTTTTTAAAAGAAAAATATTCGAGGCCTGATTGTCACTCCTGATGTGTCCTGTGTGTTAGTGTGAATATGATCTGTTGGCTAAACAGGTCAATAAATGAGAGGCGGCTGCTACAGTGGCCGATCTCTCACGAAAGTCCCTGATCGGGGGACTTACCGACATTCCAGTGCCAGTCCTCTCTGTGTGCAGTGGCCTATAAATATGAGATGTCCTATAGAGACAAAATCTAAGTTTGGAACCTCCTTTCCCTGCTAACCGATCAAGCAGCCACTGAGAACACAGGGAAGAACTGTGACATCCTTCTCCAAACTCTAAGCGTAAGAAGAAGAAGAACAGAGACAAAGAGAACATGGAAGCTCAAGTAACCCCAAGCTAAGATTGTCCCTAGGGCTTCGGATTGAATATGAAGAAGAAGAAGGGGAAAAAACTAATTGACTAAAATCTAAAGTTTTTCCCCAAAATTCCAAAACCCTAGGTACAGTGCCACGCAAAATCCCCAATCCTAAGAACCCTAACCCTAGAACTAAAGGATGAGGGGCGGAGACTCACCTTAGGGGCCGTGGATGGGCCGTTGGGCGCCGTCGCGGCCACCACCTTAGCAGCGCGCTCGCTCAAGGGCTTGGCCCCGTAGCGGCGCCGCTGTCTCCGCCGCAACAGCTCGCCACCGGCCTCCTTCGGGGGCCAGCCGGCGCCGGAAGACCAGCCAGCAGCCGGATCCAGAGCCCCTCGCCGCCGCCGCCGTGGGCTTCCATGCGCGTGCGTCGCGCCATAAGGCACCGTCGAGTGGCGCTCGACGGGGCTGCGCGCCTGCACCCTGCGCCGTCGCCGCCGGAGTGAGGAGAGAGAAGGGGAGCGTGAGAATGAGG
>Ga0214499_1000023_pt1 | contig 11929 bp, 1 predicted proteins | sample G5R1MT_FD_206144 | JGI IMG/M metagenome (GOLD analysis project Ga0214499, IMG submission 206144) | Metatranscriptome of phyllosphere microbial comminities from switchgrass, GLBRC, Michigan, United States - G5R2_MAIN_12SEP2016_LR1... | ecosystem: Host-associated > Plants > Phyllosphere >... | reverse complement strand
TAGCAACCAAGGATGGTCCAATTGCAGTTGATGGTCTTCAATCCGCTCGTGGAGTGGCCTCTGTACTTGTTACGGCCTCGTCGACCATGACAAGCATACTTGACCAAACAGGCTTCAGGAACATTGCATTCGTCATAGGATCGAACAACAAGCTCCATGACGTTATCAAAGAGGGTAGTAACACATTTGTGTTTCGCATCGTAGCCATTGTTCGTTCCAAAACAAACACCAGAACCATACGACATGACCTACCCATTGTATTACGTCCCGGAATAACTCTCCAAGAGTCATTCTTAGAAATAGCACTCCCAGAAGATATAAAACCAATGTTCAATGTAACCATACCAAGCGCCAATCACATTCGTACTCTGTTCAAGGACAGTAGTCTAGTGGTGGTACTCAACCCCGTTACAATCTCCTCTTATGAAATACTAATGCCACTGTCCATCACCATTGAGAAGAGCACCGTGCCTGGTATAGGTAATATTTATCAAGCACCTCGTATCACTCAACCAGCAATCTCCAATCTAAACATCAACATTGGCGTTCAATATCAAACCTCACCATTGGAAAGAGCAGCTGGATCCATTGGTATATTTGGAATGGGTACTGGACAAGTTCATGCACGGTCAGAAGCCAACATAACAATAGCGCAAAAGAATGATATGAACAATTTCAACAGACTGTTCAATGACATGACAGTTATGGATGATATCTACTTTAATCCCGTCGACGTACATGTTGATTATTACAGTCGAGTGACCATCAAGGATCCCCAATTGAACGCAAAACATCAGAGTATCAAAGAGATCATACTTGAAGCCAAGGAGAATATCAAAGCGACCTCAAAGGAGTTAATAGAGAAGACAAAGGAGAAATTGAATGATTACAAGGGGCAGTTTATAGACGATAGTCACTTGGTCGTTAATACATTTGAAAAGCTATCTAAAATTCCACACAAATCCATGTGTGATGTGATGACAGGAGTCAATAAGGTATTGAGCGATATTATGGTGGATCAAACTGCCAATCGACCTATTCCATTCCTCAAGACATCCATCTCTGATCTAGTAAAACAACACATTCAGAGCGAAATTGAACCACTCACCCAAAAAGTATGTGGTGGTATCGTCAAGTTTACTGCGAAGAGCTCTGTAAAGCATTGAACCAAGCATGGGGACAAGATATTTGTTTGAATCCCGTTGTAACGGATGACCACTTTACAATGGACCTCCGAATTGTCAATAAGCAAAAACCACACACGGGTATTATTCGTCTGGACATACCCACTCTTTTCAAAGATTCTGAACTACCGGTGGCTACAAGCTCGGACGGGTTCATCACATTGGATATTGGAATTGATATGAATATCAAAGTCATGGTGGATTGGTCCACTGGTGGCATCCAAGTTAAAATTTTGGAAAACAGTGAGATCATCATCAAGTTCAACATGGATGTCAAAGAGAATCTCAAATTGATGATTGGAACCATACCAGGTGCACTCGCGGGTGGGTCCATACACCTTGGTGATCCAGTCGTGATCACCATGACTACAAAAAGTGGTGGGTCAATCAACTTTTCAATTCAAGGAAAAGCAAATCTCGATGCTAATATGGAAGTATTCGGTCGTTCCCTGTGTCGTATAAAAGTTCGCGTTGACTCGTTATCCGATTTTCTTCACGGTAATGAAGGTGCGTGGACTGTTGATCAAAAAGAATGTGAAGGTGGATCATTATCCAAGATGCTCAAAAAAGCACTCGATGGACATTCATTACTCGATGTGTTCCGACATCCTGGTTACTTTATTAACAAGTGGAAGGAAGGAGCAAAAGATTTACTCAAAGAATTGTTTGGTCGTGGAGAGAATAGTTTACTGTCCATGTACGCACTGCCATTCGTTAATGATTTGATACAAAAGAAGCTACAAGAAGAGATTGGAAAGATTGCTGGTTCAGAAGTGACGAATGATCTTGCGAGTGGGATAAACGCTTTTGTGAACCAGTTGGTGTTGAATGGCACCATAACAAACTCTACGGATTGGATCGAACAAGTCGTACTCGATAGCTTTACTCGGGTCCTGTGTCAAGTTTTGAAACCGGATCAATGTCCCAAAACGCCACATCACAGGGATATGAACATGAAATGGGAACTGGCCTTTACGAGAAAAACAGTTGCCCCCATCGCAGATGTCAAATTCCACGTTGGTGATAACAAATTTGCTGATTTGAAATCAGACACAATGCTTCAGTTCGAAATGACATTGAAGGTCAAAATGATTCTCATTTATGATCGAATTCATGGATTCTCCATACAATTCCCTGACGATCGAATCGTTCATTGCGAAGCTACTGTTGCAATTGAAAAAGGTAGTAGACTAGAGGGTACGTTCGGATTGACTGGTGGTAGCATCTCTATTCCCAATTCTGATAGTGGAGTCAAAGCAATCATAGAGGTACACCACTCTTTGAGCGCTGGATGGACTGCTACGTTCCATGCAAAAGGTGACATTAAATCGGTCGCCCGCATCGGGTTTGCGGGCATTCTAGATGTACCTGGCAAAAAATCACTTGCCTCGTTGCCCCGAATACAAACAGATTTAAGGGTTGAATTTGATTTTAATCAGCATGATCCCAACACACATTCACCAATTTTACATTTTGAGAACCCAAGAGTCTGTATGGGGACAGTTTTAGCTAATATGGCCAGAGCATTGTTTGGAGAGGCAAGTCATTTTTTGGAAACGGTAGCGCCTATTCTGGGTCCCACTAGCATATTACGCAGAGAAATACCCGGTCTTAATGTGGTCTTTAATACGGATCGATTCACTGTCGCAGATGCAGCTTTGTTTGTTGCACTCTATTTTGACGAAGGTGGTGATGCCAATCGAATGCAGAATGTAGTCGAATCGCTTGATCATTTCATGTTCTTGTTAGAGTTTTACGAGTTTGTGTTAAGGACTGCAGTACTGATCACTGATGAGGAGGGTTGTTCGGCAGTGATTGAATTCGCATCCTTTAAACGAAACGTGAACGACGGTTCCACACATAAAACAAGTTCACCCACCCACTTTCATGTACAGTATTCATCGAGTATTTCCCAAGAACAAAGAAATTATATCGATAGAGTCCATAGTGTCACCAAGGAGGAGAAAGATTATGGTATCACGTTCCCCTTTATGAAGAATATGGATGACTTACCCGAAACAATCTTCAAGCTTATTTTGGGCATCGATGAAGTTGTCATTGCAAGGATTTCTTTTCCTCCAATGATACTCGCTAGTAAGTTTTGGGAAATTAGACCGGGAATCATGGTGTATGCTGCACCACCCGTTTTTCTTCGATTTGCAGTAAGTGCGTACGTGTTTGTAAAATTCCCTACGTTGGTACTGACCGCTGGCGAGTTTGTTCATATGATTACCACTGGAAAACCAGTGGATTTTATGAGAGCACTCAAAGTCGAGATTAGGGATTCAAGTGGTAATTATATACCAATTGCAGGGGGTGTGTTCAACATGTATGGACTTCTTGCCATGGATTTGGATTTGATAGAAGCGGCTTCCTATATTTTCCTGCAATTTCAAGTAACGGCTTCTTTTTATACATCATCAGGAAGAAGGTACATGACATTTGATGAATTGTTCCACATGAAGTTGTTCCATCAAGTTGACACGATGCATGCTTCTTTAAAACTAAAAATTCAGTTATTTGCTGGGTACGGAGCTTTTGTAAAGCTGTGTATTCCAACCTGGTTCGGCAATCGACTTTGTTGGGTTGTAAAAGATATGAATGTCAAATTAGAGTTACCCTTTATTGAAGATTCGAATCCGAAGCCTGTGCCTCAGGTGTATGATGACCAAAAAGGTTTGAACAAGGATGTTGTAAAGTCCGACGGAAAAGTGTTTCTCTCCGGTGATACGGTGTCATATGTATCGAATCAAGAAGGTCAGGACATTCCTTCAAGAACATCGGTTCTGCCCGATCATGCACCATTTGTTGCAAACGAAGCGAATGGTTACGAAGGTGTGACGTTCGTTGTACAAGATCCAAGTGGTCCTATAACTGTTCCCAATTCTGTCGTATTGATTCATTCTAGTGAAAATAGTCGGGTGATTTCAATGAACACCGCAGAAGTGACACCTGATAAAGCTAACAAAGTGTCTTTCCCGTCTGGTTGTAACAAGTTGACCATTACAAATGGGAAAATATATCAAATAAATGGAGTTCCATGTCCAACAACTATACAGGGTGATCACCATCTATCCACCACCAACATAGAGGGACCTGTAGCTTCAGTCACAACCGATACTCCAACAGTGAACGTGAATTTAAGAATGGATGATGAATTTACTGTATCGAATAATGAGATCATCCACAAAGGCGCAATAATTCATTTTAGTCACCCCTCACCAGTTGTCAACGTACGATCAATCTCGACAACCAATTCCATGGTGAAAATAACGGGTGTGAACCAAAACACGGAAATGAGTATCTTTACAGGTCCAAAAGATACTACATTCCATGCCGTTGATCTGAATAGTATTTACGGATCGATACTATTGGACGGTGGAGGAGGTATCAATACGTTCCAAGGAACTCACACCTGTCCTCCTCACGGGAGTCAAGTCACACTTTCACCTGACTTCATCATAGTCAAGAACAACTTGAACGATCAAGGTAGTTTTACTCGTCATGTGGTACAAATAACAAACATAAAAAAAACAAAACTTGCGGTAGATATACCCGTAAACTCAAGATCCGTAATCGACGTGATGACACCTAATTACAACGGTGCTGTGGAAGTACTAGTACGTGCGTATGGGAATGCCGAAGTGCGAGTACCAAAATGCGATGGGGAACATGTAGTATATTTGACTGTAGATGGTCCTGGTGAGGTCATCGTAAAAATAGGAACAGGCACCCTGTCTGATATCAAATGCACAATAAACGTTAGCGGGAATAACGCGCCAAATACCATTATTGAACTTGACGCCACAGCAGAGATTAAACCGCTAGAAGTGCATGTACAAGAAGGCCGAATCAGATTCTTCAATCCAGAAAGCACCACCCATGCGTTCGATTTGATATATGAGTACATCCAACGCATACAATATAGATCCGGTAAAGAAAGCGATGTCAAGGTGATTAGAACTTCACAAAATACCAATTTTGTGTTTGATTTTGGTTATGAACAAGTAACAGCAAATGTAGCTATTTGCGCACTGCAAAACAGTCATATTTTGATTGATGGAAAGGTTAATCAATTGAGTATTGGACCTCACATTGACATATGTAACATGTATAAAAAGGGAGGAGACAGCAACCCTCTCGTTATGATATCAGGAGGTATCATAATTGCAGGTGCCGATGCACATTCGATATCAACTGTGCTTGATTCCAAACAAAATGGCCCACAGTACTTTAATATGAACAGTACTTGTTTATCACAGACCAACATACAAGGCGAATTGGTTTATACTCATCCTCCAGATGCATGGATGTGTTCCTTGTTAAAGAGTAGATACAATTTTGAATGTGCTACCTGTCAAGTAACGCTCCTACCATACCGCAATTCGTTAAGCGTGACCACACATGATGGCAACGACATTTTTAACGCAATAAACGCCAAGGCCACTTTTATTTACGCCAACATGGGTAGAGGAGGTGATATCGTCAATATCGAGGGCGATTCATGCAATATGAACGTGCTGCTAGGTGTTGATAGAGACGGGGATATATTGAATGTAAAAGCACCTGATGCATCTGTGAGTGGCGAGAGCCCTGTGGTCATTGGACCTGTAGGTAAAAGTGGAGAGGTGATTTTAGTATATGATTACACAAAATATGATATCATAACAATTGACCATACCACTCAACATGATATTGGACGTAATAATGTAGTTGAATCTTGGATTAATAATACAAATCCTTACACTACTATGAATTTTATCATGAACCCTAGTGAGAACGTCAAAATAGGGCAGTGTGCAAGGGGAAGTGTTATCATCATACAAATCAAAAACGGAACTCCTCAAGATGATTACACGATTGATGTACTGCTACAGGACATAAACATACCTTGTGATATACATGTATTGGGATCTTATAAAGCTGCAGGTGTAGTCAACGTTATTGTACCACAAGCAACGTTACCGGATGGTCGGTTCAAAGTAGATATGAGATTGGACGCCGTTGCTGATTACGGTACTTTTGATATCGGTGTTTGGATATTTAAGCTACTCAAAACTACTCGCGTAAAAATCGAAATGAATAGCCCATCAGATGTGGACATTAAAGGAATACCCGGCAACAGAGACATGGTACTAGTTTTGGTACCCTCCTCTACTGTTCAATTATCGCAAGTGGTGAATAGCAACTTGATGATTATTAATGCAACTTGCTACGTTCCATTGAATGCTTATACTAGTAATTATAGCATTGTAGTAGCTGGTACTAGTAGCACGACTGTATTGGATTTGCATGATCGTGTAGTCAATTTCATCAATGGAAGCGTTACCATCGCAAATACTAACTCAACCATGAAGCCAAACTTTTCAACATGGATGTATGACCAGATGAAAAGTTTTTACATTCCAGTGACCGCTTCAGGTTTGGTTTATGTTAATCGCACTCAAGCTCTAAATATTACAACCCCCATGATTTACGCTAAGGGTGTTGATGGTATGTACAACACGAGGAACGTGAATGTTTTCAGTGGCGATATTAATATCAATCATTACCTTCCCGTGGCAACTATACATGTCGATAATGTTCAGTTGGAATTGGACGACTCTTGTACGTTCAGGATTAATCAAGGTTATTCTGTCAACTTGACAACGAATTTGCAACATCATGCCAACGTCTACAACAAGATTAGTATGAATAATGTACTAAAGAGCAATTGGAATATTAATTGTGAAGAAACCTACTCTAATGCAACCATCCAATGGACCAATCAAGCTCAAAGAGTAGAAATGTGTCAAAATGATCTAAATATTCCAAATATTGTGTTTGTAGACGTAAATGATACAAAACTGACTATTGATCTACGTAAAAATATGTTACCAACATCTTCGAGCTACAAGTTTGTTGCAACAGCTGGGTTATTCAATTTCAGCAATACTGACGAGTATCAATTTGTAATCACTTGGAATCAATCAGAGATTATACCAACTGATCTCAACATACACAACACTCAAAACGTGACTGTTGCTGTTGTAACACATGATACAAACACCATTGGTCATATATCAATATGTATGGAGGAGGATACTAACAGCACGCTACAGATTTTCCATGACAATCAACGCTATACTGATAATATTACCATGAGTTATACAACAAGCACAATCAATGATACATTGTACCAAAACGGTGTAGTTAGCATAGGGGACTTGTTCATTAAAACGTGTACAAAAATCGATCATCTCCATTTTGAAACAAGCAGTGCAGTCAACATACATATGAACGACACTCCTGCAAACGACGTAGTAGTACACAACACGAACCAATTAACAAATGTTACTGTTGAAAATATAAAGGGGAATCTCTTTTTGATCAACTCTACTGCGGTGTTATCAAATAACGCTTCTTTGAGTGAGTATCGAGTGGTTGTATCAGGTGCACTATCAACTATTCACGTTGATTACGGAGATCTTATGGGAGTGTTTTTCAATAATAGTTTATTGAGTAATCAATCTGTAACCAATTCTTCTCTGTGGTTTAATACCATGTTACATCAATTTGGGATTGATCAAGGACAAGAAGGCTTTAGCAAAGTATACTTAGATAAGATAGAAGCGTTTTATATTGTTGCAGCTAATTTGAAACTCATCAATCCTGATAGAAAAAATGCCTCTTACTTTTATGTGGTCACTGGCCAAATTTCGTTACAAGATGGCTATAAACCATTAAAGGATATGACTATGGGACCAAACTATGTGATTGAAGATGGCCGATATTACATCAAGTTCCAGAGGGATTCTACCGTGCTGATTGATGCAACTTATGATCAATCTGCAATGTTGAAAGTGGTTTGTTTGAAATCACATACCAACTATCAAGTGAATAATTTCTCTAGTAGAGTATTTGGTTGGTCAGGACAAAATTGTATGGGGAGTATATCACCTGTTGATGGTCTGATGCCTTCTATCACATTCCATGAGAATGTAGAAGACGTTACATTCAATGTGATTATCGATCAAGGTTTACACGCGTTTCAAAACAATTTGACGCGTATTGAATATTCAAATGGCGGTTTGCAAGTTGGTTCAGTGTTTGGTGTGAATTGGAACAACAGCAAAATGAAGATACCTTCTATCGATTTTGATGTTCAAAATAATAACAACTGGACAATACAGATTGTTTCAGAAACACCTTTAGTGAACACCAGTATCAGCATTGACGGACATAACCACGGTACATTAGAGTTATACACACATAATGATGGTGCACAGTACAATGGGTTCATAAACCAAACATCGTTTGTTCTTGGGAACATTCGCATGCCATACATCAATATAGCACACATGAATATTCACGCTCTATCCCAAACACGTTTAGATGTTTATGGTGCGCCATCAGATATGATAATAACATCGAATATTGATTCTCAAGTTAATATTTATTCGCTCAACCAATCCATTTTATTAAATAACTTCTCTGCTACAATATCTGAGCAAGTTGTTTTGAATGGAGTGCGCATTATTGTGAGTGGTAAAGATACCTCTGCTACAATTGACACAGGACATTCAAATGTAAATATCAGAGGAGGTTGTGTACGAATTCTTGGTAATTATATAGCACCCATTTCTGATTGGTTCTCACATCAAGTTTTAAAACAAGGGATTGATCCGCTTGAACAATGCCAAATCTGTTTTTTCAAGACGGACCAAGTGGCCATTACTGCAAAGATAGTGACTGCTTCTAATCTATCACCACTCACAATAAAAAAGTTAAAAGTAATTGGTGGTGGATGCATTTACGTATCCGAATCACCCATGACGAATATTCACGTACGAGATACGACATTTGTTACACCGTTATATACACTCACATCGGATGTATTGTTTGTGAATACATCTTTTGCAGAGAATAGTTCTTTGACAATACACAAGCCCTTTATGTCAACATCCACATTGAATCTAGTATTTAATTGTGTGGACCAACCTATCTTATCCATAAATGGATCGATGGGATTGATTAGAATGTGTTCTGGTGGCACTGATACGTTCCCTTTGATTAATACTAGTAGTGTATTGACTCCTACGATGATTACTTATCAATGCAGTTATACCTCACCACTGTCATCACAATTGATAAATCGAAATGTAGTTGTCACCAATAGTTCCGTTCTGATTCAAAATATCACATTGATTCACTCTGGAATTGTTGATTTGATATTTAATATCACAGATGGTACAAACATTGTACGAATCGATCCCACTGCGAAGCAATTAACTGAAAGACCCACTTTCATAATTGACACCAACGCAACTCTCGTGTTGTCGATTCCAAAAGGTACCAGTATCAACATGGTTGGTTCAAAAATGTACTTTGCTGGGCAAGGTTTTGGTATTACAAGATCTAATAATTATTGGATTGACCGTTGTTTTTTAACTGAGAAGGAATGCGCGAAATCTCATGAAGTGGATGTGACGGTAATCGGAAAAGAAACTGTGTTATCACCATTGGAACAGAGTGAGTGTTATTCAATTGCAATCATCGACTTGCGTCTATACGATCGCACATGCACTTGTGATCTGTATGAAAAAGATACACAAATACGTACCACTAATCGGTTGGATGATCAAAAGCAGCAATTTTGGGTAGCAGTGGATATCATTGTGACAATTTCATACTCCATTTTTATCATCTTCTCTTTGATCATGTTACTCATGACTGATGGTGTGGTAATCGATTTTGGTTTTACAAACATCATTGCTACCGGTTGCATGGAAATGCTACAGGTGAAATCACAACTATGGTCCGTCACTTCAAGGTTAATTGTCGAAAGCTGTAAAAATGCAGCTCTTTTGTTTCACACTGGATGGTCGGAGGATTTATCATCATTGAGGGCATCACAGGCACTACCTTTTTATTTGATGTTGGCTGCAGGTATTTCTGTGGGGTTGTTATGGATTTTCTTTTCTATTCGCTTATATAAAAAATATGAAATCAGAACATTCATTACCCTATTTGCCGGGTATCTACGAGTCCATGTATTCATGTTGCCTTATTGTGTGTACCATTTCGATAAGAGTGCATGGCAATCGATAGTTTTTGTAATTGTACTTGTGTTTGTGTGGGTATCTATTGTCGTACTAGAGTGTTTCCGATTCAAGGATTTGTGTGGTGATGATTCATCAAGACGAAAGGAGTACATATCGATAATTATTTTGCAGACTGTATTTTTGTTTGGTTCCATCATTATAATAATATCGGAATGCATCGTTTCCTCTACCGTATATGGTTCAAATTTGGCTATTGCATTAGGAATATTTATGCTGCTTCAACATTTGATGAGAATGGTGGAACCGTTGATTCTTGTAAAGAACCAAGGGCTGGAAATGCGATCCAAAATATTTTGGATGTACTATCTAATGTGGTTGTTCACACTTATATTTGGGTGTTTGTTCTTTGGATTTATATCCCACGGTTCGCTTCATGGAAATTATAACGATAATGTACTGAAGACAGCATTTATTCTATGGAATTTGACAACATTAATAATGTGGATATGTTCTTTACTGTTGTTTAAGCTCAGGCGTCAACAAGGACATTTAGTGATGTGGATATGTTCTTTGCTGTTGTTTAAGCTTAGGCGTCAACAAAGTCATGTCGAAACGAAACAAGATGAATCATCAATTAACACTGCTGGAGGCGAAAAAGAAAAGCTAATCAACGACGCACATGACGTTTCACTATTAACCGCATATCAAACGGAAGGTGATATCACGGAAGATGACAGGTTGTAACTTACTAAGAACAAATGTAGTGGATGTTTTGATCAAAATAAATAAGCCTTTTATATTCAAAGCAAACAACGAACCCACATGGAGTCTAGTCGATGGATGGTTCAAGAAAGTAATCACTCGTAAAGTGTGGTCAATGTACATTATCATTATCATTATTACCAACTACCACACCCCTAGTACAAGAACAACAACCACAACAACTCTCCGTTTCATGACGTTCACGAGAATCAACCGGATGAAACCACGTTACCAAAGTTCACAATTCTTTATTTATTATGATTGAATCAATCCAAATCGTCTTTAAATCATGTGGATGAAATGTACGTCAAATATCTAACCGTTTGATGCAATATAAATGATGATGATACGAACGAATCATTCAAACTTGGTTCATCCCGTTCATTTGCAAAATGAACACCCCGCACGTTCAAACCTTCACCTACTTGTCTCGTATGTCGTTATATTGGCCGGCCGTAGTGTTGTATATAATTTTGACCAAGGGTGTAAATTCACTCAAATCAAAATCATCAATTTGGATCCACAAGGCATCGACTCGTACCGAAGCAGTTCTTAATGAAGGTTTTATGTTCATCGAAGAATCGTTCTATTCACAAAAGCCATACCAAGCACATTCCCTTCTAGTTCGTTTCAGAGATTAGATCCTCAAATAGTCAAGTCAACATATTGTCGCCCAGGGTCGCGTTGGACGAATTAACAAGATATTGAGAACTTGAAATCAATCTGGAAGACGTCAAAATGAATTGTAGGATGAATGGAGCATTTTGATTAACTTGAAGTTAAATTCCGTATTGAAACCATGCTGAAAGACACATACTGATTATACATTTGTAACTTGGAATCATGGATCGTAATATGCTGTGGTGAAGCATTTACCAGGTCAAGGAGATCCAAAGCAAGCTCCATGACCGACGAAGAACAAGAAGGTGTGATTTGTTA
>Ga0214499_1000022_pt1 | contig 11938 bp, 3 predicted proteins | sample G5R1MT_FD_206144 | JGI IMG/M metagenome (GOLD analysis project Ga0214499, IMG submission 206144) | Metatranscriptome of phyllosphere microbial comminities from switchgrass, GLBRC, Michigan, United States - G5R2_MAIN_12SEP2016_LR1... | ecosystem: Host-associated > Plants > Phyllosphere >... | reverse complement strand
TTTTGTCTTATTTACAGAGCTTATATCTATTATTGTCGTTAATATATAAGTTGTGTCCCATCATTTACTTAGCATTTATGTACAAAATGTAAACGTTAACTTAGGGTAAGAGTGAGCCGACGCCCTAAGTTATTCCTGTTCTTCTACAATAGGAGAGGGAGAATTATTACGGTTAATATAATTGGAACCGTAACTTGGCTCAGCGTGCGTAGCAGCGCCGGCCGCAGGAGTACTAGAAGAGTAACTCCCTGTTGGGGTAATTTGAACCGGAGGATTTGGTTTTTCACGGGGGTTTCTCCCGCCCAATTCCGATTCTTTCTTTTGCCAATCGTCAAAGAAACCTCCAAAGGACGAAGAAGTCGTTCCTTGGAGAGGGGCTTCCCAATCGTGATCCGAGTTTGAAGAATTTTCTCCGAAATGGTTTTCAGCCATAGTCGGTGTAGGCACAGCTCTAGTATTAAGCCCAGATGTTGGTAGGGCCTTATGACTAACGCTAGCACCCAAAGATGCTGCAGCTTGATTTGCAACATTTGCACCAGGTTGAGAAGAGAAGTTTTTCATTCCCATCGCAGCTTGACGCATTTGAAAATTCTGCAAATTCAAATCCCACTGGGCTTTGAATTTTTGTTTAATATAGTCATCCTGAAGGGACAACTTATTTTGAAACTGGTTCTTGGCTTCCATCCAAGACATGGCACCTTGAGCTAGACCAGCTATTCCACCAGCAACAGCCATACCAGCAATCATCGCATTAGCTTTAACTGAAGTTTCCTTCGTTGCTAAAGACAATGCAAAGAGCTGGTCAACTGCCTGCCGATCAAGTAGCTGGATAGCCCGAGCGATGTCATACTTGCTGGTACCTCGAGTTAAATCTAAAGGTGTCAAAAATCGGGTGGCGTCAGATTCGGGTTGTCCCATACTAGGACGGGTATTGGCCAAAGCCAGATATTGCAAGTCCACGTTAAAACGATAGTGGGATGAACCATTATTAGGAACGGGTGTCCTAATAACTATCTGATCTTTCAGATTAAACAAATAGCCTATCAAAGTATTATTACGGCGGTCTAAAAGATCCGCAGTAATAGACTCTTCAGGGCCAACTAACGAATTTCGCAAAGAGAGAAACCATCTAGTGAAACTTGCATCTGGATATAGAACAGGAGACGTAGGAATCGTGGCAAGAAATTGAACTTGACCATCAGTAGCAACGGTCACATTATAATATCCAGAAGGGAGATTATTAGTAGTAGTAGCCGAATCGGAACCAACAGGCCAAACAATTGTATGTAGACCATTCACACCCTGAACGGGTACTATCTCGTTGATTTCCGCAGTCCAATCGACATCTCGTACTTCACCGAAGCAAAATACGAGACGCCCTTTCTTATAGTTAGCGATGATAACCTCAGTCAGTTCAACGCGGTTTGTTGAATTCGAACCACCATCTGTGACAAGTAGATTGGTGATTGGAATTGCTTCCGCAGATGCAATGACACCGACAAACGGATTTTGAGGGTTAGGTTTAACAATATCACCGCTACCTATATCAGAGCGATATGGATAGTCGAGTTGTTGCGAAATGGGACGAGCATTAGCACCCCATTCAAAGTCCAAAGGATCCATGTCTTGAAGACATACCATAAATCGTTTGTTGTCGTTTGAAAAGAATGAAGGTTTCTGATTAATTAAAGTGGGACCTGTCTTATGTTCACCTTCAAACACACCACGTCTAGGACTTAAATCATAAAGATTCTGTACAGAAGTGGTACGTTCTTTAGTGCCATCTAAGAAGAGAGACCTATTAGCTATAGTAGGTAAAATGTCCTTAACATAAATTAAACTAGGTGTGTCTTCGAAAGACCTTAAAGTTACAGCGGAATCTATGGGTTCCCAGCACTTAAAACCATAAGCTGGGTCTTCTAATGGAGAAATAGCTGCAGACCTAAAGTTAATTACTACACTATTGTCGGAGTCTTCTCCAAACTGGTTAATTAATGGGGTATATACAATGCCAATTATTCCTGGCCTATCTGTAACGTCAGCCGGTTCGCCATTTACGGGGTCTTCAGAAGTGTCTCGAAAGAAATTCATCTTACGAGCATCGCCAATGTCGATCGAATACTCTCCTGAGCCATCTACATTAAGAATGACCCAGTTAATTTTCTGGAGAGCTTGTGGACTGTATGTAGTAACAGTACTGGCAGGCATATTTCTAACTACTCCTACTAGCAAGTTTCCTCGCATCATAGGAACAGCAGAAACAGACATGGTGACACGAATTCTGCCATTGTACCGTTTGTGCAAACGAGCCCAATTTTGTCCATAAGTGGAAAGTAAATTTAGACCGTATGGTATCCTAAATACAATTGAGCCCAAGGCTTGAGAACCCTGGATGGTAGTTGTCCCGGAGTGGAATTGCCTATATACCAAGTTGAGAATATCATCTTGGTACATATTCATCTCCGACATATCAGGAGGACCACCAACCATAGCCATCAAGGGAGCTTGAGCCGGGATATCGCGAGAAGCGCGAACTTGGGGATCATTTGGGCGAGTCAAACCTCCAGCTACAGTTGAAGATGCAGGAGCATCTCCATGCATAGGAACACCGTTTCCGACATTTCCATGCTCACCAGCAGTAAAGGGCATAATTGGATTCCCTCCTTTTGGACCGGCTTGCGTGGTCATCGACATGTTTGCTTTGCATTCTACAATTCCGTCTTTGGGGTAATGTCTACTGCCGTGCAATCTGTTGTAACACTGGGTTAAAAGAGTTTGCACGTCAAAGTCATATTCAATTTCGGTCATGCAGAATACATTGTATTCATAGTCAGCATCGGGATGTACTTCCCGATCTTCGCCACGTAAGTCAGCCCAAACATCATCAGGGAGACCTAAACCTAAGGGATTAACTACAGGATTACGAATAGGGAATTCTATAAGATCTTCTGGGGGTTCTTCAGGAGCGGGTATATCTGCAAGGGGATCTACATCTTGGAAATCTTCTAGGTCAATACGCTCTACCCGAGCAGGGGGACCTAGATCAGCAGGATACAAAGGGCGAACTTCGTATCTCTGTTCTGGAGACATAACGCGTAAGTCATCGGCGTAATGATCTTCACGATAACGACGTTCCCATTCCTCTTCTTCGGCTTCGAGTTCGAGAAAGTCTTCATGCATACGCATGGGACCCATGGATCGATCTTCTGATCCTTCTACAGACTCATCTGCAGAATCTTCGGACTCGTCCATTCGATCATGGCGATGCTGAACTTCTGGTTGAGGAGAACCTCTCGCAGAGTCATCATCTCCAACATTCCAGTCGTTAGGTGCATTCTCATAGTCGGCGAGAATGTCTTCGCCGTTTTGGTCAACCGCCTCAACATCCTCTTGCCAAAGAGAGGAGCCGGCAATACCCCAATTTCTAACAGTGCGGTTGAACTCAGCAGTAGACATCTCTTGACCGTCGCGTTCGATTGGGTGGACGTAAGATAGACCACCATCCATAGGGAACAAGCCGTGGAAGTCCACGAATGTAGTGGGATGGTCAGAATCGAGGTGGGGAAAGAAAGGGTCGAGGACCGCATCTGATTGATCAAGGAGTGGCCGTCGATCCCCAGGATTAGGTTGAGGGAGGAAATCAACCTGAAGGGGTCCACGGTCACTCCAGTTGTCGGGATGAGCGGCATCGTATGTACGGGGGTTATCGTAGCAAGCTGGTTGCTTCATTTTCTGATGGGGGAGGTTCAGGTATATCGAGACGTTGGATAGGGGGTAAAGCTGGGTCAAGTTTTACAGGGACTCTAAAGCTAATAGTACCTGACCACTCAGTGGCGTTAAAGTTACCTACAAATAAATATACAGGAAGATGAAAACCGCCGTTTGGTATAGCGGAATCGGCACCGTAAAAATTTCTTAAAGCAAATCTTATTTCTCTAGCAGTAGATGATAATGCGTTAGTTAGTCTAAAAGCTATGGCCTCAGAATTAAAGCCAGTGGCGTTGTTGTCGAAGTGAATGTGGCAATCACAAACAACTTGAGGACCGTTTATCAACTGGACGTTTTGCTGAAGCCTAACAGCACCGACTTTAATAGGTCTAGAATGGAATTTCTTATAATTAAGATTATAAACTATATTATTTTGATCTATGTATAGTGGAGGAAGAAATTCTGGAACTTCCAAATTAGCGGAGTTCTGAATAGTTTTCTCAAAAGTAACAGTAGCAAAATATGGTGAATTAAAACTAGTAGGTGTAAGCGGCAACAACAAATCGTGTCCAGGAAACGGATTTGGTGGTGGCGGTGGTGTAGTCATTGAAGAAGCAAGGCTTTACCTCAATAAACAAAAGTAAACAAGTAATGTTAAATTGCTTGGGAATGACAACTTTAAGTCTGTTCCTAGCAGTGTGTGTGTAATAAACAGTTTAAGAAAAGTTTTGATCACATGCGACATTAAATGTCATTGTCGTGACCAGGGGCGAGACATCTGGAAATTCAGCGACTCCGCGGATATATTGTTCCCAAAGTCTTCGGAGTACGTGGTATGGTCTTAAATCTAAGTTCATTAAAACTATGGATCCTAACTTACCAAACATATCATCTAGCTTTGTACATTGAACTTTTACATCATGTATAATGCTATCATAATACTCTTTGTCCCAAAGACCAGCTTCCAAGATAACTCCTCTAAATAGATCAGTTAATTGCTCGGGGGTTGTGTCCGAGGTGAAATGAAGTTGTCTATTTATAGAAGATTTCTTAAGAGCGGGGAACACTAAACCGGTTTTCTTGTCACGGTTCATTAGACGAGAACAAAACGTTTCCTCTTCAGCTAAACCTTTATTTGAAGGGGTCAACTTGAATCCGATTTCTTTGAAATACTCACAGAGATCATCAAATGACATATTGAACAAATGATTGAATTTTGCCCAATTGTCATCTCCTACGGTAACAAGACGATACCAATTAATAAGTTGGTCATTCGAAATATCATCAATATCGTTACCCTGATCTGACAAGCGTCTAAACATCGCATAAACGAATGCAAAATGGTTTGCATAATCGTTCATGGGAAGTGTATCCGCCTGTCCAGATAGGTTACCTCTATTGGCAATAAAAATCGAACCTTCCATCAATTGGATAGATCGAATCATACCTAGGGTTTCACAGAAGAATCTGTTATAATTTTCCTCTGTCTGATCTTTCTTGGGTAATAAAAGAAATCGGGTTCCAGTATATTCCATAGCAATCCGAATGAGGATGGATTTATCGAATCTACTATAATCTCCAAATACCTCAGTACCATCAATTTCATCGAGGTAGTTTCTCATTTCAGTAGCTTCAACGTAGATGTTAGCACCTCCACGAGCTACACATTTAGAACGATTGAGAAACTGCTTCCACATAAGATGGCGAGTCAATCTAGCACGAAGAATGATGCGGTCTGTATCAACGGCTTGGAACAAACGTGTGCCTCCTTTGCGAACTTTTTCGATGGGAAGAATTTCTTGTTTTAAACAAGCTTTCGCAGCGGAAGCACAGATGTGTCCCTTACCCATCGCATCCCAATACATGTCGAGGGTCCGTTGAAGATATGCTCCGGATGGTTTATCTAGATCGGGTACATAAAATGGTTGTTGATCTTCCTTCGCAATGTTCTTGAAAGCATCACCTTTAGTTTTATCACCAAAAACTTTGGTGAAGACAGCACCAGGTGATGTTTTCATGTCAAGGCCTCCTGCATAAGGAAATACAGGATCCTTGGGGTTGCGAACTCCATTTATAACTTGTCCAGTAGTAAGAATTTTACATTCTCCATACTTTTCTTTCATGTACCAGAGCATATAATCAACTGTACGTTTCCAACACTTTTCATCAATTGGTCGTTCAGAGGTAACGGTTTCTTCACCAAATTTCTTCAGCTGAGTAAATCCTATAGAATGACGTTGTTTAATAGGATTCCAATAGAGTTCAGACTTATCAATAACTGCTTCCGGAACTTGTGGAGCAAAATCCGAATCGCGTTTATTAATGAGTCCTTCATCCCCCAACATGATCTTGTGGGGCTTATTTCGCGAAGAATCACGGAGAGAAGGTTTTCCCCCCCATGATTCTATATTATCAGCTAAGAAACCATCTACTTTACAATCATCCAACATGGACTTGATTTCTGGTGTAATTAACATAGGTTCTCCAAAAGATGTTATTTGTTCGAGCCCAGGATAACTATTAGCAGAAGCCACGTTCATGTCTTCTTGAGTGTACCAAGAAAAGAGTAAACGACATTCTCGTCGAAGATAACCATTATGAAAACCGCCTATCTTTATTTCATTACCACATAAAAACAGGCATGGTAATCCACAATCTCCTTCGCGTATAAATTGGGAGTTGAATGTATAGCCAAAAGGAACCAGTTCTAAATCATTTTCACAAAATTTCCAATTAGATTCTAAGGGATCAGCGTAAGTTTGGGGAACTATTTTATAAGTTTTGATAGAGCCTTGGGTGACTTTGACATCTCCTTTGTACCATTGGACAAAGCCTCCAATAGTAGCATGTTCTAATTCAGAAAGAGGTGCAAATTTCTTAGAAATATCGGGGAAATTTTCTATTTTCTTATCTACCAATTCTAAGAAAACCATGTCACGCTTTCTATTTATAGATTTGACTGTGGCAAAACATGTAAAGGGATTGCCTTTGTAATCGAAACGAACTTCTACTAGTTCCTTTTCGGCGTCTTCTCGAATAAGATGGGCGACGGAAATAATGGTTTTACCTTTAATGGCAAATCCATGGGCTCTCCCAAGAGATGTGTGTACTTGGACAAGATTCTTTTCCAATTTCTTGGCAAAGTCCATGAATAAATCATTATCGGGTGCAATAGCCTTAAGAGTACGAATAGCATTACTTTCTACTTCAGCTAAAATTTGATGTTTCTTTTTACAAGTCCTACAAAGAAGTGGATGACCTATACCTACTCTAGTGTGTGAATGACTAAAGGTAGAACCACATTGGCACTTATGCATATGATGAAATTTCATGGGGGAGTTAGGGAAACCGGAATGATTTTCATCGAGTTCTCCTAACGCCACCTTCGTCTTCATGTACGTACCTTGATCATCAGATTTGTGAGCACCATTCTTTGTGGCTGGTTTACTCATAGCATGAACAGGTGTAATATGTCTCCAGTTATTGTCGGAGTCAGCGGCAGTATGAGTACCTTCTGCAGCTTCCCATTGATTATGGAACATGCCGCTAGTAAGCTGTTGAGTATGCGCAGCCTGACGATAAACAGGCTTCTGGCGATCTTCCCGTTTTCGGACAAAGCGATCGTTAAATTCTTCATTGCTATTGGGTGCAGCCCATCCAGACAATTGTTGTGATTGACGTTGATAAGGTATAGAACCGTCAACACGAGCTAGATTATCAGCGTAATACTGATATTCATCATCTGAAAGTGTTCTTTTGGTGCGATTAGATTTTGGATGTCGAGCACCATTTGATTCAATCTCAGTTTCGACGTTAGCAAAATACGTTCTATAAAGAGCATATCCTGCTATCATCAAAGTACCAATAGCAACTAAGGATAAAACAATAGGCCAAAGTGGAGAACTAGATAGTTCGCTAGTAGTTTCTGCAACAGACTCTTGACGAGTGATGTCGTAGTAACGACCAGCCATTAAATTAGCCCACTGTGGTTTTAATTGTCCAAAAGCATCGAAACAGTGATTTCTAACGGCTTCTACCATAATCAGAGGTATGGTACCAGAGTAATTTCGGGCCAATATATCTACAAGTTCTTGTTCGGTAATGGTAATAGCTGTACGTCCATACCAAACTTCATATTTATTAGAATGAATATTGTGTCGTACGTTAACTTCTACGTCTGTAGTTTCGGGTATATAAATTAAACCATTAACTAAATAGGCGCGATAATCACCCGCTGTTATAGAAATATTAACAGAAGTTCTTAATCTAATCAACCTGGCTAATAAAGATGTTAAAATGTAATCAGCATCGTCTTCTGCGGCATCCATTTTCATAAGAAATGATTCTGGATCTACTGCACCTGTTAATTCAGATACATCTCCAACAATACTGAATCTAACAGTGTTATGGGTGCCAGCAAAAGCTTTTATAATTTCGGCACGATTCTTTATGCAATTTAATAATTCCAATTTATTAGCAGCTCCTATCTTAATAGTATACGGAGCTACGGGGGGTTCTCCGTGGATAACTACATCTTCTGATTGACGGGATATAAATTCACGAGTTTTCTGAAAAATTAATTCGTCTACAATAGATCTAGAAGAAGTCTTACCATCTAATAAAATTTGAGCAGGATTTAAGGTAATGCAAGAAGAAAATCTACCATCAACTACCTCCCAAGCATTCTTTTCAGTTGGAATATAATGAACACCAGGAAGACCTAACCTACGAATGGATCCAGGGTATATAGGCCCCAATTGATAATAATTGGACTTTTGAGTAAGCATAGGTCCAAGGGGAGTATCAGAGAGAGCCATATTACCTACAAATCTAGTGGTAAGAAAACTATTAATAAGAGTTGAAGTTTTAGGACGTATTAAATCGTGTTGTATATTTGTTCCTATAAAGAATACAGATTTTGCATGAGTAGCGTTAATCCACTCAACATATTTTGGATCCGATTCATCAAAAATGATATCGTCTAAAATATAGATTCTTGGTTTCGTTACGTCTTCTTTTTGAGGAAGTTCCATATAAGATGAAACTCGTGAAACAGGATACGAATATAAATTAGAAAGGCGAGCTGCTAAATTTTCAATCCAATGAGTTTTACCTGATCCAGGAGATCCCTGGAATCTGAAAATAGAGAAATCTCGTCCAGCGTTAGCCTGGACGGGCACAGGTTTGCGTGCTATACGATAAAGTTCATCGCGACGTTCAAGAAAATCAAGACGATCAATTTCGGGCATATTAATCCCAAATTCTTCAAGTAATCGCTCAATAAAAGCAATTTCTCGAGTACATAAATTTTGAACAAGATACTCAATTAGTTCATCAATATCCCAAACTTCTGGGGTACCAAATTGATTAGTATTCAAATGAGGTTTATGAGTTAAAGTCAAATGAGAAAAATCAGGTTTACGGTGAGTAAATTCAGTAAACCTTGGGTCGGAACAAGCTTGTACAACAGGATCTTGTACATCTATCCAAATAATACGGGACCATATAGCTGCTGCTGATGCATCAGCTTTATTACCTAAGGCTATAGCTTTGTCCTGAACGTTAGAGGTCATCAAGACAAGACGGGATTCAAAATTTTGTTTCTTTTCGGATAGAGAAGCACCTTGCATAGTGTAAGGAACAGAAGTAAAAATATTGTTAAAACCTAATAAAACAGAATCATTCTTTATGTCGAATAAAAATTCATCAACCATAGCAATCTCTTCGCCAGTATAGGTGTTATAATACTTGGCGTCAGGAGAACGATTGAGTTGGTACATTTTGTTGTGATTGTACTTCATTATGTTCTTTATTTGGTTAAATAAGTGTGGAAGAAGATGTGACTTTCCCACACCTCTGGGTCCTGAAAATAAAACTGGTATAGGGTCTGGACGAATTTTAGCTCCCATCAACATTTTTACCTCACTAATGCGAGATAAAAGAGTAGAATGCATAGAAACTAATAAACCAGATAAACCACGTACTGCAGCAGCATTAGTTCGGTTGGTTTTAGTAGTTTCCATGACTCTAGCTACTTCATCGGGAAGAGCTAATAAGCGTTCAGTTGCTCCATCGGTGGAACGGAGTTCTCGTAAAGGCATGGCTAAAAGTTTAGACATCTCCTTAACGAGATTCTTCATTTTCATGGAATCAGAACATTTAACTTCACCAAAAGCATTGGTGATAAGATCCATAATGCAAATATCGTTTCCAAAGAAAGCTTTGGAAACAGCTACAGAATTTGTTATATGCTTAGTAACGCTGCCTACAAAATCCCATTCTTGTTTGTTTGGGGAGTTCATAGCACATACGGCGCAAAGCATAGAACCTACCATAGCGACGGCTACAGTTCCAATTTTGATAAAAGGCATAATTTTGGAAGGAGCTTCAGCTTCGTCGATAAGTTCATCAACTGAAGGTTGTTGAACTTCATATTGAACATTTGCTTTAACAGGGACAATTCTATCTGTTTTGGGATCAAATCCGAATTCAAATGGATGGTTGGCACGAAAAGCGTCCCAATCCATAGAAGTATTAATAGTTTGTTCCGAATAATCTTCTTCATCATCCGAAGATGAAGAAGAAGAAGAAAGGGTAATTCTTTCTTTAATTTCAGGCTTAAGATATTTATCCCAAAATTCGGGAGTATGTTCTAAGGGGACTTCATTAAGATGGTGTAAATTAGCACCAATAGCGGAAGAAAACTTATTAAGTAATTCTAAAACACTATCCTTAACTAATGTAGCAATCTTTTGTACAACTTCCCAAGGGGAAGGTATATTATGAGTTAAAGAGAAAATACTCCATATGATATTGACTAAATTTAATAAAGTGGCAGCAAGTGTGGCACCGGCTGCAACTTTAGCTAGTTTAGAATCAGCACATGATACCGAAACAATACTAGAAATTAAAGTTATGAAAGTAGTAATAAACTGGGTAATAACTAATGTTCTAACGGTTGCGGGCATAAGTTCCCAAATCTTAGAAGCTGATTCGGAAAAATTTAGTGCGGAGTCAATTAAACTAGAGAAGGGACCTTGTGGTCCATCTCCTATCAAAGCATTTGCTTTGACTGGGGTGACGTCATAAATTGGGACCATATAAAAATCATTTTGGGTGTCAGCATGTATTCTGGGGGGACCAGAATACAAGCGGGCAGGGACCGGGAGGATTTGGGGCTCTCGAAGAGAGCGAATATGATCGGTGACGGGCTGAGGAGATAGAACAGAACGTCCTATCAGATGTGTCTTATCTGTATATAACAGATGAGACAAATCTAATTTAGAAAATTTTAATTTGGGAAAAGGGGTCAATTTCTGGGTGAAAGTCCTAATGGACTTTCGGGGAAGGGCAGGAAGAGACCAATCTTTGTTCCTCCAATGTGGAGGGAACTTAGCCTGAAGGGCTTTTCGTCGAATGTCGAGATCGACAAGAGTTTGAAGAGCTTTCTTAGAAAGCTTCATACGGGCGAGGAAATCCAATTGGGCCTTCTGCAAATTTTGCAGATGGCGGGCTTGGCGACGATGAGCTTGACGAGCTCGTCGTTCTAAAACGCGCGTAGAGGGGGTAGAAACGCGAGAGTAAGAGATTGAAACAATCTCTTTCGAAGCGTAGAGTTTGCCTTCAAGCGTGGCGCGGCGGGCGAAAGGTCGATAGACCTTACAACCGGCGGGGCGAGGCGTAGAGGCAAGCGAAGCGTAGGGGAGGTACACGACCTCATAAGAGAAGTCAGTGAAAACCTCTAGCCACCGATATTGAAGATGGCTTTCGACGGCGTAAATTTCGCCGTGAAGCTCAAAAGTGAGCATGTCGGCGAGGTAGCGTTCAGGCCCGATAACGACAATAATGTCGTTAGGGGCGGGAACTGGGGGTTGTTGGGCGTAGACACGGGCGGGGACTTGGGGAGGGGCAGCTACTTCAACGTAGCGCCATCGGGTCCATCCGGCGGAGTCGACGTATTTCTCTTCAACGAGAACCATGGCGATTGATGTCGGTGATGGTCGGGTGAGAGAGAAAAGGTGTGTGTGCAAGTGTTAGCAATGACAACTTTAAGTCTGTTGCTAAACAGTGTGCGTGTATATGCGTTGAGCGTTGTGACGGTCAGTGTGCAAGTGCGATAAGCAGTGTGCAGGTGAGCGTAAGCGAACGTTGTAAGCGCAGTGTTTGAAGGTAATGACAACTTTAAGTCTGTTACCAACAAAGTGTAGAAATATGTTTGTTTAAATAAAAC
>Ga0214499_1000021_pt1 | contig 12256 bp, 8 predicted proteins | sample G5R1MT_FD_206144 | JGI IMG/M metagenome (GOLD analysis project Ga0214499, IMG submission 206144) | Metatranscriptome of phyllosphere microbial comminities from switchgrass, GLBRC, Michigan, United States - G5R2_MAIN_12SEP2016_LR1... | ecosystem: Host-associated > Plants > Phyllosphere >... | reverse complement strand
GCAACCGATCCTCGCAGATGAGGTGCAGACGTTCAAGGCCCTCATCACCGTTCACAAAGTCCTCCAGGAAGGCCATTCCATTGTGCTTAAGGAAGCGCAGTCACATACCGGCTGGCTCGAGAGCTTGTCGCGCGGCGCTACTGCCGGCGAGGGCATGCGAGGATATGCGCCACTTATCTCCGAATACATCTACTACTTAATGGCGAAGCTCGCGTTCCATCGCCAGCACCCCGAATTCAACGGGACCTTTGAATACGAGGAATACATTAGCTTGAAGTCGATCAACGATCCCAACGAAGGCTATGAGACGATTTCAGACCTGATGACGCTCCAGGATCAAATCGACGCTTTCCAGAAGCTCATTTTCTCCCACTTCCGGAGCGGCGCAAACAATGAATGCAGGATTGCTGCGTTGGTGCCGCTGGTACAAGAGAGCTACGGTATCTACAAGTTCGCCACCAGCATGTTACGCGCCATGCACACGACACTCGGTGACGACGAGGCACTGGCCCCACTGCGCGGCCGATACGATGCCCAGCACTACCGCCTCGTCAAGTTCTACTACGAATGCTCCAACCTCCGATATCTCACCAGTCTGATCACGGTACCCAAACTTCCACAAGAGCCGCCCAATTTGCTTTCCGAAGACGAGAACGCGCCCGCGCTCCCTAAGAGGCCGCGTAACGAGAAGGCTGAAAGTTCAGCACCGCCCCGTGAACCTTCCGTCGATCCCGAACCCATTAACGAATTTTGGAAAGACAACCAGAAACGCCAACAGGAGGAGTTCGATGCCGAACAGCGTAGATTGGCACAACAGTGGGAAGATGCGCAGCGTCTACAACAGCAACAGGCCTTGCAGGCGCAGCGAGACTTTGAGGAACAACAGAGGTTACAAGCCGAACAGGCTCGTCTGGCGCAAGAGCAGCTTATGCGCGAACAGTACCAGCAGCAGACTCAAGGAAGACTCGCAGAGCTTGAGCGGGAGAACTTGAATGCGCGAGCTCAGTACGAGCGTGACCAGCTGATGTTGCAGCAATATGACCAAAGAATGAAGGCATTGGAAGGTGAGATCACTCAGATGAACCAGAACTTCCAGCAGCAAATGAGCTCGCGAGACGACCAGGTTCGGGCACTCCAGGAACAACTCAACACGTGGAGATCAAAGTACGAATCGTTGGCCAAACTCTACTCCCAACTTCGACACGAGCATCTCCAACTGCTGCAGAAGTTCAAGACGGTTCAGCTCAAAGCGAACTCTGCACAAGAAGCCATAGATGGGCGTGACAAGCTGCAACGAGAGCTCAAGTCCAAGAACATCGAGTTGGCGGACATGATCCGAGAGCGTGACCGCGCGCTCATGGAAAAGGACCGACACAGTGGTGGCCACCGCGAAGAAATGGAGAAGCTCAAGCGTGAACTACGCGCTGCCATTGAGAGAGCAGACAATGCTGAGCGTGGCAAAGGCGCTGAACTCTCGTCTTTGCTGAACAGGCACAATCGTGAGATCGCAGACCTCGAGGAGGCACTGCGAAGCAAGACTCGCGCCCTGGACGAGTTCCAGATGAAGTACCGCGAGGGTGACTCTGAACTTGAGCGTCAATTGCGGGAGAAGGAGGAAGAGTTGGAAATCTTCCGCGCCGGGATGGATCAGACGCTACTCGAACTCAACGAGCTCAAGCTGAATGCGAATGCCAACGACAATGCCCTCGACGGACATTTAGACACCCTAATCCAAGACAGCCTTCAGAAAATCAACGATCTCATCGACTCTGTTCTCCAGAGTGGTGTTCAACGAGTCGATGATGCGTTGTATGAACTTGATTCCCCAATGCAGGCCGGTAACCAAAACGCCACTGGGCCATATGTTCTCTCTCAGATTGAGCGAGCATCGGCATGCACGATGGAATTCTCGACGGCGTTCAATAACTTCATTGCCGATGGGCCCAATGCTAAACATGCCGAAGTTATCAACGCTGTCAGTAACTTTGGCGGGGCAATTGTTGATGTCCTGGTGAACACCAAAGGCCTCACCCGATTTGCGTCAGATGAGAACAAGGCTGATCAACTTATCAACGGTGCGAGAGCGTCTGCAACTTCTACGATCCGCTTTTTCCGCAATGTTCAGTCAGTGCGCATCTATGACCTCGATGCCGAGCAGAAAATCAACGTCGTCATCAACAACAGCACGGAAGTAGTCCGGAACCTCCAGAGTCTGTCGAAACTGGCCGACGCCTTCGCTCCTAAGAGCAAGATCACCAATGCCTCTGGTGATCTTGGCGACTTGGTCGACGACGAACTTACAAAAGCTGCAAATGCCATTGATGCGGCTACAGAGCGTCTTTCCAAGCTGATGAAGAAGCCCAGGGACCACTACTCAACCTACGAGCTCAAAATTCATGACTCGATCCTCGCAGCTGCCGTCGCTGTCACCAATGCCATTGCACAGCTCATCAAAGCCGCTACTGCGTCGCAGCAAGAGATTGTGCGTGAAGGCCGGGGTTCCATGTCCAAGACACAGTTCTACAAGAAGCACAACCGCTGGACCGAAGGCCTCATCAGCGCTGCCAAGGCTGTGGCAACATCGACAAATACGCTCATTGAGACGGCCGATGGTGTCATATCCGGCCGCAACTCGCCCGAGCAGCTCATTGTCGCCTCTAATGACGTCGCAGCATCGACTGCCCAACTGGTGGCCGCCAGTCGTGTAAAGGCAAGCTTCATGAGCAAGACGCAAGACCGTCTGGAGAGCGCAAGCAAGACGGTGACCGCGGCCTGCAGAGCGCTAGTCAGACAGGTTCAGGAGATCATTGCGCAAAAGAATCGGGACGAGGGCGAAGTTGTCGATTACAGCAAATTGGGCGATCGGGAGTTCAAGACCAGGCAGATGGAACAACAGGTTGAGATTCTGCAGCTGGAGAACTCACTTGCGCAGGCGAGAACACGGTTGGGCGAGATGCGTAAGCTGTCTTATCTTGAGGAGTAGTGGGGAGGTACTGGCTTGTAGATCCAGGACTTATATACTGGGGCAGTCCACCCGTATCGTGTATCATGGGAAGAACGTCAGACAACGGCACATGTCTCCTGCCCTGACGCATGCTCAAAGTACACTGCACTCTTCGTTTCTGTGATTGTGCACTTGGCGAGACGAAGTCAGTCTGGCCGGTGCTCCGCAGCCAGTTTCCCGCCACCGCATACACCGTCTGATCATGCTTTTCCGTCTTTCCATCCCATACATCAACTGTGCCTGCGTCCTTGTAGGCGATCCACGGGGAGTTGGCTTCCATCAGCGAATCCGTTCGCAACCCACAGTCCACTCTTTAGTTCAGATGAACCCAGTGTTAGCGCAGCGGGCAGTTGAGTTACTTGGTCGTGTCGAGCTTGCTCATTGGCCCCGTCCCATGGCCCCGAAGCATCATCACTCCGCATTTACTCGCTGACGTCGGACCTTGCCATTTCCTCCCCGAACAACTCCCCGAGCATCTCGTCCGGTTCCGATCGGCTGAAACGGCCTGGAGGAAGACAGCCGCGAATTGTGCACCAGCAGCTCGTCATTCCGATCTTCCCGCGGGAACACGCCCTTCATTCGTCTTCCAATAATGAGCCAGCCGGCAATTGCTCCGGACCGGGAGACGTCTGCGGGTCACACGGGCGAGAGGAGGCCATTCAAGAGAAACAGGATTACACTTGCCTGCTCGAATTGCAGACAACGAAAGTCACGTTGTAATGGTTCCCGGCCAAGATGCGACACATGCGTACAACATGGGATCGATTGTGTCTACTCAAACACTGAAACATTAACCAAAGCTTCGGCGTCGAAAGGGTTAGTAGGCGGGTTAGAGTCTCGCGTTGCAACGATAGAGGAGTTTCTTGGCCAACTCTCATCAAGAGTGACCATGATGGAAAGTGGTCTGGGTAATGAGCGAAATGTGAATCCTACATCTTTCTCTGGTGGTGTTGTACCTGAGGTACAGGATCCTACTGACGGCATCGGAACAGTCGTGTTCACCGAAGAAGAATATTCGGGATTTTTTGGGCCGACATCCAACATAGCATTCACTCGACAGGTCGTCCGTACCACCTCCAGTGTTTTAAAGCGCATCACAGCAACGGGAACTCCGGTCTCTCCCAACGACACAGCCTTGAAAAGCCATATTGTCCACCTGTCCCGTGCTCAATCCCCAAGGCAAACAATCCCGACCGCTAACAGCATCGCATCAGTCGAAGGAGAGCCCTTTATCCTTCCACCAGAGGCAACAATGCTGCAACTCATTGAACTTTTCTTCAAGACAACGGGGACCCTTTTCCCCTTCATCGATCGCAACAGGTTTTGGGAAACGTATCGCCAGCTAGTCACGACGAATGTCCTATCGGTGCGTAGATCATGGCTCGGCTTGCTCAACATGATCTTCGCAATCACGACAAATGTGAATAATATGTTTGATCTTACCATCACGGCACAGGCCCGCGCAGCCCAGTCCGACATCTTCTTTCAGCGCGCCATGGCGCTCAATGACAGACAAATTCGTTTGGGAACCAGCCTTGAAGTCGTTCAAATGCTTTTGCTAGCTAGTATGTACTCCCAAGGTACCGAACGATCTATCGAAACGTGGAACATTCACGGTTTAGCTGTCAAAGCAGCGTATCAGCTGGGTCTGCATTCCCCTGATGCGCTTCGACAGTATCCGCCGGTGGAGCGAGAAATTCGGAAACGGGTTTGGCTTGGGTGTGTCCTACTTGACCGGACTCTGAGTATGACCTTGGGACGGCCAGTGTCCATTCCAGAGTCATTCGTGAGAGTAGGCCTGCCCCAGGTCGTCGAAGACACGCAAGCATCAACCATGAGCACTGGCAACTCGAAAGAGGATCCTACAAGCGTACAATTCTTTACCGCGACGATCATCTTGTACAGACTCATGAGCGAAGTCTTTGATGCTTTATACGGAAGTAATGTGGGCCTAGAAGCGGCAAGCGACGTCTTCGAAATTGCCCCACATCTGCTTCGATTTGAACAGAAGTTTGCCCACTGGCAGCATAGCTTACCCGCAGCTATGCCACTGATTTCCGAGGCTGATCTTTCCCGACCACCCGACAACTTCGAAATCACAACACTGCGGGTAATTTTGACCTCTCGGTTTCTCAACTTCCGCATCCTGACACATCGGCCATTGCTCTGCAAGTACCTTGAGGCTATTGGAAGTTCTCAGGTCAACATGCAACAGTTAAGCATATTGCGACATGTTGGAGCAAATAGCGTCCGGATCTGCGCACAATCAGCCGTATTTATCATCAAGATAACGCAGTGGGCACTACAGCACGCAGATGCCCCTCGACAGCTACTAGGGGCCTGGTGGTTTTCTCTCTACTATGCTTTTAATGCCGCGCTTGTTATTTACTCCATTCTCCTCATTCAACATCAAGCAAAGCATCACAAGCAACCCATTCCCATGGAGGATTTGGAGCTCTCCACAGCCTCTCTTCACAAAGCAGTCGAATGTTTGTCCTGGTTGTACAAAGGAAACCGAATGACGGAGACATGCGTTCGCTATACGTCTGCCCTTGCAAAACAACTGACGCTCATATTGCAAAGAGACGACACGCTTACGACAGATACAACAAGCATGCCGCCCCTAGCTGATATCGCAAACCCAATGCGTAGTAATTCAAGTACCAATGAACCGCATACCAACTTCGGCTTCTTCAATTCGGCTGAATTGCATATGGGCTTGGAGTTATACGACTTCTGGCAACACCCAAATGCCGAATTCCCAGCGGACTTTCGGGGATCGACATTGCCCAACCGCGCCTCGTTTGAGCAGTAGCAGGTGAGAAAGAGGGCAGAGTTTCCCGTTGTGAGTCTGAACACTGAGTAGATACTTATCAAGTAAAAATTTTAGCATTTTGCTGGTCTATTGCTGCTGGCTCTTCTCCACGCCTGCGCCATGGCTTCCTCAGCATCATAGCCGAATGCCCACCAACAGGTCACAGGATCCGACCACTGATTCGCACTATGCGTGAACGGCAATCCAGCGACTTCTGCCGTCATGGATTCATCGCGGGCTCTTTGTTCCGGGCCGTCGGGGAAGTGCCAGATCAGGCCATTCATACTGCTCGCGTCCATCATAGCCCCGCTCCGTTTGATACGCTCCGCCTCAAAGACACGCAAGGCAAACGGCATTTCATCCAGGACGGAAATGTGGTCCAGGGCAATGGCGAGCGCAGCACCATCTTCCACCGCCATGGCAGCGCCTTGCGACATGTACGGGAGCATAGCATGCGCCGCATCGCCGATAACGACCAGTTTCGAAGACGGCGAAGTCCAGCGCGACAACTTGGGTCCCACGCGTAGCGGCCACTTGATACTCGAGTCGATAAACGACAAAATCTTGGTCAGTCTGCGAGCGGTTTAGTCGGCAGAAAATTTTGGGGATTGTCCACCCTACTGGGGATCCCAGCCGTCAAATTCTGTCTGGATATGGTCTTTGGCGAGCTTCTTGGTCCAGGTGCTCGGGTGGGAATGGTCTACGTGCGACAGTACCATGTTGAACGTTTTTCCTGAATTCATCGCGTACGTCATGACGTGTTTGTCCTGTCCGATCCTAGATGTCTCGAAAGGTGGTCAGTTTGTGTTGTCTATAATTCGGCGAAGACGATGGTGATTGGGCGATGGCGTACCACAGGTTGATACATGGTTTCTCGAGGATCCATGCGATTTCTGCGTCTTGCCGTATCTTCTGTGCATCCACCGTCGCTCGATACGCGGCGAATCCGTGGAACGCGGGCACATGGTCACCATGTGGCAGAAGAAGCTCTCGAGCCGCGGATTTGATGCCTAGAAAGGGCAAGGGGAAGATAGCCATCCATCAGCTTTCTTTCTGGACCATGAGGAGAGAACGAGAGAAAGAACCCGAGTCAGTTGTCTCCCTTGACTCACCGTCGACTGCAACCACCAAGTCGCCTCGAATCACCGATCCATCTTCAAGTTCCACGGAGCCCCCACGCTCGTCGTACCTGGCTACTCTGCTGCCCAACGCAACAACCACACCGAGCTCTTTCGCTCGCGCATACAGCGCCTCGTGCAAGTGCGCTCGATGCACCACATAATACGGCACGCCGAAGTCGCCTTGAAAGCGAGCCCCGAGATCCGTGTACCCAATGATCCTGCCGTCTTCCCACCGCCGGACCTTGATTCCTTCGGGCACCACAACACGCTGCTGGAGATGCGGATACACGCCCCACCGGTGCAGCAGTCTGCCTGAATTCGGTGGAATTTGAATCCCGGCACCGACCTTACGCTGTCATCAGCCCGTAGGACGAGGGGGGTGGATATGCAAGTGTTGTTGTTGATCTTGGAAAAAAGGGAAGAAGGAAAACAGCGCAAAAAACCTACTTCTCCAAGCTGCTGCGCTTGCTCTACGACTCGCACAGCGTGTCCCTTTAGCCCTAGGGCAATGGCGGCTGCGAGACCGCCCAGGCCTGCGCCGACAATGACGATGCTCAGCCTGCACATCGCGAGGCGCGGGCTCGGGCATGGGCCGCCGGCGGCACGAAGATGCTCCTCAGATGCACCTGGACGCTGTACCTTGCGGAGAAATTGCAACGATTGCGAAGGGTAGCTTGGAAGGAGGTCTCGCGGGGGATAGCGTGGCTCTCGTTGTTGTCGTCTGTCGTCGGCCGGGATGGACTCGGTCGTGCTCTTCTTCATCGTACTGATGAAGAGGCAGAAAATCGCCGTGTGAGGTGTGAGTCTTGCTACTGTAGTTTTCGCGGGGATTGATCTTATTCATAGGCATGTGCGACAAAACTGCGTCTGCCTGCTCGAAACCTAGCTACCGAGCATGCGCTGGTCATGAGGCGGTTGGCAAGGGAGTACCCACCGGCCGGTACAAAGCGCCCTAACTCCGCGGCTTTCGGGAGACAAACGTGTGGAACGCTGCGCAAGCGGCAACTCGGCCTTTTCTTCTTTCATCCGAGAGAATAATCCATCCACTCGTGTTTTTTTTTTGATTAGAATAGCAGAGTTGACAACGGGCTACTGCCTGAAAGAGAGGCATGAAGAGAGCAAAAGTTCGCGCGCCATCCATCATGTGCACACACACGACCCACTCGGGCACACAAAGTTCGAAAGTAGGTAATTACGTCTTTCTCATGTCCTCATATCTACATGGATAGCCGCCCTAGCCGTTCATCCTCCCTCATTGATTTTATACCGACCTGTGCCCAAACCAACCCGCCCACCAAGCCCGAGAATTCCATGGCCAGCATGCTGTCGTACTCGGATTGGGGTAAATGGAATGGCGAATGGTATATAGTTTGTATGATGAAGATGATGATCAAGATGATGCTGATGCTAATGCTGATGCGCAAAAGGCATCGCGCTCAGGCTTTTTTTTATATTAGAAAAAAAAAAGGTCCGTAGAATCGTGACGCAGATGCAAGATGCGCGCCGCGCGGTGCTCGTTGCATGCAAGCCCATGGTAAAAGGAAAGAAACGCACGCTGCATAACGCGGATAGGGGAACGAAGTGACGACCATGACGCTGAAGCGCAGCAACAAAGTCAGGAGAAATGAAAAAAAAAAGGGATGAGCGCCGAAGAAGAAAAAAAATAACAAATTCGCACACACACACAACTTTTTTTGGTCAATTCAGAAAAGGTACAGCCTCGCCCACCGTTGTTAGACACTGGCGGTGCGCCGCACACCGAGGGTAGGCTTCTGGGCATATCCGATGAGCAGCTTGAAGCTGGTTCCGCGCTTCTCGCACTCTTGTATGAGCCTGTCGTCGCACCAGATGCTACCGGCGGCATGGGTACCGAGCTCGCTGGCCTTGGGGAGCGCAATTGACTCGTAGCAGCGTGAGTACCACCAGCGGCCGACGCGCGCGACCATGTCGGTGATGCCGGTGTCAGTGGAGTCGGAGGATAGGCGGAGGAGTTCGGAGAAGGATAGATCTTCTCCCGGGGCTTTTGAATTCGAGAGAGGGACTGCGGATTGGCTGCTTGAGCTGGCAGTGCTGCTTTTGCTTTTGGTGGTGGTGGTGGTGGTGTTGGTGGACTTTGCGTCGTCGAGTTGGGGAAGCTTACCTGCGACAGGAACACCGACGACGCAGCGGTTGCACTCGACAAAGCCCTTGCGGCCGATGCAGGCCAAAATCTCGTCGCTAATGTTGCGAAGAGAGGTGTTCTCATTGGCTTCTTGCATGCGCATTTTAAGTCCACGCACAGCTCGACGCGCGCGGTCACCCATGTTGACGAGGTCCATATCGAGAACGCTGAACTCGAGATAGCCGCCTGGTCGCAGAACGCGCTTAGCTTCAGATAAGACAAATTGATGCTGCGGGGATGGAAGCGCGGTCGGAAATCGGAGCACAACGCTTGCGAAGAAGTGCATTGGAAATGGAAAGGCCATTTTGAGAGAGGAGTGGTTGATGTGTCGATGGTTGTTGAGGGTCGAGCCCGACTCGGGACTGTCATCGTCGGATATACCAAGCGATCGCTCGGAGCTCATGTTGTATACAGTTGCCTTCGGATAGGTCAGGGCGCAGTAGTAGGACCAGTCTTTGCCCAGTCCGTCTATTACCAAGACGCGGTCCTCGCTCGGGTCCTTGAGTCTAAAGTGCACTGGGCTGAACAGTACACGGCCGAAGGAGAGCCACTTGCTTGTCATTAATGAGCCGAATCGCAGATTGGCCATGGATAGAAACCCATCCACTTGAGTTTCGGCAAACTCCATCGTTCGTGAGTCCCGAGATCTATTCGCGAGAAGACTATGACGACCCGAGCTAGATCTCGCAACGACGGTCCCTTTTGACTGTCTTGCTGTTGGTGGTAAGGACACTGGTGTGCCAGAACGGGCAATTGGCTTTGCATTTGACCCAGTGGTGGATACACTTGGGCTTGTTGGCAAGCTCAGTCTACCAGTGATGGGGTCAATGACACTGATCTTTTTCTCGCCGTACTCTGAAAGGAAGTCCGAGAACGATACTGACGATACTGGGGATTGACTGGAATGAAGAACAGCGAGTAGGCGCGAGCGGCGTAGGTGGAGAGATGGGTTGGGGACTTCCATGTCAGGCTGACCAGACGGAGAAGAAACGCACAAAGTTTTGGTGTTCAACGGCAACGGCTCCAGTGAGGGATGCTGACTGCGAACCATGGTTGCATCCTCAGTGTGTAGAGAAGTGACAGGCAAAAGCACCTCGTCTATCAGGTCGTCGTACTCATTCCAAAGTTCATCTTCAGAAAGCGGGGCTCCCGACTCTGGAACTACTGCAGTGCCAGCAGTAGGAGTAAAGCTCCAGACACCAGAGCTGCTTGAGTATGACACATCAGAATTCTTGCGTGGGGATAACTCGAAGAACTGGCTTTGACGGGTGAGTTCATCGAATGGACTTATAGAAGCTATAGCAGATCCGTGGGTAAGTGCATTCAGACCGTGCAGGATTGGGTAAGGTTCTGCCGGTCCTGGGGTCGTGGCAAAAGCGCCTATGGAATCGAAGGATGTTCCTCGTGGGGCGGCCAGTCGCGGTTGAGTAGCCACAAATGGCCGAGAAAATGACTGTGGAGATGGGCAATGCATCTGCCGCCGGCTTGAAACTACTTGAGGTATACGGCCTACGCGAGGCAAACGATTTGGTCGTGTCAAAGGGCTGATCGGAGGCGGGCTAGGTGATGATGGACCCTCATGTGGCGGGACTTGTTCCAGTTCGAGTGGGGATAGCGATCTCAGTGGCGAAGATGGCGGCGAAAGATCTGTAAATGGAGTAAGATCTGCTGTAGAATAGTGTCCTGCTGAAAGTAGTGGAAGATCGGTTTTGATTTCCAGGCCACTGCTGTGCTGCTTCTCATTGCCGGGACGCAACGACACTTGGGGCGAGGCTGAATTCGAGGACAGCGATGAGCTATAGGGAAGAATGGGCTTTGGAGGTAGCAGCGGGGATTGCAACCTCTCCTTTACTCTCGCCTCTTCGTCCGAATGCGCGGAGCTCTCTGTGCCCTCGTCCGGTGTGATGGCTTCTTGCATAAGCTGTTCGATATCCGTCATATCCAGTCCAGACTGGTCGATCAACGCATAATGAGCAACGGAACGTGAGGGACTGGGATGAGGTGCAGGGCTGGTCACTGTGACCACTTTCGTTGCTACATGCGGCGTTGCATGTGCCCGCTGAAAAAAGTTCCATCGCTTCGAAGGCTTCACTTGTTCTGTTCCTGGCTTGCTCTTCTTCGACGATTTGAGCCAACCTCCTTCTTTAACATCGGCAACAATGTTGGATATGGAGTTTTTGCGCCCTTGACCAGGAGTACGACTCATAGGCGCTGTGATAACAGTGGGGCCTTGAGATAACGGCAAAGCTCGCGATGTGTGATTCGATACTGACGTGGGCAATGATGCTTTATTTATATCATCTTCACTCCCAGATGGCCTTCGTTGTCCCAAAATCTCCTTTTTCTGAACGGGAGATCCGGCACGCATGTCGCCGCGTATGGCAGAAGGCGATAACTTCCGTTCTCTCGCCTTGACTTTGTTGTGTGGCGGATGTTTGAAAACGTTCTTTTGATCGCGATCTAAATGCGCAGACAGGTCAATACTGCTCCTGCTGAGTATAGGCTCAGGACTGTGCGACAACTCTGTGCTACTTGCAGTACCTCGAAGTACAACAGGAGTAAGTCTTGAAAGAAAGAAATCTTCCCTATCTGTGCTTGCCGTGCTTGTCATGCTGCTCTTTCGCGTTGAGGGCGTCTGATTGAGGCTCTCAGCTGTTGTTGCTGCACTGGCTAAATTTCCAATACTCGCAGTTCTCACAGAGCTTCTACTTCGACCTCTGAAAGCATGTATTCCATATCCCTCGTGACCGGTTCCCGCTGCGGGCCCACGGCGTCGAAGCTTGCTATCGCTTTTTGAGACAGGCAAAGCAGGTTCAGTCTTGGTGCGGCGGCTGAAAAACCCAAATCTTGTGGGTTTCGAGGAGCTAGGTTCAGTTGCAGACAAAGGAACTGTGCTTTCTCGTCGTTCCTTGGTCGTTGGATATGTCAGGCGTCGCTCCACGGGTCGGTAAACGAGTGACTGGCGCTAACGACGAGGACGGGTTGGGCGAGGAGAGGCGAGAAGAAGGTTTCAACGGTTCATTGGACCTGGCGTTCATTGCTGGCCTCTGCGCAAACTTCGATTCTGCAGAGCTATTGCGTCCGTGTGAAGAAGTGACATTGACCGTGTTGCCCCGTACAACAGGCGAAGGGCCTCGAAGTCCGTTGACATCAGG
>Ga0214499_1000016_pt1 | contig 15666 bp, 8 predicted proteins | sample G5R1MT_FD_206144 | JGI IMG/M metagenome (GOLD analysis project Ga0214499, IMG submission 206144) | Metatranscriptome of phyllosphere microbial comminities from switchgrass, GLBRC, Michigan, United States - G5R2_MAIN_12SEP2016_LR1... | ecosystem: Host-associated > Plants > Phyllosphere >... | reverse complement strand
TTTTTTTAGTATATGCTATTTCTTATATTTATTTTTGTACAGGAATAATCAATTTTTCAGATTTAGATAAAATTTATATTTTTTATGACGTTTTTTATTACAAATTTTTATTAAATTATGCTTTAATTATATTAATTTTTAGTTTTTTGATTAAATTGGCAGTATTTCCTTTTAGTTTTTTTTTATTTAAAATATATAAAAACTTGTCATCTATTCATGTTTTTTATTTTTTAACTGTACCAAAATTTATTATTTTGCTATTTTTATTTAAAATTTCGAATTTTATATTTTTAATATTAGATTATAAGTTTTTAACTTGCATTTATTTATTGCTTTTTGTAACAAGTATTTTTCACTCTCTAGCAAGTTTAATGTATTTTAATTTTAAAGACATAATTATAAATGTATCTTTAGCAAATACGCCATTTTTATTTTTATTTATTTTTTTGAAATACAAGTTTTTTTTAGTTTGTTTTTTAAATTTTATGATCGTGTATTTTTTCAATTTATTTTGCATTTTTTACTTTTTATTATTTTTAAAAGTAAAAAAGCTGACAAATGTTATTGGGTTATTCTATTTAAATAAGCAGATTTCTTTTTCTTTTTTGGTTGTTTTAATGAGTTTAATGGCTATACCGCCTTTTTCTAATTTTTTTACAAAATTTTTCATTTTTATTTTTTGATTGAATACAAAATGTATTATTATTATTTTTTTTTGTCTTTATTAAATTTAGTAATAGTATACTGCTATATTAGTATTATTAGAGTTTTGTTTATAAAGAAAAGAAGTCTGCTTTTAAAATATTTTATGATAAAAAAAAATTTATCTATATACATATATAGTTTTCTCGTATTTCTAAATATTTTTTATATTTTTTTTTTTGATATAATTTATATAGTTTTTAATAATTTATTATATATTGTAATACATCATTAATTAATTGTTTACCAAAACTTTAGTAAGGACTTATAATTTTTTTTTCAATTATCCTACACCAAGTAATCTTACAACTTTATGAAATTTCGGTATATTAGGACTTTATTTTTTGTTTTTGCAACTTTTGTCTGGTATGCTTTTATCATTTTATTTTGTTGCTACTTATTTTTATTCTTTTGATTTTGTAGAATGAATAATGAGAGATACTTATTTAGGGTTTTTTGCTAGATACGTACATTCGAATGGTGCTTCTTTTTTTTTTTTTTGTATATATATACATTTTTTTAGAAGTTTATATTACTTTTCTTATTTAAGACCAAAGTTAGTTGTCTGAAATATAGGTGTTGTTATATTTATATTAATGATAGTTGCAGCTTTTACAGGTTATGTTTTGCCTTGAGGCCAAATGAGTTTTTGAGCTGCAACAGTAATTACAAGTTTGGTAACAGTTATTCCTTTTATAGGACAAGAAATAGCTGTTTTTATATGAGGGTCTTTTAGTGTTTCCGGTATGACGTTGCATAGGTTTTACACAGCTCATTTTTTTATACCTTTTTTTATACTTTTTTTAGTATCGGCTCATTTTTTGTATTTACATGAAATTGGTTCTAGTAATAATTTGGTTATTGAAAATACAGGTGATAAAATGCCATTTCATCCTTTTTACACTTTAAAAGATTTTTATGTAGTTTTATTTATGTCTTGTGTTTATTTTTTTGTTATATGATATATACCAAATCATTTAGCTCATTCAGATAATTATATTGAAGCTGATCCTTTAGTAACTCCAATGCATATAGTCCCCGAATGGTATTTTTTAGCTTTTTATGCTATTTTAAGGTCAGTTCCTCATAAATTATTAGGAGTTATCGTGATGATTGGTAGTTTAGCTATTCTTTTAATTTTTCCTTATTTGATAAAATATTGATATAAAGAAAGTGTATGAGCTTCACAAAAAGATGAAGACTTTTCTCCTAAAGTAGCTTATACTTTTTTTGTTATAGGAAAAAGGTTTAACCCTTTTGTACATACTATACTTTTTTGAATTTTTTTTGTAAATTTTGTAGCTTTAAGTTATTTAGGTATGATGCCAATACAAAAACCTTATGACGACTTAGGTTTATTTTTAACTTTTAATTATTTTGGATTTTTCTTCTTTTCTTTTTACTTACATTCTTTTATTTATTGAATGCAAATTTGACAAATGAACGATTCTAGATATGCAGGAATGATCACATTTGCTATTACTATTTATAAAATGGTGGAAAAAGTTATATTAAGTAAAAAATCTCAAATAGATGAATATTATGGTTATAATACTAGAAAGTATATACCTGAATCTGAAATGGATGAGATATTAAACGAGATTAAAAAAAAAATAAACGAGGAGCATGCTGAAAATAAAAAAAATGGAACTAATAATGCTGAAGAAAAGAAAAAAAGAGAAAAAGTAAAATCAGGATATATTGATAGTGGCGTGAGTTTTTTTAAAAATGTATAAAGTTGAAATAGTTTAATAAAATATATTCGTTAAGTATAGTATGACTTAGGAAGTGCTTCGAACCGTTGATTATTCAAATAGGTTCGAAGTATACTTCTCTAATCCAAAATCTTGAGTTCTATGAGCTATACTAGATCTTCACGATTATATTTCTTATTTTTTAATCAATGTTTTAGTTGTTGTATTAGTGTTTGCAGCTTATTGTTTATTATTGCAACAATCAGATTCTAATTTTTTGTTTAAAAATTATGAAAATAGTAAAATTTTTAATAAATTTAGCGAGAGCAAGAAATTTATTAAAAGTTACCATAAATTTAAATTAGAAGACTTTTGTCATGCACCTAGAGTTGAATTTTTTTGAACAGTAGTTCCTTTAATAATGTTGGCTTTTATGGGATGACCTTCTTTTAAAACATTATATGCTGTTGAACAGCTAGTTGATCCTTTACATTCTGTAGTAGTAGTAGGTAATCAATGATACTGATCATACGGATATTCTGATTTTGATATTATATCAAATTTAATATTAGAGTTGGATACAAAAAAAAATATGGATATGCTAAAAGAACACGCTATAAAAAAATTCGCTGGAGATAATTTAGTACTTTGTATTGAATTAAGTAGAGCTTTTAAAAACAAAGATTTATTTCAATTAATATCCAAGTATTTTAGAGATTATGAAGAATCAAAAATTATGTATGATTGTGTTATTATATCTGATGAAGACTTGCCTAAAGGATATCCAAGATTATTATCTACGGATCAGGTTTTAGTTTTACCATCTCATACTATTGTAAGACTAATGATTACATCAAACGACGTTATTCATAGTTGAGCTTTGCCTAGTCATGGTATAAAAATGGATGCAGTTCCTGGTAGAATAAATCAAGTAAATTTTATAACAAGTTTTTGAGGTACATATTGAGGTCAATGTTCAGAGTTATGTGGTATAAATCACGGTTTTATGCCTATAGAGGTTAGAGTTTTACCTATGAATGATTATTTTGATTTTATTAGATTAAATAGCTCTTATAGAGTTGATAAATTCATACCTTTGTTAGAATTGTTAACAGAGTTATATTTAAAATATTTAAGTTATAAATTAAAAGAAGATGATTATTGTTTTTGATTTGATGTATTTGTAGATGATGAAGACTTTATCGAAGGTTTGACACAGGTGGATATAGAAATTGATAAATCTGAGATCAAAAAATTATTTTTAACTGGTATATACAGAGACTTTGATGATTGCTGATTTTATCATAGATTAGCAGAAATATGTAAAGGGATTACAAAAGGTTACGCTTATAGAAATAGAAAAAACTAAATTTTAATGTTTTTAATATTGTCATTATTTTTATTATTTTTTGTTATGAATTTAAGTGCAAATATTTTATTTTTTTGTATGTTATTATCGTTGCTTTTTATTTTAATTGAGTTTTTTTTATAATAATTAACTTTATTAATTATTAATATTTTTGAATGCAAAATATTTCACTCTAAATTTTGGGCCTCAACACCCAGCAGCTCATGGTGTGCTGAGGTTGGTACTGTACATGAGTGGGGAAGTAGTAAAATATGCTGATCCCCATATTGGTCTGTTACACAGGGGCACTGAAAAATTATTAGAGTATAAAACTTATTTGCAAGGTATACCTTATTTTGCTAGGTTGGACTACGTGTCTACCATATCTCAAGAACATGTTTTTAATATTTTAATTGAAAAAATATTAAATTTAAGAGTTAACGAAAATGTGTCTTTGTTTAGAATTGTGTTTTTAGAGTTAACTAGACTTTTAAATCACATGTTAGCTATTACTACTCATGCATTAGATGTAGGTGCTATGACACCATTTTTATGATCTTTTGAAGAAAGAGAAAAAATAATCGAATTTTATGAAAGAATATCAGGCGCTAGATTACATACCACTTTTTTTAGACCTGGCGGCGTTAATGTAAATTTAAATAATAGTCTAATAAAAGATATAGATTATTTTATTAAAAATTTTAAAATAAGAATAAACGAAATATATGATGTTTTATCTAATAATAGGATATGAAAAGCTAGATTATCCGATATAGGTAAAATAAATAAGCTTGATGCTATTAATTACTCTTTGTCAGGACCTATGCTTAGAGCTTCTGGTGTTAATTGGGATATTAGAAAAATAGTAAGCTATGAGGTTTATGACCTAATGAAGTTTAATATTATTACGGGTTTAAATGGTGATAGTTTTGATAGATTTATAATAAGAATAGAAGAGATGAAAGAAAGTTCTTTTATTATAGAACAATGTACATACAAAATTTTAAATAGTAAGATTGAAAACAAAAATTTTGATTTTAAGTTGAAGATGAATAACAAAGAAAACATAAAAAAATCTATGGAAAGTGTTATAAGTCATTTTAAGTATTATACAGAAGGGTTCACTTTGGATAACGAAGACATTTATATAGCTTCGGAAACTCCAAAAGGTGAATTTGGTGTACATTTAGAAACCAATAATTCTAATAAACCTTACAGAGTAAAGATAAGATCTACCGGTTTTTTGCATTTACAAGCTCTAAATCATATAGTTCATAATCACTTGTTGGCAGATTTAGTTACTATAATAGGAACTATGGATCTTGTATTTGGAGAAGTGGATAGATAAAATAATATATAAATTCTTTTTTTAAAAAGTTGCTTTGCATAAAGTAAAGCCACTTTTTAATAAAAGTGGCTTTATATGCTTAAGTATAAATAGTCACGAGTACTATTTTGACTTAAAAGTCACTCTTTATCAGGCACTTCTGGAAAAATCGTGGTATATCCCGCGTTTCTGTTACCATGCTAAATTATTATTAGCTGGTAACTGTAGAATGTGTTTCGTAGAGATATTGAATATAAATAAACCTTCCATATCATGTTCTACTATAATCAGCGAAGGTATGGATATTAATACTAGTAGTTTTTTGGCTTATAAGTCTAGAGAAAATATTTTAGAATTTATTTTGATAAATCATCCTATAGACTGCCCCATATGTGATAAAGGGGGGGAGTGTGATCTGCAAGATCAATATGTAATTATGGGATCTTTGGCTTCCAGATTTTATGAGCATAACAAAAAATCAGTAAAAAATAAAAATATTTCGTTTTTGATTAAATTAAGCCTAAATAAGTGTATAAATTGTACAAGATGTACAAGATTTTCTCAAAATGTAACAGGCGAATATTCGTTTTCTTTATTAGGAAGGGGGGAAAACTCTGTAATTTCTAATTATATAAAGTATATTTATATAGGGGAGATTATTGGTAATGTGTTAGATTTATGTCCAGTAGGTGCTTTAACATCAAAAATAATATCTTACGATTTTAGATTATGAGAACTTTTTGATGTTAAATACGTCGATTTTATAGATGTAATACAGCCTCCTATAAGAATAGATTACAGAGGCTTAAAAGTTATAAGAATTTTACCATTGACTAATGAATTAATTCAGGAAGAGTGGATAAGTGATAAAATAAGATATAACTTTAAGTCTTTGTTTAAAAATAGATTTTTTAAACCATTTATAAAAAAATCAGCTTTTTTTGTAAATATTTCTTGAAAAAATTCAAATTTATTTTTAAAAAATAAGTATGTTAATTTATTGAATTTTTTTTTTAAAAAACGTAGTTTTGTATTTAAAAAAACTGTTTTATGTAAGCACACCACAGATGTTTTTATTTTTATTTATTTTAAAAAATATTTTAAAAAATTTAATTTTTTTGAAAAATTTAGTTTAAGTTTTTTTTATAATAATATATGCTTTAGAAATAATTATATGATTAGCAATAATGATTTAGATTATTTAAATGTAGATAATTTTATTTTTTTAAATTTTAATATCAGATATGAAATGCCTTTATTAAACTTTAAAATAAGAGAGAAAATGAATTTTGATTATGCAAATATAATTATCTGCGGACCTATATTAGAGTTAAATTATATATACAAATTTTTTGGATCAACTGTTAGAGATTTTTTTTTTTTTTTGAAGAATATAAATATAAAATTAAATAGAAGTTTATTGTTTATGTGTATCAACAAAAAAAATTCAATATTAAATAAAATTGTTAATTATTTGAAAGTTCCAAAATTTAACGTGAGTTCAAATAATAATTTAAATTTACTATGTAATGAATTAAATTTTGGCAAATTAAATAGTATTTCTTTATTTAATAAATTTTTTTTTTTGAATTTTGAAAATAATTTAAGTAACGATTTTTCATTTTTAAAATTTAATGATACTGTAAATATAAACTTGTCTCAAAATATTTTTAGTTTAAAAAATTATAATTTATTAATACCTAGAAAATTTAATTTTGAACAAAATTCTTTATTTTTAAATGTATTTGGTGAATACAATGATTTTACTTTTATGTTATACAAAATAGATTTAAAAACTTTAAAAAATGATTGAAATATTTTAGAAAATTTTTTAAATTTTTTTAGCAGTGTTAATAATAAATTTAAATTAAGTGTTATTAGAAAAAGATTTATACCCTCAAATCTAAAATTAAGTGTATATAAGTTGTATATTTTTTATTTTAACAATTTTAATATAGGAGTTAAAATAACAAATAATAATAAGAATTATTTTTTTTTTAAAAATAACTCTTATTATGTAGATATTTTTTCGAAAAACAATGTTGTATTTAACTATTTAAAAAATATAAAAAATAAAAACTTATTTAATATTTTTTTAAATATAAATAGTGTACATTGAGTTTTTTAAAGTATTTTATAATTAATTTATTAATAACAATGGACTGAGAAGAAAGATATTTCTGAATGTGATTTTCGTTTATTTTTATTGTGTTGATAGCTGAAAATAGTGAAGAAAACCAAAAAAGACGCGAAAAAGCTAGATTAATGGAGGAAAAAAATGATGCAATGAACTCACCTTTAGAGTCATTTAACGTTATGATTGAGAGTGTCAGCCTATTTAATAATATTTCGTTAAATATATTTTTAATTTTTTTTTCTATAATTTTATTTTTTTCTTATTTTAATAATAGAAGTATAAAAAAAAATATTCCATTAATGAATTTATTCGGTTTTTTTTTTAACTTTTTTTTTGGTACTTTCAAGACTTTAGTTTCAAACGTGAGATACGAAAGATATTTTTTTATATTGCTTTTTACTTTTATTTTTATCGTTTTTGAAAATTTAGGAAGTTTTTATCTTTTGGAGTTACCTTTTACTTCGCACGCAGTTATAACTTTGTTTCTAAGTTTTGTATTATTTTTTAATTATGTAATAACTATGATAATTAATTTTAACGAATTAATTTACAAAAAATTTGTTCAAAAAAATATAAATGCACTTTTTGCTTTTTTTTTATTTTTTATCGAATTAATATCATTCTTAATAAGACCTTTTAGTTTAGGTATTCGTTTATTTGCTAATATTTTATCAGGACACATATTAGTACATATATTTTTCACAGCTTTTATATTTGCATTTAAATTTATGTTTTGATTTTCTTTATTAATTTTAATATTTTGTTTATTTATATTAATTATGGAGATTTTTGTGGCTATAGTACAATCTTATATTTTTTTTATATTAAATCTAATATATTTAAATGAAACTTCTAAATTGCATATATAAAAATGAATAATACAAAAAGATTTTTTAGACAAATAATTTATACTGAAGACTTAAATGATAATACGATTAGAGGTTTATTAAAAATTTTATTTAAGCGAATTTTATCTGATTTCGAGGTAATTTATGATTCTTTTGAATTTAAATTACAAACAATTCTAGAACCAGAGAGTGAAAAAAACCTAATATTTAAGCAAAATAAATTCCCCACATTTGCTTCTATTATAGAAGCTTTAGGGACAAGACAAAAAAACAAGTTTTACCCTGCAAATCCTAGTTTATGAGTTGTTTTTATTTCTTGTTTTTTGGGAATATTAATTATTATTTTTGTGTCTATTTTACATTCGCAAGACTTTGTAACAGTAGTTTATAAGCAATTTGGTATATCAATAATAGGTTTTATTTTATGTTTAATTTTTTGAGTATCATTGTTTTATAAAGAGAAAGTTTACGGTTATCATACAGACTTAATAAGAAATAATATAACATTAAGTTTTTGAGTTTTTTTATTTACAGAAGGTCTGTGTTTTATGTCACTATTTTGAACTTTTTTTCATTCTCTGTTAGCTGCAAGTACGCATATAGGACAATTTGCTCCTGGGGATGGTATAGTAAATTATTATTTTGATGAAAATGTAGTTATGCATCCTTATTGAAGTACATTTATATATACAGACATATCAAATGCTGAGGTACACAATTTCTCAGACGATATTGTAGATAAGTATACTTATGATCATACTTTAGCAGTTAAATTTCACTTTAATTTATTTGATTGTGGTCAACTTATAGATCCTTATGGTTATCCAGCCTTAAACACAGCTTTATTGTTAATTTCTGCTACAATATTAAATGCTGGACACACAAAGTTAAAAATTGGTAAATATTTAAAATCTTTTTTATATTTAGCGCTGACATTATTGTTTGGATTAGTATTTATGTGCGTTCAATTTTTAGAAATAAAAAATTGTACATTACAGTATAATGACGGGATTTATGCTTGTAGTTTTTATAGTTTGACCGGTTTACATGGAATTCATGTGATTTTGGGTGTTTTTGCTCTATTTTTATGTTTTATTAATTTTATAAAAGGTAATTATACTAGAAAAAGGCATGATACTTTTTGATGTGCAGTAGCTTACTGACATTTTGTAGATGTGGTTTGAGTTTTAGTATACTTATTAATTTATTGTTGACCTTCTTGTCTTTATTTTTCAGATGATATTAGATATTCTTATTTAGGTTATAAAGATTATTGTTTTAATATAAACACGGAAGTTTTTGAAGAAAAATTTTTTGAAAAAATTGTAAATAATGATTTTAAGTTAATTAGCGAAATTATAAGTTTTTATAACTCTGAAATTCTTGCAGAATTAGAAAAAGCTTTATTTCTTAAAGCCTCATTAAAATCATCTGAAGATTTAGTTAGAAATAGAAGCACTAGTTTAACTGCAAACTACTCTCCAAAACCTTTATTAGTCAATGTTCCTCTTCTTACTAGTGATGAATTAGAAGAAAATGAGTATTCTGGGTTTGGAAATAAATTCCAAGATGAATTTTGCTCAAAGACTCTTAGACAAAATGAAACTTATAAAACTTTTGTTAAAGAAGCTATACGTAAAAAATTAATAATAGACTTATCTGGAAGCGAAGAAGGTTGAAATCTTTATCTTGAAGAAGAAAAAGAAAAATGATTAAAAAATAAAAAAAAAGTTGAATTAAAGCCAATACTTTTGTATAAATATTTTGAAAGTCATCTTTCTAAAGTTAAACCAGAAATTGAAAAAGGTTTATTATTAGCTTTTACTCTTGCTGATCAGGAAAATAGCCCTTATTCTTCACGTTATAAAGGTTTACATTGAAATACAAATGATAAAGATATCGATGAGATGATGTTTGCTATGAAAAGTGTCAACCGTTATAACTATGAACAACGTTTTTGAGAGCTACAAAAGCTAAAAACTAGTCATATTCAATTTAATTGAGACGAATCTCTACCAAGCGACTTTGGCAACGAGATTTGACAACACCGTTATTTTTTTACTGACAAAGTATTTGCTGTTCTTGGAAACCCAGACCCAAATATAGTTTCTCCAAAACTAACGAGGGTAGATTTTAGTAATAAAGATTTGAAAGAAAGAATTTTTTTTATAAAACAATTACATCAGGCATTTCATGATCCTGAGCAACTTTCTAAAGTTATGCATCCTGATTATGTTAGTGCAATAAATAAAGTTTTAGTAAAAAATGAGTTTTTTGATGATGTTTTTCATTCAAGAAACAACAAAAAATTAAATATACATTTAACTAGTGACTTTCCTGTTGTAAAATCGTTTTTACAAAATAAATATTATCTCCCTTATATGAAACCAAAAAATAATGTTGGATTAGAAGAGCAAGTGTTTCTTATGTTAGATCTTTATAATATGCATGGTAAAAGAAAGTCAGTTCGTAAATATGGAGTACAAGAATCTTTACAATCTTTTTTAAAATCAACTGATTTAAAAGGTGATGCTTTTATTGCAGAATATTTGGTACAATATGTTAAAAGGTTACATTACTTAGGACTATCTGCAAAAAGTGTTGTTATCCCTGTTGACGAAACTGACACTAAACATAAATTATTTGGGTTTAAAACTGCTTCGAGCGTTCTTGGAGTTCAAAATTCGAATGAAACAACCCCTCGTCAAGCTGATATTGCCTTTAGAGCTTGAAAAAAAAACTTTGGTTACACACAAAACTTCCTTATGCCTCGTCCTAAACGAAATTTCTTAGATATTCATAAATCTTTTATAAATAACTTTTCAAATAAAATCACGAAAGAAGACTTTGTATTGACACATGACATGATTCTTGAGGCAATAAAATTATTTAATAATACAAAAGGTCATAATTATAATGTAAGTAACACTCGTTTTAGAGTTTTACAAAAAAATTCTTTTCCTTTAGTTTTTGTTAACAGATTCTCACCACAAAACATTTTAAAGATTGACTATGATCTTAATAAACAAACTTCAAAAAATCTTATAGGATTTGGATATGATATAATAGCTTCAATAAAATCTAAAGACGAACAAATTTTATATGACAAAATGGAAAAATTGTTTGCAACAGGTAGTTTATTAAATGATCTTTCTTTTTTTGATGAAAAGGATTATTTTGATGATCGTATCAGAAGGCGTGATTGTTTAGCAATGGTAGCTATAGAAGAACAGCCAAAAACATTATCTCAAGCTTTAGCAAAAGAAGGTAGAAGAACCGCTGCTTCTCAAGCTTTAGCAAATAGAGATTTAATATATTCAAAAATTAAAGCTAGCGACAAAATATTTCTTAATAAACAATTTTTAGGCGCTAAAAATTGTACCTTATATTTAAAATCAGAAATAGCTGGAGATGTACAATGTTTTCTTACAGAAATACTAGTATGACCTCCTCTTAAAAGAGAGCCGTTTTTAGCATCTTATATAGGCTTATTGTTAAATCTTAGTTCATTTGGCTACGATATGCCTATTAAAGATGCTGATAAATTTAAAAATATTCGTATTCCAATGGTAGTATTTCTTGGATCTAAAATTAGAGATGCTCATATATATTTTTCGAATATTATAGATAATATAATAATCGAAAAAGAAAATAATTATAATAGAATAATCAATTTAAAAAAAAATGAAGTAAATATACATCTTGCTTATTTTGAAATGTACGAAACAAGAGAATATATGAATTACTCAGAGTTAAAAAATGATAAGCACTTATATGCAGCTTCTTTAAATATATTGCACACAATAAGTTTTGATTATTTATATTTTTGGGCTGTTTCTGATCTAACAACTTGAAAAGGAAAAATAAAATTCTTTATATTATTTATGTTATATCAAATAAATATAAACTGAGCTTTTACTTTTGCTGCAAAATTTACACCTTATTTTTTAACTAGTGATTTTAAATGTATATGAGGTGATTTATTGTATACGAGTAAACCAAAATGAACTTTAAAGAAAAATTAAATTTTTTTTTTAAAGTTTTCTTTGTTTTGAAAAAAAATCAAAAAGATTATATTACAAAATGGTTAATGAGTACAAATCATAGAATAATTGGAACTTTGTATTTTATATTAGGTATAATAGCTGGCATCATGGGTACAACTTATTCTATAATAATAAGATTAGAGCTGTCTTCTCCAGATTTTTCTATATTAAACTTTAACAATCAAATTTATAATTCTGTAGTTACGACTCATGCCATATTGATGATTTTTTATTTTATAATGCCTATAATGATAGGTGGTTTTGGAAACTGATTTATACCAATAATGATAGGCGCTCCAGATATGTCTTTCGCAAGATTAAATAATTTTAGCTTTTGATTATTAGTGCCTTCGTTTTTTTTGATAAGCTTATCTACTATATGTGATTTAGGCTCGGGTACTGGATGAACCATGTATCCCCCTTTAAGCGATATACTGTATCATCCAGGTTTGTCGGTAGATTTAGCTATATTTAGTTTACATTTAGCAGGTATATCAAGCATAGCTGGAGCTATAAATTATATACTGACAATATATAATATGAGATCTATTTTAATGCCGTTTTTAAAAATGCCATTATTTATATGAACAACATTAATAACTTCATTTCTACTTGTTGCATCTCTTCCTGTTTTAGCAGTAGCTTTGACTTTATTACTTTCAGATAGACATTTTAATAGTTCTTTTTTTGATCCTAATGGAGGCGGCGATCCAGTTTTATACCAGCATTTATTTTGATTTTTTGGACACCCTGAAGTATATATATTAATACTACCAGCTTTTGGAGTTGTAAGTCATGTTTTGTGTTCATTTTCTAATAAAAAAATTTTTGGTTATAAAGGTATGGTTGCAGCAATAATGTTAATAGGAATTCTGGGTTTTATTGTATGAGGTCATCACATGTATACAGTTGGTTTGGATGTTGATTCTAGAGCATACTTTATGGGTGCAACTATGTGTATTGCTATTCCAACTGGAATAAAAATATTTAGTTGATTAGGTACAATTTGAGGTGGTTTAATAAATTTTAAAACTCCTTTTTTATTTTCTGTAGGTTTTATAATATTATTTACTATAGGGGGTTTAACTGGAATTGTGTTATCAAATGCAACAATTGATGTTTCTCTTCATGATACTTATTACGTGATTGCACACTTTCACTACGTTTTGTCAATGGGCGCAGTCTTTGGTTTTTTTTCTGCTTTTTATTATTGATATTGAAAAATTACTGGTTTAAATTATAACGAAAAATTGGGAAAAATACATTTTTGAATGACTTTAATAGGAGTTAATGTAACATTTTTTCCTATGCATTTTTTAGGTTTAAATTGTATGCCTAGAAGAATACCTGATTATCCCGATGTATATTTATATTGAAATACAATCGCTTCATATGGGTCTATTTTTACTTTTTCTGTTTTATTTTTTTTTTATTATATAATTTTAAATTCTTTTTATATTAATAATTTTTATATATTTATTAAAATTAATTTCATTAGTGTATTTTTTAATAAAATAATAAATTTTTTATTTAAAGTGTTTATAAATATTTTTAATTTTTTTGTATATTTAAAAAATGAATTTTTAAAAACTTGAAAAGAAACGGTTTTCAGTCAATATTATTCTGAAGCTAAAGATAGAATCTTATTTAAAAAAAATGAAGAAAATCACTACTATAGATATAAAAGAGCAGGATTAACTGATTTTATGAAAAATAAAGTAACTTATAATGATGTTTTAAATGATGTAAAAAAATTAAAAGAAGAAAAATATGATAGGTTTTTTTGACAAATGGATTTATTAAAATATGTAATTGATAATGAAGAAAAAATAACAAAAGAACATATAGAACTAAAATATAAAATTCCGCATGGTTATACTGAAAAACAGTATATTGATATGTTGATAATAGCAGAAAAAGAGTTAAAAAAAAAAGACCTAGAAAATGAAATTTCTACTACTAGCAACACAGAAGTTGCTAGTAATTTTTTTGAAGAAAAAACGGGGAACAAAAAAAATTAATGGAACGAAAACCGACAAAATATGAGTTGTGACTTGATTCTTGAGTGATTTATTTTGGCGGAAACATCGAAGATAAGTATGATGTAGGCGTCGATATGTTTAGTGAGTTTTGATTTGGAGAAATTTGATATGCTTTTGATCCTTTTTGTAGAGGTGAAATTACCTTTATGGAAGCATTTTTAGCTCATTATAAATGTATGTTTATAGTATATTTCGCCTTTTTTCAAATAATGGCTATAATGTCAACAGCATTTATTACTTTAGGCGAAAGAAGTATAATAGCTGATTACCAAGGAAGAAAAGGTCCTAGAAAAACAGGATCTGGTGGTTTTTTACAGCCTATAGCTGATGCTGTAAAACTTTTATTAAAGGAAAAAATATCTGTGAGATTTATACAAGAACATGTGTTTACAATAGCTACGTGAGCAGCTTTATTTGTATCTTTTGTATTATGACTTTTATTACCTTTAGGTTTAGATACATACCTATTAAGCTTAGATTTTACGAGTTTTTTTTTAATAAATATAGGAATATTACATATTTTTGCTATAATTTTTGCTAGTTGATCTTCAAATTCTAAGTACGCTTTTTTAGGTGGATTTAGAACGGCAGCTCAGATGGTATCTTACGAACTATGTATCGGAGTGTCTATAGGTATTATATTTAAATACTCTAAAAATTTATCTGTGGCTGCTGCTGATTATTTTGGAACAGAAGTAGGCTCTTTTATTTATTATTTAATAGGTTTAGCTATTATTTTTTTCATTGCAAGTTTAGCTGAACTTAATAGACATCCTTTTGATTTACCGGAAGCTGAAGCTGAATTAGTTGCTGGTTATAACGTAGAATACACAGGTATAAGATTTGCTTTATTTTTCTTAGCTGAATACTTATCTATTGTTTATTATTCTGTTTTATTTAACAAGTTGTATATAGGTGAAAGTTGTTATATAAGTATAAATCTTATAAATATAGCAGCTCTCATATTTTTAATTATAACTTTAAGAACTTTAATACCTAGATATAGATATGATCAGCTAATGCGAATAAATTGAAAGTGTTTTCTGCCCTCGTTAGTTTCCGCGGCTGCTTTTTTAACTTTACTGGAATATTTGTTATTCTAAAGTATGAAAAAAAAAAATAAGTCAAATTATTATTTTCACTTAATAATAAAAAAACCAAAAGAAAATACGAAGCAAATAGACAAAAAAAAATCCGCTGTTCTAGTTTTATGTTTTAAAAAAAAACATTCTAAATATTTTGTTATAGAAAAAGTAGGCTCTTTAGATTTTAAAAAAAATATTTTTTTTTTAAATTTTTTTAGGTTTATTTATTGACTGCAATATTTTCCTGGATTTTCTGTTAAATGTTGAAAAGTAGTTTATAAATATTTATTAAGTAATATCAAATTTTTATTATAAAATTTGCCACAGTTTGATATAATTTCAAATTATTATGTAATACAGATTTTTTCTATTTTTTTTTTTGCATGTTATATTTTGATGATTATAGCTTTAAACGGAATTTTTAAATTTGTAAATTT
>Ga0214499_1000014_pt1 | contig 16165 bp, 7 predicted proteins | sample G5R1MT_FD_206144 | JGI IMG/M metagenome (GOLD analysis project Ga0214499, IMG submission 206144) | Metatranscriptome of phyllosphere microbial comminities from switchgrass, GLBRC, Michigan, United States - G5R2_MAIN_12SEP2016_LR1... | ecosystem: Host-associated > Plants > Phyllosphere >... | reverse complement strand
TACGTCAAGATAGAAGATGATACTCATTGTTTTTATAAAGTTGGAGTAACCAACAGAACTATTAGAGAACGTCTTTATAAGGACTTAGACAAACGTATCACTATTTTGGCAGAGTACTCCTATGATAAAGGTAGCGACGCGTTAAAGCACGAAACAGAAATTCTAGCGGATTTTGCGGATTTCAGAGTGACTATTCCTGGTTGGTTAAAGTCTAAAGGGAATACAGAACTGTTTAATATAGATATTTCATCACGTATACAACAAAAAACCCGCTAGAGAAATCTAGCGGGTTTCGTCTTATTTGGAACGCTTTGCGTAAGCCTTAGCTAGTCGCTCGTCGTATTTGTTAGCTTTGTAAGCAGTACCATTGTAGCCTTTAGCAAAAGCAGCCCAATCGCCTTTTTGTAGCGCTTTGTCAAGCTTGTTACCTTGAACAAACTTCACAAAAGCAAGAAGCTGACTTCCTTCATCTCGTGACTGAGAATACACAAAGTCCCATGGGGTTGTATAGCCGCAGACTTTGAAATTGCTGCCGAGAATTTGAAATCCTCCATAGCTAGCCGCTGAGAGGCCTGCATCAACATCGAGAGAGATAGCCTGTGCAATCTGATCCCATCGGCCTGATTGCGACCCCGGATAGAGTTTTTTGTTCCACGATCTCGATGAAATCTTAGGGTGGCTCGCGTCGTATTTATGCGCTGTTAAACGACTAAACACGTGAGGTTCAAAAAGAACGGTGGGCCTTCCATCAATGAAAGGATTTGCAGATGCTTCAACATCCCACACTGTCCATACTTTTGCCTCATTTACTCCTAGTTGTTTTGCGGCCTCAGTTACCTGCGCTGCAGATAGCGGAGTATCGAGACCATCCGTCATTGCTGCAATAAATGCAGCTTTAGACTTTGCGCCGAAAGCACCATCTGCAACTAGAGGGTAACCTACCTTGGTTAAAATCTGCTGTAGTTCTTTTGTATTCATTTCAGACTTTCTCCTACACTGATATCAACAAGTCTGTTCTTGTGTGCTTCACGATTTATGAAACGTACTAGATTCATTGTTGTATCAGTTTGAACAATTACTGATTCATTAAGTTCGTTCACAGCTTCACGTAGATCTTGTGACAGTCTGTGAGACTTCTTAGCGTCTCTGCCTTGCTCATCTTGTAGATCTCGCATTGCTTCGATGAGTTCTTTCATCAGCTTTGAGTCTACAAAGCTTGCACTAATAACGGAGGGATTGGAGGTGGCTGCAGGTCCTCCAGCAGCTATTTCTTTTGCCTCTGTTTTTAGGTACTTAAAAACACCAATAATGGCGGATACCAGTGCTACCGCAACGATACCCGCCGTTTGTGCCCATACAGGCAGTGTACTTGGATCCATTATGTTACCGTTAATTTACCCCTGGCTGACAAATCTGCCAGCTTAGCATCCCCTGCGGCAAACCAGAGGGAAATTGCGTCAAGCATTAGTAACATAGCATAAATAGAAGCTGTAGGAGTCATCCACCCCAGGCTAAGAGCTGATATAAGTAGGCTACCCCACAAAATAGAGCCTAAGCCACAACCTACTGCTCGAATATGTGCAGATGGTCGCCATGCTCCGTTTATTACTAGAAATATTAGCCTGATTATGCCTGTGAGCATAATGGCTATGCCCCACGATCCTTGACTCATTATCAAAAGTAGAGGGTGAAAGAACTCCTGGTTGATAAATAGATTCTTTGAAAGAATGGTAGCAAGCCCCCAGCCAATCATGCCAGGAGCCTGTACCCATTCAGACATTCTTTCGCGGAAGGTTTCCTTAAATCGTACTATCAGCACTGACGTTGGTCTCTTCTACCTTTGGAAGTTCTAGGCCATATACAGCTCTTAGGTTACCGGAAGTACCTGGGTACATCGATACCATGCTTCTTGCTTGTGCAATAGCGTTAGCAAGAGCTGAGTTTTGCCCTGTATCTGGAAGATCCTTGGATAGCTTTTCAATCTCACTATTGAAGGTCTCTACAATTTCGATGTACTTTTCTGCTTTACTACGCTCAGACTCATAGACTAGTGCGTATGCTGCTTTAATTTGTTCCTGTGTAGCCATATTATATTCTCCTAGTTATTGGACCGCAGTCCATCCGTCATAAAGATTGATTGACAAAAGCTGCTCAGCTGTTTCAGCTTGTGCAATCTCTTCTCTTACTGCTCTTGCCTTTTCATGGCATTGATTTACAAATGCTATCGTGGCTAGACCTAAGTCTATCATTGAATCAGCATCTAGTTCTTTACATGTATTATCAGCTAGAGTCCAGGTTACTGAAAAAGGCTGATTCGACGCCTTCGCCATAAATGCTGCTAAAGTAGCACCCGAAATATTAGTTCTAGCTGTGCTATTACTATCGATAGAGCCAACACTTGGAATAGTGAACCCTCCATCTATAATTTTATCCCGCAACAACTTAACTTTATCCCACATTGCAGGAGCTAGATAAGTTATATCCGTTTCGGCTAGCACCGGGTCAATACCCGATGCCAGCTTTAGAACGTCAAACCCTTGTGGAGGAGTTTGAATATATGAGACCCCCTCAGGCCCCGAACCTCTCATAAAAACAGTACCAGTACTGTAGTTATAGATTATGTAGTTTTCTTGCATATATTTCCTTTTATCTTAAGAACTCGCGTACAATCATGTGAGAAAGTCCGCTCAAACTACAAGAGTGACCACTAGTATGTGCCAGTGAGAATCTTGCTTCATAAGTACCGGCACCTAGATCTGTGAACAAGTGCTGATATAGGAAGGGAAGGTACGTTTCATTGTTACCGTCGACTTCCATTCGAATGGTTCTACGCTGTACCAGATTTCCGTTTTGCCAAACATCTAGGAAGATGTTTACCTTAACGGCGTCCGATCCAAATAGAGGACATTGAACGTCATACTGCATAACTGTCTCACCATTTCCATACTTGGAAAAGTTAAACGATATGATTGAGTTAGGTAAGTAATTACCGTTTATATCCTGATTAAAGGGTATACCAGCATTATCTCCACGAGTACCAAACCACACTTTTGATGTGGAGTTGTAAGCAATCTTATCTGTACCGACAGTCAAATTCTCAATATTAGCATTTTTAACCTGAAGGTTTCCAATGTTGGCGCTTTGAATAACGCCGCTTCCAATTTGAGCGCTCTGAGTAATAACATTACTAGAAGCTAGTTGTGTGGTACTTATAGAACCCGCTTGGATTCTATCAGCGTAAATACTACCTGTTTTGATGAAGTCGCCATCAATAACTGTACGACCCAAAGTAACATTCATGTTTGTACCGCCATAGTAGACAGCTAATAGAATATCATTTGGATTGTTATACCACTCTGTACCTGCATTTAAAAATGTCTGACCTCTATTCCACCAGACATAAACTCTCCAAACGTTACTTACTTTCGTAAAAGCACCTCCGGAAATACCTATAGTCTGTAGGGTATTATTGTCATCGTAGTAATTAATGTCTCCTGCACCCCAGTAGATTGTGTCTACTCGGTTGGTTTCGAAATTAAGACCGTTAACCGTAACACCACGAAGGCCTATAGTTAGCTTATTGGCGTTAATAGTGTTGGCTGCAATCGCTCCACCATTAATCTGAGTGTTATCTCCACCACCTCGCCAGTTTGACAAAGTAGTACCACCCGCTATAAGAATCCTACCAGGATCAATTGTGGTGCCGCGATTATTAACTACGTTAGCAGGATCATTTGCGTAATTGAACGTTACGTTAGATAGGTATGCTTTTACATCTTCAATGTTGTTATAAACATTTTGAATGCGATTTCGCAGTTCTGCTCCATTTACAGGAGTATCATAATTAGCATCATTCCAGGCCGGAGCAAGGCTACCTAAGTAATTAGCTAAATAATCTCTAGCTCCATAAAGATTAGTGGTAGAGATACCTGCATTAGTAGCTGAACCAGCTACATAAGCTACAGTATTATAAATCTCAGTCCAAACTCTGATCATATCAGGTTTTTCTGATTTAGATAGCCATCCATCAGAGCTAATTATACTTATAGAATTCAAAGCGTTAGTAGCATTAGTATTTGCCAGCTCTGCTGTATCCTTAACTGTTGCTATACTTACACCAGTATTACCAACAGTTATACTGCCTGGTAAATTAGTTCCGGTATTAAGTCTGTCACCAGTTATTGTGCCTGCTTGAATTCTATCACTTGTGATAGAACCCGCTACAATGTGTGCAGCTGTGATTGAGCCATCCACAATCATAGTACCGCCTGCAGCTTCACGCAGTGTTATATTACCTACGTTTATGAAACCACTATAAGCAGCACCTGCGGGTACGTCCCAATAAATTCTAACAGTTACACAGTTAGCTGGTGTAGTAAACTTAGCTCTCTGTATAATAGTACTTTGGTCGCCAGCGTTAAAAGTTATGGGCGACAAGCCACTCATAAAGCCACCAGAGCTGTTAAAAAATTGAACACTTAAAATTAAGTTTTTGTTGCTGCCATTTGTACAGCCAAAACTGACCTCATAAGTAGTAGATGGCTTAGCATACAAACTAGGGGGTATAAGCTGTGTTAGGTCACTTGAGGTGTACCCTGGAATACCTGTCTGTCCTGACCATAACTGCCAGTAGCCTCTACCGCCACCTACTCGTATACCTAGTGTACCGGAATCTTGTACAAACTGCCAGCCTCCGGCAATAGAGTTTGCATCATTAAACGGAGTTACTCTACCTGTTTCTGGTAGGGTACCTTGCGTAGGTCCTTTCCACCAAGAGTAGTCCTGTACGTAAGGATCTGGGAAAAGATTTTCGCCCCTGATACCAACTTTAGAAGCTGTGATAGCACCTGCAGCAACTTCTGACGCTCCAATAGCGCCCGCAGCGATGTTACCTGCAGTAATAGTATCTGCAGCAATTTGTGCAGAAGTTATACTATTAGACTGAATTTTTGCTGCTGTAACCGACTGAGCACCTAATTCATTTGTAGATATAGTACCCGCCGATATACGGTTTGCATGAATGGTACCAGTAAGGATTGCGTCACCTTGAATAACAGAGTGACCAGGAGCGCTCCATGATAGTAATTCCGTTGCATTAGGAGAAGTAACTCCTAGCATAGGTCTATTTAAGAACATCCAGCTATCGGTACCAGTAACTGTATTGTACTTACGAATAAGTACACAAACCCAAGCTGCACCTGTAGGAGCCACAGCTCTAGCAAAGATTCTTTTATATGAATTTAGATTGTTACCACCAGCGGATTCCATGTTATTAACGGAAGTAGGAGGGTCAGCACTGTATCCAATAGTCTGGTTTCCAGCATTTCTAAATTCAAGATATATTGCTACCTTACAACGATGGGCTCCTGACCATATGCTAGCTTCGTAAGTTTTGCCTACTTCTACAGGGTATTGATCGGCTTGAACTCCGTCTGGACCACGTTGCCATACTAATCTAGAATCACAATATCCGACGGAGCCTGTAACGCTATTACTTTGTCGAATAGCAAAAGTCGTACTATCTGGAAGACTGTATTGACCTGCATCAAACTCGCAGAAACCATAAGTAGGAGACTGAAAGTAGTTGCCATTAGCAGCACGAGAAAACGGAACGTTATCTGGATTATAATCAAACCGCATGAAAGTATTTGGATTAGCACCAATACCCGCTCCTACTAGCATGTTGGCACCTGTACCTACAGCTAGTTTATCTGTTGTTATAGCACCTGAAGCAAGTTCAGCTGTTGTAATTGCACCCGAAGCTATTTGTCCTGCTGTAATAGAGTCTGCTGCAAGTTGCCCTGCGCCGATGCTATTAGCTACGATTTTATCAGCGCTGATAGAACCTGTAACGATTCTACCACCATTGATGATTGTACCTACACCACCTTGAACCGTAAGGTCCGATCCACCATTCCAAGTAGCAACATGCATGTACGCTGAATTAGTAACTATGGTAGCATTAGTAGTATAGTCAAGATTAGTATTTCCAGGAAGGTACACTATATACAAGCTTACGTTTGGAAAAGATACACCAGCAGTATTTGCACTTAGAAAAGGAGCTGCATATGCTCCTGTAACATCTTGATACTGTATGTATCCGGCATCCCAGTATAACTTATTATCTGTACCTACCCGCATATTAAAGCCTACCGTACTAAATGGTCGGCTTTGTACGGATAGCTTATTTGACGTAATAGAGTTAGCAGCAAGCTTGTCTACGGTAACCGCCCCTGCTGCAATAGTTGTTGCAGTAACCGCATCTGTAGCAATCTTACCTGCTGTAACAGCTCCAGCACTAATTGTGCCTGCTGTAACAGCATTAGCAGCAATAGTACCTGCTGTAACAGCATTAGCAGCAATGGTTCCAGCCGTAATAGCATTAGCTGCTACAGTTCCGGCTGTTACGGCATTAGTAGCTATTTTACCTGCAACAACGGATCCGTCTACTATTAACTCCGCATCTGTTGCGAGGTCTAGCTTAATAGAACCTATAGAAGCATACTTATTTGCACCTGTAGGAACCTGACCATAGTTATAGATTACTACGTTTACAGATAGAGTGTCAGCTGGAGGCGTGACAAGTATGCTTCTGTACATTCCTGTATTTGTATTAGCAGGAAATGCTAACTCGTAAACAGTAGCTACACCGGATCCATTTAAAAATCTTACTTGTGTAGCTACTACATCAGCAGTAGGATTAATACCTACTGCTCTAAAACGGTAACTTTGTGTACCATTTGTAGCTAGCGATTTTATATTACTCCAACAATGCTTTCGAGCGGCTGTAGTACTTGGAGTTAGTGTTATTACTTTTGGTGTTACTAAAGTGGCTGAATTAGGCGAGCCAGATTCAAAGTACCAACCTCCCGCATCTACACCTCCTGCTGTCCACCATTCTACATCTTTGAAGTATGGGTCTGCAATTATACCCTCAGGTATAACTGTAAGTTTACTAGTAGTTATAGCTCCTGCGGATATTTCACGAGATGTAATTGCAGAAGCTGCAATCGTACCCGCTGTAACAGCATTAGCTGCTAGGTCTCCTGCAGTAACAGCACCGGCAGATATATGAGTAGAAGTTATTGCATCAGCAGCGATTTTACCGGATGTGATAGCACCTGCCGCAATATTGGTAGCGGCCACTGCATCGACAGCAAGTTTTCCTGCTACAATTGCACCTGCAGAAATTGCTCCTGCTGTAATAGCATTAGTAGTTATATGGAAAGCAGTAATAGCATTAGCAGCAATTTCATTACCAGTGATTGTGTTACTGGCAATCTTAGCGGCAGTAATTGTACCGCCTAGGATTTCATTCGCTGTAACAGCGCCCGCGGCTAGCTTAGCTGTAGTAATTGCACCCGCAGCAATTAGGCCTGCTGTAATAGTGCCATCAACAATCATCGTACCACTGGCAGCTTCACGAAGGCTAATGTTTCCTACGTTTATGGCGCCACTAAATGCAGCACCCGCAGGTGTTTCCCAATAGGCTCGTACAGAAACTGCTGTAGATGGTAAAGTGAATTTAGCTCTTTTAATTATGCTAGTTTGGTCGCCTGCTGCGAAGCTGATAAGCAGGTCTCCGCCTACATTAACTCCAGAAGCGTTAAAATATTGAAGATAAAGGTTTAGAGGTTTATTACTAGCATTGCTACAACCAAAGGCAAATTCATAAGTCGTACCAGATTTAGCAAATATACTAGGTGCTACTATTTGAGTTAGGCCTGTTCCGGTAAACCCGGGTATACCGGATTGCCCAGACCATAGATCCCAAAAGCCTTTAGAGCCTCCTGTAGCACCATATAAAGTACTACCAACATCAGGAAGAAATCTCCAACCAGCGCTAGGTAGATTGCTATCATTTGTAGGATTTACATATCCATCATTTGCGAAACTACCTTGTGTAGGGCCTTTCCACCAAGACAAATCTTGAATGTACGAGTCTGGCCAAAGGTTTTCACCTCTTATGGCCAGCTTGGATGCAACGATAGATCCTGCAGCAATTTCATTAGCAGTAACTGCACCCGCAGCTATCTTAGCTGTGGTAATAGTATTAGCTGCGATTTCATTAGCTGTAACAGCACCGGCAGCTAGCTTTGCTGTAGTAATTGCTCCCGCACTAATTTCATTAGCGGTAATAGTTCCTGCAGCGATTTGCGTAGCTGTAATTGTGTTAGCTAAAAGCTTGGTTCCCGTTATAGAACCGTCAACAATCAAAGAACCTTGTGACAGTCTTCTGATTTCTATCTGATCTACATATCTAGAGCCTGTTGTTGCGTCTGTAGGAAAAGTAACACGTAGTGAGGTTACGCCTGCTGGTACCGTAAAGTATCTAGTTTCTTCCTTCCAAGCTGTTTGAACACCAGCAGTAGCGTAGCTTGCCAAGTGTGTTCCGCTTTGATCTCCTATACGGAATTTACTGTTATTACTTGTACCATTGTAGTCAGTAGTAGTCATCCAATAAAATCGGATATAAAACTGGTCTCCTGGTTTAGCTGTTATAGATGTTTGAAGGGTGACACCCGCAGTGCCTGTTTGCTTTAAAGACTTGGTTCCAGTATATGCAAAGTCTGTACTAATTGAAGCCCCGGCACCTAGTGTCCAAGGATATATGTCTTCAAAGTCAGATCCGTCGGCATAGTTAGTAAAGTCACCAATCTCTAGCTCTCTTGCTGTGATAGCGTTTGCAGCTATAAGGTTAGACGTAATTGTTCCGGCAGCGATTTGTGTAGCGGTAACGGCACCAGCAGCTAGTTTAGCTGTAGTTACTGCGTTAGCACTAATTTCATTAGCAGTAATAGCACCGGCAGTAATCTTAGCGGTTGTAACTGCGCCCGAAGCTATTTCATTTGCAGTAATAGCACCGGCAGTAAGTTTGGCTGTGGTAATAGACCCGGAAGCAATTTCATTTGCTGTTACAGCGCCTGCAGTAATTTTAGCTGTGGTAACTGCACCCGCGGCTAGTTTAGCTGTAGTGATAGCCGTATCTGTAATTTGAGTACCAGTTATCTGGCCTGTGACTTTAGCAGCTGAGATAGCAGCAAGTTGTGTATCTGATAGAGTGCCGGTAACTTTGCTTGCAGAAAGGGCGGAAACTTGAGCGTCCGTAAGCTGACCAGCAATGTCTACAGCTGGAACACTTGCAACATATGCACCGCCGCTCCAGCGATAAAGCTTACCGTCTGTACTATTTACTATGGTTGTTGTAGACTTAACTGACGGTACAGAAGTTACAATACTTATAGGTTCAATGCCACTAGCAAACTTGCTTGAATCTACAGCATTGGCAGCTATTTGAGTATTAGAAATAGTACCCGTTATCTTAGCTGCAGATAGTGCTGCAACTTGTGCATCTGTAAGCTGTCCGGAAACATCGGCAGCAGGCACGCTTGCAACATATGCGGTACCGTTCCAACGGTAAAGCTTACCGTCAGTGCTATTAACAATAGTCGTTGTAGACTTCGTACCTGGTACAGAAGAAACTACGGTAACAGGTTCTAGGCCAGATGCAAACTTAGCTGTACCAATAACTCCGTCAGCTATCTGATTTGCAACAACCGTTCCGGTTATCTTAGTTGCAGAAAGGGCTGCAACTTGAGCATCTGTAAGTTGACCAGTTACATCACCTGCTGCTATACTAGCAACGTATGCGGTACCGTTCCAACGATAAAGCTTACCGTCAGTTGAGTTATACACAGTATTTGTAGACTTCGTACCTGGTACAGAAGTAACTACCGTTACAGCCTCTAGTCCCGCGGCTAGCTTCGTGGAGTCAATAGCATTTGCAGCAATTTGAGCGTTACTAATAGTGCCTGTAAGATCTGACGTAGCGACATTAGCAATGTAAGCTGATCCGTTCCATCTGTACAGTTTTTTGTCCGTAGAGTTGTAGATCGTGTTGGTAGACTTCGTTCCTGGAACGGAAGTTACCACGGTTACAGCCTCTAAACCGTTTGCTAGTTTAGTAGAATCAATAGCGTTAGTAGCAATTTGCGCTGTGCTTATAGTACCTACAAGGTCTACTGTAGGAACCGAGGCAACGTAAGCAGTACCGTTCCAACGATAGAGTTTACCGTCAGTTGAATTGTAAATAGTATTTGTAGACTTTGTACCCGGTACAGAAGTAACTGTTTTGATAGGTTCTTGACCCGCCACAAACTTAGCTACATCTAGAGTACCGTCAGTTAACTTTGCCGCATCCAGTGTTCCACTTATGTCAGTTGCCGCTGTTGTAGCAATGTAAGCAGTACCGTTCCAACGGTAAAGCTTACCGTCAGTTGTGTTAAATATAGTACTAGTGCTCTTGACCGAAGGTACAGAAGTTACATTTGTTACAGGCTCAATACCATTTGCAAACTTAGCTGTATTAATAGCAAGATCAGCAATCTGCGGATTTGTTATTTGGCCTGAAATGTCTACTGCGGCAACAGCTGTAGTCCAAGCACCTGAAGTGTAGCGGTACAGTTTACCCTGATACATAGCCGTACGGCCTTCATAGTTACCACTCGTAGGTAGAGTTGTAACAATAAGAACAGGCGTAATACCGCTGGCTGTAGGAGTAAAATCGGTTTCAGATAGAGAAGGTACTACAACCTGCAGTCCGGTAGAAAAACCAGATACGTTACCTGAAAGGTCTACTGCTTTAAGGAAAAACCATCTAGTGGTTCCGGCCGGCAAACCCGTACGCGTGTACATGCCCACCGCACCTGCCGTAGCATTTACAGTAGCATATAGAACTGCCGAAGCTGAGTTGTTAGTAGTGCTTTCGTAAACTTGAATACGGTCAAGGTCTAGGTCCGCTGGGTTTAACCAACGAAGAAAGATAGAGCTTAATGACGTTTCGGCGTTCAGGGAAGTAGGCACAGCTGGGGGCACCGTATCCTTTGCGGACACAAGTGTTTGAGCATCGCTCCATGCACCGACATTACCGGGGTAGTCTACGCCACGAACTTGAACTGTAAAGCTCTGGTTCGCACGTACAGACCACTGGTAGCTCTGTGTGGTAGTGTTTTCTTTATCTACACCAGTAGTAAACAGAACAAAATTACCATTGTTCTCTTTGATCTGAAGATCGTAGCGACCTAGATCGGAGGCTTGAACAGTAGTAATCTTGTTCCAAGTTGCTGTAAGAGCTACAACACTTTCACCCTGCGCACCTATAGTAATTGAGCTAGTAAGAACTAAGCCTGTTACCTTTGGCGGCGCTACACCATCAAATATCGGCGTTCCTAGGATGTCACCGATATTATCTTGAATGTCCTGAAGGTTGTCTTGAATACCTTGCACGACTGTAGTAGGCACGGCTGCAACAGTCGTACCTTTGGCGCCTTCACCTTCTACAGGTGGAAAAAATGGAGAGTAATAAGTGTTAGATGCCATATAAATTAAGTACCTTGAACTACCTTGTGTCTTATCCAGTAGTATTTGACGACTCTTCCGTCAATACCACCAAAAACGTCCATGTATGAGTTAGCAGGAATAGCTACGGTTCCTATAAGAGTGGCTGTCATCATAATTCCGTCTACATTGGAATTATTAGGAAAACCTAGTATAGGTCCGCCCTTGGTTTCTGACAGCTGTATGGTATTTGGCGTAGGCACAGAGGCAATAAAGTACGACTTGCCTTGTTCTAAGCCACCAATAGTAGCTTGACTGGTTATCAACTCTCCTACCCGCAGCTTATGCGGGTTTTGAGAAAGAGTTAGTATATTGTTTTGTATACTAACCACCGTTAGATAAAGATACGAGGAGTACGAACTGTAGACCTCAGTGGATACATTTTTAGTATTAGCAGCGGAATCATTTACCCAAGTCAGTGACACGCCAGACGTAGTTTCAGTTCCGGCATCTAACCCTGTAGCCACAAGGCCGTACGGTGATCCTATCCCTGATAAACTTCCGTTATTACCTGCTAGACCTGAGCCTGCTTGCTTACTAATGTTACTTAGGCCGTAGAAGCTATCGTCATACTCTTCTGCTACAATATCAACGGTAGCATCTTCTTGATGAGTTAAGCTTAATATACGGAACTTTTTGTTTTGCCAGTCGTATCTCGGATATTGTAACTGAACTACTTGTCCTGCTAGTAGTACTGTGCCTCGTGCCGTCATATTGAACGACACCTGAAGCCCAAATCTAGATTTATTCAGCGTTCTATCAGCTAACAAACGAGTATTGTAGTAGTTTGTTATTCCCGGTACGGTAACATTACCTTTTTTAGGTACGTTTTTGTCAGCTTTTAAGTAGTCAGAGTTAAAGAAACTTATGTTACGTGATTCAAACTTATTAGCTGGATCCGCATAAGCAGCTGTCAGAGAGTTATAAGCACTTTTAGCGCCTTCATCCGTCAGTCGTATCTTACCGATAATATGATCAGCTGTAATATTTCTAGGTTCTGTACTATCGGAAGATATCGCACCTTCAGCTTCTTCTAGTTCTAGATAGTATTGTCCTCCGCTGTAGCGTAGAATACCACCAAAATGATCTAGGAAGCTGTTTACATTATCAAACAGCGGTAGAGAAGTATCTACGATAATGTTTGTTTGGTGTTGTGTTACGTATCTCTGATCGAACTCATCCCAACCAATATAACGCCAGTAGTCAATACCATCAGCATCGTATAGAGAGTAGCCTGGAATTATGCTACCATTCTTAAGAGCTCGGACAGGATTTCCGTTAACTGCAGCAGGTAGCGTTGCCGGACCTGCGCCGGAAACCTTAGTCAGCGTTAAAGAGTTACTTACAACCTGCAGTGCAGGTGTAGCTCCTGTTGGCTTAGTTGGAATAACACCAGCAGTAATCACTTTATATAGTACGTTATCTACATAAACTAGCTCATTAACCTTGTAGCTTCTCCAGCTATTCCAGGCATACGTAAGTTTACCTAAAATATTAGTGAACTCTACAAAATCGTTCTCGTAGCCTAGGACTGTTCCTTGCCATATAATTTGACCGGAAGCAGGCCATCTGTAAACTGCACCGTTAGTAACAGCTGTGGTACCTGTTAGCTGGACTGTTACATTTGATTGGGTATCACAGCTTCTAGCAGTCGTCAGCCAAGATAAGAAGTTTAGATCTTTAGTAGGATTAAGTCCTCTTCCATAAGTAGGAGAGCAGATGTAATCCATAAGCTGCATAGCTGTATTCGTAGAGACACGACTATCTGCATATGCTGGTGTAATACTTACATCATCGCCTGCCTTTGGATGAAAGCCGTAGTCCCAGAGTCCGTCAATTGTTGCAATACCTTGTCGGTAGTCAATAATTGTTTTAGTCTGTGATGTTTGTCTGCCGTTAAATACGTCAGTTCTTGTTAATGTAACCTTGTATCCATTGTAGTATCCGTCGGCTTGTACAGCTCCCGGAATAGTTACAACGTTTCTACGAACTAGGTACTTGCCTACCGCTGCTTGCGCAGAAGTGCTAGCTAGAGACCAGTTATACTTTGTTCTGATTGAGTTATTAGTTACAGGACCAACCAGTACTGCGTTTGTAAAGAATGAATCAGATACCGGATATCCATTTGGATTTACTACAGAGAAGGCGCTTGAGTCCTCTAAAGGGTCTCCACCAACTGCATAGCCTGCACCACCTTGAAAACTAAACTGCACGTAGCCATTTGAAGCAGCAGTAGAGGTCACAGGTGTAATCCATTCTACTGTATTTGCACCCTGAGATTCTTTGTAGTTATAAGTAATCATGGTCCAGGTATTGCTACCTTTGACCATCATAAACTTAGTTATACTTGGAACGCCGTTTGCATACTGCAGAGGTGGGTCAACACTGTATCGAAATCTAGTGTTAGCTGTTCCGTCTGTATTTCTAAAAGTCCACTTATCAATAATCTGAACAGAGGAAAGTAGGAGTGTGCCATCCGCTTTCTTTAGGTCTACATAGTCGCCCAATTGGAAGTTATCTGCATTTTCAGTAGTAGCCCTACCAAAATGAGAATAGCTTTTATCATAGTTATAACAGTCAATCGTTTTACCGCGAACGATAAATTCTACACTCGGTAGAGTTGTTTCTCCCTCCTTAATTTTGTAGGTTCCAACAACATAAGCCGTGTCCAGAAGTCTATGGTTGGGTCCCCAGTAATCTGCAGTATCTATCCCGTTCCAGTAGTTTTGCTGTATCTTAAAATTATTACTTTTAGCGATGCTTACTAGTGATGATGCTGCTTTTTGGCCTGGTTTACCCGAAAAGATATCCAGTACAATTTCCTGTGGGGAGGTAAGCTTAATACTTTGACCATCGAAAACACCCGAACCGGTGTTATCTGTAGTCGTTACTGTTGGTTCAACATAAGCCTGATAGTTACCCAGTATATTAGGGTCAAATGTATTGGCAAAGTACTTACTACCATTACTATAGTTTACATCGTAAAAAGGAATAGGAGCCGCTGTAGAAATGGAGGCAGTGCCTCCTAAAACATCGCCTCGATCTGCTCTACCACGACAAATTAACTGTACAGTATCTGTCGACTTTTGTGTACTTCTAGCATCGAAGTCAGCTTTATCATTACAGATTAAGCTGTTTCCATCAATGTAAGAGTCGTAGATACCACCAATCTCGCCCTCACTAAGCGCTTGAATAGTAATTACTGTGGAACTGTCGTTCGCTAAAGTGTCGGCAAACACTGGAATACCAGTTGTATTTCTTACACCATAAATAACAGGAATTGACTTAGCTTGTAGCTGAAAATCTAGTTCCGTGTTGTGCTTTTCGTCTACAAAGTACTTCTTGACTTTGACTTTTGCGCCAATACCTAGAAAGCCTTTCTTTGTTTTAACATCCTGCTTTTCCACTTTAACAGTGTAGTCTGCCAGAATGTTAATAGAAGTCTCTGCGTGGTTAAAACCTTTGTCGTATGCGTATGTTGTCTTTAAAGCAGACTGTGGTTGTGGTATACCATTTTGGTCCAGAGCTCGGTGAAAATCGTCTGAGGTAATTCTACCTTTTACCTGACTGAAGTCTCCCCAGTGACTAGTTAGGTTCCACGTAACGGTTAGTGCTGCGTCGTCGTCGTCAAAGCCTGCACCCGATATGATACCCTTGAATAGTAAGAAAGGGATACCAACTATATTGCCTTCTTGAAAATAAGCTCTATATATATACACTTCTCTATTGATAAATGACGAATAATTGGCACCATTCTTATCAAGTAGGATGCTTACTATTTCTTCAGATACCAATTCTATAGATATACTATTTGTACCAGTAAGTAGTGCAGAGTCAATTCTAGATACTCTTACAATGTTTTGAGCGCGGAACTTAGAAATGTTAACAGCTACCGTAAAGGAGCCACTAACAATATTAATCTTGTCACCTTCTCGAAAACCGTAAGAAAGAATATCATATCTAGCAGGTAGTGTGATATCCCACATATTTGACCCAGCTTCAGTTATATTGGCCGAAACTGAAGCTATAGCAGCTCCAAGACCATTACCATCCAAAACTAGGGAGTAAGACGACGCTTTTGCTTCCGTGTTCTCTTGAACGGAGGAGACTTTTAAAACTTTGTTAGCTATATAAGTCTGGGAACCATTAGAGTTTCCTAATAGATCCGTGCTGCCGTCATCAAATACTACGTCTCTACTTGCATCCGTTATATAGGTATATCTTTGCTTGGCCGTAGATACTAAACCTGTATTAGAATCAGGTCTAGAAGGTCTCTCGAACTTTATAAGATGAGCGTACGCAAAAGGCTCCTGACTCATCAGCAAGTCTTTAACTTCTGGGCTTAGGGGTCTTTCTGCTAACACTGTTTCTCTCTACTAATCTTGGCTCATTACCAGTTTACCGTTAAGGTCCGTGCTAATTATACTCAAAAAATGTTATCCTGTCAAGGAGTAAATTTTTAGACCTATGGTTGAATCTCTTCTAGACTTAAACTAAAGCTGTATAAATTTTCTGTGTTCAAAGAGTACTCTTGAACATCAGACTTAGTTATTACACGAAATTTAGGATTTATAAAGTTAAGTACGGCGCCCTCTGTTAGCGCTCTTTGAAGAGGGGGTGTGGTATGTATACGTAGTTGTGCCGATGTTGGCTGAGTAGTACCTGCTTGGTAGTAACTATTCTTTTCTACAGCGCTAACTTTGTAGACTTTCTGATGATTATAGTCTGAAGCATCTGAAAAAGTAAACATATCACCTGGTCTAGGTGT
>Ga0214499_1000013_pt1 | contig 16343 bp, 18 predicted proteins | sample G5R1MT_FD_206144 | JGI IMG/M metagenome (GOLD analysis project Ga0214499, IMG submission 206144) | Metatranscriptome of phyllosphere microbial comminities from switchgrass, GLBRC, Michigan, United States - G5R2_MAIN_12SEP2016_LR1... | ecosystem: Host-associated > Plants > Phyllosphere >... | reverse complement strand
GCGGCTTTCTGCTCCTGAGAACGTGCGAGGTAGGTAGCAGCAATAGAGTCACGTCGAGCCTGGTTTACTACACGAGTACCCTCTGCATCAAGACGCGTTCCAGCCGTACGAGCAGCTGCGAGTTCTTCTTGAGCACGAATCTCCTCACGAATACCTGCAATGCGAGCTTCCTTATCTGCACGACGAGTTGCATTAGCAGGGTCAGCCGCACTAAAGCTCTTGTGATTAGCGAGCTGCGCTTCCTGGAGGCGGAGAGACGATCGTAGACTGTTTAGAGCGGCGTTCTGCTCTTGCACAGAAGCTGTGCCCTGCTTAACAGCATCACGGAATTGCATGTACTTTGCAGGACCGACATTTCCGATGTAATCAAAGTTCTGCTTATTAGCAAGATTTGCTGCCTGCTGCTGGAGAGCCTGAGCCTTGCTAGTCTTAACTGCTTCTAGTGCGGTAGTTGCGAGGTCGCGCTGTGCTTTAGCAGCAGCAGTTGCTCGAACGGCTGTATTAGCCAGACCCGGTAGAAGCTGGTTCTTCAGCGTGGAGCCAAACAGCACCATGACACCCAGTAGGGTCATCGTGTCGCCAGTCAGTACCTTAGCCAACGGCTTACCTACGATGTTACCGTAATTAAAGATCGAGTTCGTTAGGTTCTTAAAGGATGCCGCCAGCTGATCGTAGGCCGTAGCATCACCAGCTGCCTTAGACAATCCGCCGAACTTTAGTTCAGCTTCTGCCAGGACGGCGTTAGCGAAACCTTGACGCTTTTCAAAGCTAGTCAGCTGAGATTCGCTCTTACCAAGCTGACGGGCGTAGTTCACGTTGGACTCGGTCAGCTTTGTCATCAGACCAAGTTCGTCCAGAAGTTCTGGCTCAAGCTTAACGATACCACGAGACAGACGATCTAGAGAATCGGTCATGTTGCGACCAAGAGCAAAGGACGCATCCTTAGCAGCCGCACCAAGGCGCTCCACAGTCTTCGAGTCGAAGCCAGCAGAGACGATCTGCGCAGTAGAGCGCAGAGCCTGTTCGGTATCAATAGCGTTACCAGTTACCTCACGCAGCGCGTTTGCGGTAGTTGTAAGGCTAAGACCTGTACGAGTACCGGCAGCGTCAAGACCACGAAGAATCTGCTCTACCTGAGCAGCACCTCGCAGCGCGTTGAAGGCTGCTGTAACAGCGAACACGTTAGCAGCTAGCGTAGCGTATGCAGCTACGATACCGCTGGAATTTCCGCCGAGGGTCTCCGCTAGCTTAGAAAAGCTCTTAGTAGAGTTTGCGGTGCCGATGATACCCTTCTTCTGTGTGTCGAAGAAGTCATCCTGCGCTTTTCCAGCAGCAGCAGTACGACGATTTGTGTCCGTGACTGTGGCTCCAAGGCCGGCGAGCGCCTTCTTAATGGCATCTACGTCGGCTCCGCCTTGTACTCTTACTCTTACCGTAAATTCGGAGTTTGCCATTTATTCGCTCACTCAGGCCTTTTTGCTCTCTCGCCTGATCTTGTCGCGTTCAGCCTTTAGCTGAGCTGCCGACTTTTCGATTACCTTGGAATCTAGTCTCAATAGTGTTTCTAGGAATATCTTTTTGTCTTGAACGCCATAGACGTCCATGTATACTGGTAGCTGTGTGTAATCTTTTCCGAGATAACCAATATCGGGAAAGACCCGATCCCCTAGCTTGTTGAATACACTCATAGCTAGTTGCACGTCTACCGGAAAGTCTGCGACGTCCGGTGGAATCTTGTCAGGATCAGGCTCTTCTCCCATCTGCTCGCACATCTTTAGATAGCGATCAGCGGTCATCTTAGTCTCGAAATTAAGCTGCCACTTCTCCAGCCTCTCCCACAGGAGCTCCAGTTCCTGCTGTACGAAAGTTATCGAGATCGAACACCACCTCGTTCAGCCATGTATCAAAGTCCGCAGAGTTAGATACGAGAAGCTCTGCGTTCTCGGCGCTGAAAGGTAGTTCCTTATCTGGGTCCTCGGCGCTAATATCTACGAGCATCAGGTCTTCGAGGTAACGAAGCTTCAAGCCCTTCCAGCCCTTGATGGAAGCATCCGTGAACTCACGAACGAACTTCTTGTCGTCTACCTGGTCACGCAGCATACGGGTCTTTCTGTCGAAAGTCTGTACGGTGCACTCCTTGCGCATTGCTACGAGCTTCTCGCGGCCGAGGTTTACTACTTCAACAGTGAAACCCTCTAGACCAGGGTAGGACACCCATGCAGACTTCGTGTCCACCATCAGGTTCTTCAAATTCATTTTAATGTAACTCCTTAAATTGTTCGTTTCTTGATAACGTTAGTCAAAACAGGATTAGAACTCAGTCTAAAATCGTAACTCTGAATATAGACGTCTTGAGCTTCTAATCGGTTGGTAAAGACTGCGCTAGGTACTAGGAACTCTAGAGCCCAGGCGGAGCCAGTATTTGTGACCTGAATGTTAACCGGAGTGTTATTTCTCCATGAGTTAACGTTTGAGTTAGTCTCATCAGTGATGTACTGTTGGATAGTACCCGACAGGGTTCTTGAACCAACGACAAAAGCCTCGGGAAACATAGTCCCCGAGGCGTCGCTTATACCGATACTGTTTTGTAGAGTCGTCGCCTCGATCCATTGAACATTGTTCTTTAGCTCGACAGTGACGGCTGTAATATACGGCTGAACGACACCTGCGACAGACACCTGCAAGGAGGTTACTGCTGTGTGAGTTCGCGTAGTTCTAGGCTGAAGTGTTCCTGGGATATCTCCCGAGAACTTGCTCAGCTTTCTGGCTGTGCCACTTAGTGACAGAGTCAGAGGAGAGTCCTTTACAATCTGGAATGTACCAGATTCTAGGACCGCCTTTTCTAGCTTGTATACTTCTGAATTACTCTCTACGTACAGATCGGCGGTATTAAGCGTCGCCTCGTTATTTACCGTAGCATAGTCTCTCAGCAGGGTAAACAGAACGTCCATATCGCCTTCCTGAAGGATGGGAGAAGTGAACGAAAAGTTTGCTGGATTAGCGTTAGTAATAACGGCTGCCTCGAACATATCAAACTGCGAGTGCAAGGTCTTTACCGGCACGTTTGTCTCGTTGAACGTTTGAGAGAAAGATAAGTCAGGATATATGTCTAGAAGATAACGGAGGCCGTTTCTGACAACATACAGCTTAGTCTGCTTTTTAAAGTTATATGTTGGCATCCCCTACCTCAGATACGAAAGGGGGAGCACAAATGCTCCCCCGAAGTTTCTTGTAGTATAGTAATTCGAGACCTAAAAGTCAAGAACTATTTTGTTTAGATACCCACATACGAAATCTTGGAGACTTCGTCCGTAGCGCTGACAGACGATGGAAGTGCGTTGAACGCTACGTCTACGGCGATTACGTCGCCAATGTCAAACGATGGAAGTGAAAGGTGAGCCTGCGGAATCTTGAACTGAAGACCTGGACCAACTGGAGCGTCACCTGCTGCCTTACCGCCGACATAGAAGTCGAGAGCAAACGCGTTGGTGATGGTGTTGGTAGCTAGGGAGAGGTCTTCGAACAGCTCGATCGAACCGTTGGTCTTCTCGTCCATGTAGGCAGTAAAGTTGCCGCTTACGGAGCGAGTGCCGGTTACGTGACCGAGAGGCTGGTTAACACGACCAATCGTGTCTGGCGTCAGGAACGTGATACCGTTGTTCATCGTGATCGAACCACCCGTTAGAGTGATCGCGTAGGTCTTAGACGAACCGGAAACAGAGCTGACTGCGCTCATCTGCGTCAGACGGTTACGAATGAAGTTGCTGGTTAGAGCAACACCCTGCGTAATGGCAGCACCAGCGTTAAAGCTTGTAACTTCGGTGAGCGAACCACCCATACCGGACCAAGCTAGAGTAGCGATACCGTCAATGTCGAATGACATTGTAACTTCGTTAGCAACGGCGCCAGTAATCTTGTAGATGGTCGTATCGCCGTCAACACCATAGTTTGCTGAAGAAGCGTTAGACGCACCCAGTACGAAGTAAAGGTTGTACGTACCGAGAGCAACGCGGTTAGAACCGGAGAAGTTGAAGTCAAGCGCAGTAGCGCCGATCGTCACACCCGTGGTCCAGGCTGGGGTTGCTGCGGTGTAAGCGTTAGGCGCGATGAAGTTGGCCCAGAGTGCCTCTTCAACCGCACGCATTCGGTTTGGCGTACCCGTTACTAGGAATGGACGAGCGTAGGTGCTGAAGCTCCATTCTGCAGGAGCGTAGGAGTCGGTGAAGATCTTACGTCCACGACGGCTAGTACCAGCAGAGTCGGCCATTTCAGCAAGAGTTACCTCGCTGGTGTTGGTTGCCTGGCTAAAGGTGTAGCCGTTAAGTACAGGAATTTCCCAGATGTTGGAACCCTGCTCAAGGTATACCTTTGTATCCTTGCTAAAGAATAGGTTTGTAGCACCTACTGCGACTGGCATTAAATTCTCCTATCAACTCGAAGAGTCCTAGGTCGTGAACATTAGTTCGTGCCTGGCATCTTCAATACCGAACTTGTAGGATGACTTCTCCCGCTCCAAGCGGGGCCAGCGCACCCTCGTCGGTGTCTATACTTACAATAAGTATATCTTGTGTCATCTGAGGTACTCCTGAGGAATCTTGATAAGCCAACCTGCCATTTTGTTCAATTACAGTTTCAATATCCTCAAGGAGTAACTCGAGTGCGCGCTGGGGATCTTCCTCCTTGACGTAGCAGCGAATGCTGATAGTAAGGAGTCGGTCTTTGTACCCACCGCCTTGGTAGATTCTTACTTCTGGTCCCAGCCCTGTATGAATGGCTGGATATTCTTCAATCTCGTCCCAGAATACCAGTCTAGAGTGCACGTTATCGTACATCTTGGTCTTGTATTGCCCTGTGCCGTCGATTTCTTTGAGCTTAGCCACGAGTGCCGTCAAGATAGAGTATCGTCTACTCGTGTACTGACGCTCATTCATTATGCTCTCCTCAAATAGAAGCGTCCGATTGCCATCTCCTTAGTGATGTCTCGTACCGACTTCTCGATTAGTTTCTTGGGATCACGACCTGGCGTGTTCCATGGTTTACGACCTAGTACCGGATCAAACACGTCATACGGTGATCTCTGGTAGTTGTAAGCTAGGCTAGGAAAGCCTTGCGGTGTCAGCTGAGCGCCTACGATCTTTGCGCTCTCGGAGAAGCGTCCAGTACGATTAACTAGCGTCGACTCGTTCATGTTGGCTCGAACCGCCTCGGGCAGCCTGCCGTTGATGTAGTTTACGATCGCCTGTAGATTGATGAGGGGCTTCTTCGCTTTCGGCGTAGCACGCTTTGGCTTTGGCTTAAACTCTTTAACCTTAACAGGAATCTTCTTCGTCTCGCGAGCGGAGTTTCTAGCTGTGTTAGGCTTTGCAATCTTGCCCTTACCTCCGCCCTTCACTACGATGTTGGTCAGCTCCTTGATGAGAGCTTCCTTGTAGGAGTCGGAGCCAGTCTGATCGGCCCAGTTGTGGTTCACGATCGCTTTGTTGATCGAGTCCTTGATCTGATCGGTCAGTGCGCGGGTAAGTTCGGTTCCTGCCGCCTCATTTCCCTTGCGTGATCGCAGCTTGAGTTCCGCACCAACGCTGAGGTCAAAAATCTTCTGACCATTTGTGTAGTAGGACGTAATGTCCATGTACTGGGTCATGAAGGTCTCGTAAGCGTCGTTGTCGAGCTTACCGAAGTCCTTGAGACTTCTGATAGCTTCTACCGGATTGGGCAATTTGTTGTAGAACACGTCGGAGAATCGAATCTCTGCGTTTGTACGTACGTGATCTGGGGAAGTTAGAGACGAGCTAATCTTATCCGCATTTCCGCCACGACTTGCCGCCGCTTTTTGAATGACGTCAAAGGCGACCTTGTTCGCAGCCGCCAGATTCTTCGCCATCGGATCGTAAGTATTATATGTAACGAGTCCAGCTACAGGATCAAGCACATTGGCGGGTTTAACCTTAGCCATGAACGCGTCACGGAGCGCCGAAGCAGCATTGTTAATGTCCGCTTGGGTTACGTGTCCGGCAATGAGAATATCTGGATCAGACATTTCGATCTCGATTATGAGCTGGTCCGCAATATGCTGAACAGTACCGAGTTCGAAGATTTGCTTGTTCTTGTCTAGATACTCTTTGCGGTAAGGCTTGGAGCTGCCGCCTACACTCTTGTTGGAGTCCTCCTTCTTGGAGAACTCCTTTAGCAGTCGGCTTAGCGCTTGCTTACTCATCTGTACCTGTCTAGGAGGACCTGAATGTGCTTCGGGAAGTCCTCTCCCTGAACCATAGTGTTTGTCTGAGACGTGCCTGCAATAGACTTCGCCTGAACAAACTGGTCCTTTTCATAATAGTTTACGAGCATTATCGCTGCCAGTTTAAGGTCTGCGGGAACGTCGGCGGGAGTACCCGTATCCGTAGCGTTGCCCGTAACGTAGCTGACCGTAATAATGCCGGGGGACACCGGCCAGTTGGCGAAGCCGCCTACTCGGTACTGGCGTAGAAGAGTACCGTCAGCCTTATTTAGGATGAAGTCGCTCTCATATACGAGCGGAACGTGAACTGTAGAGTCCGTCGTGTACCTAGCAGTCTCAGAGATGCTAGTGATCTGCTGGACTGGATAATGGCTTAGGAAGATTGTGTCAGTATCATAGTCTAGCGAAATGGTCTCGGTGACCATCGTGCCGTCATCGTACTGTCTGCCTGTGTAGGTTTGTATTAGAGCACTGACCGAAGAAATAAGCTGGTTGAGCTTACCATCGTTATCCGGCTTGTTTAAACCGTAGTAGCTCTTATATTCTTGGAGTGTAATAAGGTTCATGATCTAATAAAAACCTCGGGTGAGGCCGAAACCCCACCCGAACTGGTCTTAGGCGTACTTCATACCTACGACTGAAGGAGCATTAGGAATGATCTCGTCGAAGCCGAGACGCTGGCTGCTAACAAGAACAGTGCGCTGGTTCTCAACGTCATACCAGCTCTCAACGGTCATACCACGGAGACGTGGGATTACGAAGTTAGCGGTGTTCAACGCCATAGCGAAGTAGTTACCGGAAGCTGCTGGAGCGTACTCGTCGCAGACAACTACGTTCGAACCGTAGATGCGGCCTACAGTACCGGTCAGCTTAACAGCGTTATCGGCACCAACTACGTCGGCGTCGAGGAACTCTGGGTCCTGTGCAAGCTGGTACCATGCGTCCTGCGAGATGATGTAAGTGATCTTACGAGCATCACGACCGTACTTGCCCATTACCTGGCGAAGCTGGAACAGCATAGCTGCGGTCAGCTTGGTGTCGCTGGCAGCGGTAGTTACCGTGCGACCAGCGGTAGAAGCGAACTTCAGAAGACCATTGGAAGCACCAGAAGTGTAGACACCCTGGGTGGTGTTACCGGCTAGAAGCAGGTTCTCGATACCGCGAGCGTGTGAGCGGACCATCGCGTCCTTGATGAGAGGCAGGATCGGAATGATCGCATCCTCTTCGGTCTCGTTACCTAGGTAACCCTTACCGATCATCTTGACCGTGCTGAACAGCTTCTCGGTCAGGGTGATACCCTGGTAAGGAGCACCGTAGCCGGCGCCGCGTGGGTCAACGTTACCATTTGGCTGTGAGCCAGAAGCGGTCGTTGCGCTGGTGATTTCAGCGTAACCAGCGTCAGGAGCAATTGGGAAGCTCATCTGCGCGCTGTTCATCTGAATCTCGCGGAACATAGGAGCGAGGATGAGCTCGTTCTGAATGTCACGCTCGATGTTGGTCGTTACGGTCGTCTCAAGACGATCGGTACCAACAGTAACGGTGGAGTGAGTGTTGAACTTCTCCATCAGGCTCTTACCGACGCGAGTGTCGGTCAGTGCGATAGGTGCAACACCTTCGTGACGATTCTGCGCATTACGCAGCTTGGTCAGGAATACGGCGTTCTCGACATCCTGGTAGTGCTCCTTGACGATATCATTGCTGGAACCGCCTCGATCACTAAAGTGGCGCTTGCTCTCGCTAATAGCGCGGAACTCGTTAGCCTTGCTTACGAAGTCTTCCTTCATCTCGTTGAAGGACTTCTCCCAAGTCGCGTCGTTTGCCTTGATCTTTTCCTCAAGGGTAGCGAGCATCTTCTCTTCCGTTGACTTCGTGGCAGCAGCAGCGGCGACGGTCACGGCCTGAGTGAGAGCCTCCTCGGCAGCCTTCTTCTCAGCGGCTTCCTTAGCAGCCTTCTCGTTAGCGGCGGTCTGCGCTGCTAGAGCGTCTGCTACAGCCTTCTGAGTCATAGCTGCGATTTCTTCTGGTGTCATTGAAAATTTCTCCGGAGGCGTAGATTCTTCGCCGCCCTTGGACGAGGCTTCTGTGGAGGGAGCAATTACTTCCTCGTTACTAGGTTCCTGGCCCTTTAAAGCATTTACTTCTTTGTTAAACTCGGCAAGCTTAGTTCTGTCGCCGTCAAGAGACTTTGCAACACTAAACGTGGCTTCCTGATTGCAAGGTACGGAAACGACCGATACCTCTAGTAGTTCGGCATCGCGAATAATATAACCGTCAGTAGTCTGGTTATAATCCGCGTCCTTAATTCGGAAGCCTACTGAGAACGTACTCAGTACCTCATCCTTAATCAGATCATAGTGGGCACCAGCAGCCTTGCTGATTTCGCACTCAATCTTCAACCCACTAGCATCTACTTCCATCGCTGTAGCCTTGCCGATTGGCAGGCTATAGTTATGGTTAAATAGGATAATAGGATTTTTCTCGTAGTTTGTTAGACCACCCTTAGTCCAAGCGTCGGGGACAATTACGTCCCCGACACGATCAGTATCAGCTGTGCTCGCATATCCTACGATCTTCAGCCGATCTCCCTCGTCGCGAATTGATTTAATTCGAGAGTCGAGTGTAAAGATACGAGCCATTGGCTATACCTTACTTCTTGGTAGGAGCGGCCTTGGTTTCGTCAGCAGGGACCTTGGTGTTCTCGGTAGAGCTGGTGTTGGTCGTGGACTTGTCCTCGATCTTCTCAGCGTCTACAGTGTCGGCACCGAGTGCGTCGACGGTGTCACGTGAAGCCTGGCCGGTTGAGCCACCCGCGGTAGCGGTACCGACAGGAGCAGAGCCACCGTCTACACCGTCAGCAGCTACTGCGTCACGCAGTTCCTGCGGAGTACGTGGATCTTCGTTAGCCGTGGTTGGAACTTCTGGCTTCGTGTCAACGACAGTCTGCTCAAGCGTCTTTGGGTCCGTCTTTACAGTGGCGCCCATTGCAGTGAAGTCCTGCTGCTCCTGTGGGAGCTTACCGCCGATTGCAACCTTGTTCGCATTTGCACCCTCTGGGGTTGCAGCGTTACGAGCGAGTACTTCAGCTACGGCCTGTGCTTCGGCTTCACGACGTGCCTTAACGTCCTGGTTCTCACTTGCTTCCTTCCACTGCTTTGCAGCAGCAGCGGCAGCTTCGTTACGAGCACGAAGTACGGCGTCAATGTCGGTTGCGCCTGCTGGTGTCTCATCACTCATTAGTAGTTTCTCCAATCTTTTCCATCCGCCAAACATTGCTTTAACGGATTGGAAACGTATGGGGGCGTCTGTCTCGCGAGCATACTCTAGAGCATTCAGTACGCGGCCCTTAGTTTCAAAATACGCCTTGAGGGTCTCGAAGGCTTCTGTCTTATTTGCCATTGCTATCCTTTGCTGGTGGGCGTCCGCCTTGCGTTGGATTTACAGCGCTGCCCGCAATGTTCTCCGGAATTCGGAGGTCGTCATGCTGGGCATCAGGATGTGGCTCACGGCCTAGCTCTACGCGAGCTTCGTTAGCGGAAATGATCCCGCTGTTTACCAGTGTCTGTAGATAAGACGCCTGATCCTGCAACTCTGGTCTCAGAGCCTCGATGTACGTAGTGTCCTCGTAAATCTCGAAGCCAAAGAAACGCTCTAGCGCGGAGTTGATCTTGTTAACGATCGGAATGATCGTCTCTAGGTAAAAGAGTCGGTGATTAGGACGAATGTTCGCGCTGTTGCCGGTGTCTAGCAGGATGGGTGGAACACCCAGTGCCTTTAGAACCGTGCCTTCGCAGCCCTCGATTGACGTCTGAAAGTCCAGGTCCGAGAAAGACTGATTAGAGATTTGGTCAATCTCAAGTCCCCCGTCAAGGATAACTGGACGTCTACCGCCTGCACCCGGACGATACTTCTTAGCCCACTCGTCAGTCAGGCGCTTCTTAAGACGCTCGTTGAGAGTGTTCTCGCTCTTGAGAACGAGTCCTGGAACGGCTCCGTTCTTGAAGAAGTTGTCCTGAAAGTTTCTCATCTCTAGAATGATGCGCATCGTACGAAGCGCTGGCTCTAGTCGTGAGGCACCTCGATAGATGCTCTTGTAACCGTTGTCTTTTACGTGAATAATTTCGTCTGGCTCGAACCGCTTCTGCGGTCCGTCGAACTCGTAGTACGATACGTAATTTCGATTGTCCGCGATGATGTTCATGCGGGTAGCTGGAAGCTGATAAAGGTGTACGCCGTCGTAGTACCAGAATAGATTACCTTCTAGGATTAGGTCCATGATGGCATCGCGCTTAAAAGAGTCAATGTCCTGAAAGGGATTAGGTTCCTTGTTCAGAAGCTTCTCAAGGCTCTTCTTTCGTACGTTTGGTCGGCTTGAAATCGTTAGGGGTTCCCCTACCTTTGTCTTAATGGCAGCGACGTCGTCGGCAATCATGTTGACTGCGCGGTTGACCACTTCAAGCTGCTCGTAGCATTGCTGGTAAGAGTAGGTGCTGGAGAGGCTAGGCGATTCTAGCTTGCCCTCATTGCTCAATAGACCCTGAGCGGGGTTTAACTTTTCGGTGGCGGCGACTTTCTCAACCGTCCAATCTAGGAAGCCCATTCTTTTCTCTCTGTATCTTCACCCAGTTCATCTGCTTGGGAGCAGTTACTAGGGGAGGATCTTTGCCGTAGATAGAGTGGAGCTTCAAGTGATGATCGTGGCATAGGGTAACTGCATGGTCATACAGTTCAGGTCTATGTTCAGCGATAAACTGGTCTCGAATCGCTAGCACGTCATCCTCGGTCAGTGTTTTAAACTTGTTCTCGCGGCACCACTTATTAAAGAGTGGGGTGAGCGTGTAAAAGTGATGAAAGTCTAGACGCTCTGTGCTTCCACAGATGTAACACTCGCTTCCCTTTACGTACGCCGCCTTGGCCCTATCTCGTACATACTTGATGGGGTCTCTCTTTAGGTTGTTTGCCACAAGCTCTCCTTTGTTGACACGAGTATAACTCCCCCGAGGTAAAAAGTCAAGGACTAATTTTCTCGAGGGAGTTATTTGTGATTAGAACATCTTGCGAGTCGTAATCTTAAACTGCACGTTTGCGGACGCCCAGCTAGTTACGGCTTGCACGTACAGCGTAGTAGCTGCGGTCGTGCTGAACACGCGCTTAAGAACGTCTGCGCCAGCAACCGTACCTAGAGCGTTTGCTCCGACAGCCTGAGCTGCTACCACTTCCGTTCCGCCGTTCGTCTGTCCGATCTTTACACCGCCGGAGACGGCGTTTGCAGTCGTGTTAAAGAACGCAATGTGCTCGATCTGGTGACCGGCTGGAACGACGAAGGTCGTGTTTGCGTTTGCAGCTACGATTTCTACGAGCGGATTACGAGTATAGAGCTCCGTGAAGTTGCTGTTTAGCTTCGCACCTGCGGTACGCTGATCGAGGCGGCCTGCGCCGATATTCTGTTGTGCCATGTTATTTCCTGTTCCGCGCTTATATAGAGCCGCGGTCTGTGAAGCCTATGCTTCGGTGTGCTTGCCCTTATACGTACAAGAGCTGAATAGAAACGTCGTTCTGTCCAACTGCTACTGCGTTGGAGTCGAGCTGTCCGTCCGTAATCGTGTACGCGATTCCGCTTGAGAAGTAGAGTCCGTACTGGTCGAAGATTGTACCTAGCTGAACCTGACCACCGTTGCTTCCGCCGGGTGGAATCGTAACGCTAAACAGTACAGAGTCAGTGCCAATTACAGGGGCGGAATTCTTATTGTAAAACTTGATCGTACGTGTCGAGGCCGTATAATTTGTGAGCAATCCGCCCCAAACTTTACCCGCACTACTCTTGACTACGGTAGCGTTTACGCTAGCAGCGGAGAAAGCTCTGAATACAGAACCAGCGTTGGTGCCTGTGTTTACCTGCGTGTTGTTTACCGTAATTGATCCGGAGATACCCTGGTTTACGAGGCTGGCTGCAATTGCGACGGGGATCGCCTGAGATGCTGCTAGGTTACCGCGACCACCACCGACTTCAGCCTGCAACTCCTGAATGTCCATAGAGATGATGCGCTGAATAGTAGTGATAGTGCTCGTTGCAGTACCAGTATTCTTTACCTGAATAAATGGCGCGTAACGCACATTAGGAGACGGAACAGTTGTCGACAGTCGGCCACCATTTGTTAGCTTTGCAGCGACGGTATCGGCAACAGCCTGCTGGTAGGTTACGTCTTCGGGTCTAACTTCCAGAGCGTATTCTAGCGTGGAGGTGGAGCTTGTTTGTCCAACGAGAGGAAGTACCTTCATCGTTGGGTTGCCGCCGCTCATCGACTCGATGTTGATAGCACCGCTAGCCGTACCATTCCACATCATGCTAGTAGAATTACGCCAGAATCCCGTCAGGTTCGGATTGTCGACCGGAACACCGGCAGCGTCGACTTCAAGATATCCTACACGAATTTCTTGGTTTGAACTGCGACCGTTCATGGACAGAGTAACGATAAGATTCTGCGGAATAGTGCAGATGGTGTTTCCTACCATCAAAAATTCAGAGTTGGCCGTAGTACCTGAAGTCAGTGTCAGAGTGCCATTTGTAATCTGTGGAACAATGCTTCCGGTGTTACGAATTACCGTCCACTGAGTAAGAGCTGCAATAGTAGCGGCACCAGCAGCTACGGTAGGACCAGAGAAGCCATCGCTGAACTTCTTCATGGTCGTACCCATCATCTGAACACCCATGCCGTCAGGCAGGAACGTCATTCCGTCATTTATGTGATACATGGCATGAGAGCCATCATCGTATCGGTACGCCTTCACCGGGAATGACGTACCAGCTCCATCCCTAAGGCCGATGGTTGTATCAGTTGCCATTAAATATTACCTATTCCTGGCAAGCCAGGGATTGAGAGCGTAGTCTCTATTTACGAAACGCCGATCTGGCCCTCAAAACTATAGAGTGCGTACCTAATAGCATCTGCCATGTGTGACGACTCGTCATGAAGCGGCTTTTCCTTTACCAGATTAGGGTTAGGGTCCCAGCGGTAGGCGTCAAAGGCAGCCAGTACCTTCTTGCAGTGCTTGGACACGATAATTCTGTTGTTGTCTGCTAGAGAGGCCACGTAACCGATACCGTCTAGAAGCGACTTCTTCGCATTGATCGTCGGAATGTCGTACTCCTGCGCAAAGTCGTACCTCGTCTGCTGCGCCGCCGAGTCGATGTACACGTAGTCGATACCCCATTTATCGATTAGCCTAGAAACGTTCTTAGCGTATCCCGAGGTAGTCTTACCGTTCTCGTAGTACTCGTCTAGTACGTAGAACTTCTCACCCTTCCAGTCGTAGCCGATGACGCACATTGCCGTAGCATCGCGGAAACCAAGGTCGAGTCCAGCAACCATATCCAGCTCGACTTCACCAGGGTGAAATGCTGGGTACTTCAGATCGCCGCTCTCGAGAACCTCACTAGGGTCGACGACGCACTCGTCTTCATCGAGGCTCCAAATCTGACCCTCGAAGCTGTTGAAGGATGCCTCATACTCCTGTTCAAACTCCTTGTCAGACATGGTACGACGTGCTTCCGCAACGTCCTCTTCTGTCATTCTAGGATTGTCCTTGTAGGTTGCCTGAATAGAACACCACTGAGGAAACTTCTCGTGCTGTCCGTCAGCGTTAATGTCAAAGCCGCGGTTCCAAAACTCAGCGAACCAGTTCGTCTTACCACGAGGCGTGGAAATGAAGATGGCTCTAGCGTTGTCTCGGTCTAGGGTTGGTCTTAGCGAAACGTTGAAAGCGTCCTTACCTTCCGAGGTCAGTGCCGCCTCGTCAAAGATGATGAGATCGTAGGAACGTCCTACGCAGGAGTCTACCTGATTAACGGAACCCATGCGAATCGTCGACCCATTGCCGAGAACGATTACGCGATCCTTTGCGTTGTCCTTGTCCACCTCAAGCATGTGATGCTTGATGAACATACGCTGGAGGTCCCAGGAAATTGTAGACAGGTTATAGTTCGGGCTCATGATAAGCACGTTCGAACCCGGAACAAGTGCTACGCACTGTCCGATGATGTTTGCGATGTAGGTCTTACCCTGACGTCGCGAGATGGCTGCGCATACAAAACGATACTTGTTGACCGCATTGATGATTGCCATCTGTGATGGTAGAGGCTCTACTTGAATGGTCTCAAGGTACCGACTAATCGGTACCTTGATGAACCTATCAGGCAAGTCCTCAATGATGTGGTCAGAAACGACATCTGCTCTTGAGATTAGGAGTGCCATATTATTCTTCGTATCCTATGGGCTTATATTTGCCCCACTCGGGAACTTCCACAATTGCGCTGTACTCTCCCAAGCTGTAAGTTTTTGTAACTGTCTTGACACCCCACAACATCATGCCGGAGGGTAACATAATGCCGTGACTAAGTGAAATGCTTCCACACTTTATCGAGGGTGCGTCGATACTAGCCGTAACTATCTTATCGTCCTTTAGATTAAAGTCCTCTCTTTTGTACATTAGCATATCAGCAGTCACGGCAACTGCGTCCGCTCCAGTGAGAAGTGGGGCGTCTATACGCATATTAGTCCGCAGTCTTCTCGCGGAGCTCAGCTAGGCCGGCTTCGTGATCGGTGTCAGCTGGTTCCTGAAGTCGCTCGACTTCCTCAGACTTCTCGCCGTTGTCCTCAGGTGCGGAGGCCGGAGCCTCGGCTACGAGCTGTGCTGCGGTGAGCACTTCTTCAGGCGCCTTCTTGAGGGCTGCGACTGTGTCCTTTGCGTCCTGCTCGGAATCCTCCTCACGATCTGCGTAGAACTCGTCAGCGGCGTGGTTTAGGCGTCGAGCCTCTTCCGCCTGAAGCTGCTCAGCGGCGTCTGCCTTTGCAAGTAGCTCTGGGTGATCCGCAAGCGGCTCCTTGTGGAAAACGCCGTCGTCGTCAGTCCACTTAACGTATCCGCGCTTTACTACCTTCTCTGTTGCCATTTATTTCTTCTCTAGGGTGACGGAGTCACCTTCTTTGATCGTATTAGGATCGCCAGCTCCGCTACCGGCTGCGGTTGCCGCAGCTGTAATGGCATCGAAAGCTTTACCAGTATTAGTGGAGCGTTGCTCGTCACTCTTATTGGCTGTAAAGTAGAACGACAGAATCATGTTTACGCATCCGGTTACAATTACAACCGTGATTAGCGTCTTAAACAGTTCTACGCCCCATAGACTAGGATCGTTTCGAGCCATGATAATCATCATGAAGCCCATTCCGAAAGTAGTCAGCATAACTAACTGCTTTTCGCTAGGCCATCCCGGAAGTCTGTCCAACAGGGAGTCTAGAAACTCCCAGAGGTTCTTAGGTCTTTGGTCCAAGTAGTTTTCCCATCAGGTTATCGTATGCAGTATTACCCAATGAGTTGTTGTTCACCTGCACGGCGATACCTGGCCCGGCCTCCTTAGCTGCCTTGATTTCGTCCATGCGCATCTTGTGCTGCATCATTAGTAGCTCGGCTAAGTCCTTGCTACTATAGACTCCGGTTTCTTCTGCTTCCTCCAGCTTAGCCTGAATCATCTTGTCAAAGGCGGCACCAATACGATCACGGTTTCTGTAACCCATGTCTAGGTACACGCCGTCTAGGTAACGCTTGACTTCAGGAGTCTGAAGAATTCGTACTACCTCGTGCCTAGGAACCTGCATCTGCTCGGCAGTATCCTCGACTGTTCCGTAGAGCAGAAAGCCGTTTGCAACGTCGAAGCCTTCTGGTGTAATTTTTGTAATTGTACTCATAGTGCTCCGATAAAGATACTACCGCTAAGAAACTGATTTTGCGAGGGTTGTACAGGAAGGGGTAGGCCATCATCTAGTCGGCCCGCAACTTCCAGGGTACGATCGCTTGCAGGAAACGTTACAGTTCGATCTGCTAGAGTAGTTAGAAGAGTTCGGCTATCTGGTGTTAGGAGATCCGCCATAGCTTAGCCACCATTACGAGGCGTACGTACTCACTCTGGGTGATCGTACCCACCTTCCAGACGTCTCCGTCAATGCGAATCTGCTGTCCGACAGTTGGTGTTCCGGCAGCTGCGTAGTACGCGATCTCTGCCGTGTCGTCGGAGGTTCGGGTAAAGCCTAGGGTGTTGCCGTTTAAAATAACTCTC
>Ga0214499_1000012_pt1 | contig 16473 bp, 19 predicted proteins | sample G5R1MT_FD_206144 | JGI IMG/M metagenome (GOLD analysis project Ga0214499, IMG submission 206144) | Metatranscriptome of phyllosphere microbial comminities from switchgrass, GLBRC, Michigan, United States - G5R2_MAIN_12SEP2016_LR1... | ecosystem: Host-associated > Plants > Phyllosphere >... | reverse complement strand
GTTAGATATTTGAATTTGAGTATTAAAATCAGCCATACTTTTGTTTATAATTTTTAATAATATAGAATTTTCAATGCTATGAAATTTTGTAATTTTATTTCAAAAACTATAGTATTTCTGAGATCATAAACTCAAACGTCTGCTAAAAATATCATTATTTCTCAAATACTTAACTGGTATAAAAGTTTTAGATGTAGGAGATAAACCTAGTGTAAAATCACGCTGCAAATTGTACATAGCATTAAGAGGATTAAATATAAACAAAAGTTTATGGTCAAACATAGAAACTACTGAATCAATTTCTTTGGACATGATATTATAAGGCTCAATATTATGATATTTACGTGAAAAAGCTTGTACAATAGGATCTCCAAACCAAGCATTGCCACTATATTTATTAGATGAATTATAAATACTATCATATTTGCTTAAAGGTAAATATGCAAGGTTTAAATTAGTTATAGGGGGCTGATATATAAACTTAGTAGATGGTATTAAATTAGCAGAAGACAAGCTAGGGTAAACGCGATATAATTTTATTCTTTTATTATCCAGTTTACCATAATTTGTAGTATCATAATTCGAAAAAAAATAAGAACCTCTTAATTGGTGGTTAGTTGACAAATTCAAATTAAAAGTTAATAAATTATGAATAGGTTTTTTGCCAAAAAAGTAATTGTTTATTTTAGCAGACATTCTATAAGTTCAAGGATAACTAGGAGTAAAATATAATGGAGTAAATTTACAAGAAGTAGGTAAAACTTTTAATCAAGTATTCACATTATTATAAATATTTGGCAAAATATTATCAATAATGTTTGTTTTAGATATATAGTTTTTTGTAACAAGAGAAGTTGATTGAATAACTTGATTTTTAATTGAAGTATTATATTTAATATTACTAGCCAACATTTTGTGTAATTTAATATCAAAGTTCATAAAAGTATATAATTAAATTTTTTATTTACGTGTACGTGCTTTACCTCTAACACCATTGTGAGGAAGACGACGTTTGTCTGTTATATTAGAAACTTGAATACGGTTTTGTCTAATATATAACATAAAATTTTTAAATAATCTACGTGCACGCGTACGGATAACTATTTCTATACAAACAAATTTTAATTTAAAAATTTTTTTAGCCATATCACTGACCATGGTTTTAATAACTAAAGGAGACAATTGTTGCCTTTTGTTTTTTTCTTGAGTACACATACCTGTAGAGCGAGTATAAATCACACGGTCTTTGTAATCTGTTAATGTCAAAAACAAATTATTTACATTGGCTCTGAAATGGATTTTAGCTATATTTTTTTTATTACTATTTGATTTAATTGATTTAGAAATCATAAGCGAAGATTGTTTTTTAATTGTTAAAGAAGATTTAAACATATATTTTTATCTATTAAATTTTAAATGTTTACGTGTTCGTCCATTAGTTCTACTACGCTGTCCTCTTACAGGTAAATACATAGCGTGTCTTCTACCATGATAACTGCGCATATCAGTTAATCTTTTAATATTAATAGATATAGAACGTTGCGCTTTAACTTTACTAGTTAATATATTGTTTAACAAAAAATTTAAACCAGCAAAGAAAAAAGCATTCAAACGGTAACCTTTGAAAGGGTAACACACACCTAACTTGCTAGTAATCTGTCATGAACGAGTTCATCCCACCCCCCATATTTTAATCAAACTGCTGCGTAATTCTGTGTTCAAATTTAGTTCTTGGTTTCTAAAAGAATAAGTTAAATTATTATTCATATTTTTTGAATTATTAAATTAATTTTTTTGTATTTGTATATGAATGCAACAAACCGTGTTGATGTAAAACGTGTAAAATATGCAAATACCAATAAACTTGTGGTGTAAGTGTTAAAGGGATTTTTTTTGTATAATATATAGGTTGACGTAAAAACACACGATTATTCAACCAAACAATATAAGCTTGATTATTATATTTAATATCGATTTTATTTATCATAATAGTATTTTATGCTACTTTTTTACCTTGTTTTAAAAACATGATCACACGAGGATAAACAAAACCTCTTCTATTATAAGGGCCCGCAATTTTTAACAAAAGAATATGAACAAATAAAGTACGTAAAATATTATAATGATTACTTATAATAATCATACGTCGTTTGCGTGACTTAATAATCACATATTTTGGTACATGAAGATAAATATAATTAGTTTTAGTAAAATAAAAACGATACAAATGAGTACAATATTTTTTAATACGATAACCCAAACCTTTAAGTTTTAGTTTAACAATAAAGATTTTGTTGATATAACGTAATAAATATACAATGTGTTTTAACACACTTATAAAATGATATCTTGTTTTAAATAACAAAGATATATAATTATTTTGACTGAGATAAAAATAGAAATGTGGTAACTTAATTTGAACACCTCCATATTTGCCTAATAATAAAAGATGATTATTATTGGGCAATAAATTTACAGAATTAGCTGGTAAAATATATTGATTTAACATAGATTTCAGATCTTTAATATTGTTTTATTAAGCTAATTGAATTTTCAATAATATTTCTCCTACACTATGCATAGATAATAAACATTCTGTGCTAGTATAAAAACCACGGGGGGTAGAGATTATATATACACCACCAAAATTTTGACTACTATAAGCTAATTTCAAACGTCTTAAATTTCAATAAACTCTATGACCAGGTGTAGATATAACTTTTATAGATTTTAATAAAGGTTGTCCATTGTTATATTTAAGTTCAACCATAATATTATTATCAACAACATTAAAATTTAAAATTAGACCTTGTTGATATAAAAGTTTAATTAATCTTAATGATACAGAATTTTTGCTTAATATAACCATTTTGTTATAAGCACGATAACTAACCATAAATCTTATAGCAATATCAGAAAAAACATGATTATGAGACATAATATTTTGTTTAAATTTTTATTTATTAATTTATCAAATTAAAAAGAAGCTTTACGCATACCGGGAAGAAAACCACTCACGGCTAAATGTTTAACATGATGACGAGAACCTTTGAATTGGGTAAATACGGAACGTCCTGTTCCTGAAAATTGACAACCTTTACGTTGATAACCTAAACTACTATATTTACCATATTTATTAAATAAATGTGTTCAATAAATACGAGATATGTTTTGGCTATTGTTCTGGTTATTGGATAATAAACTTTTTAAAATCAGTTTATTAATTTCTCTGTTATAATAATTTTTACGACTAATATTATCTTTGATAATTCATGTTTTAAGTCTTTTTAATCTTTTCATAAACAACAATTATTTTTTTTTTAGATTATTTTTTTTTTAGATTATTTTTAGAATTAACCATGGGTAGTTTATACATTTGCAATAAATTAGAAGTAAATTGACCACAATTAGTTATAAATTCACATTGTAATGGGTGATCCAGATCAAACAATCCTGCACTGGCTTTTTTTTCTGTAAAATAATTAACCTCTCAGTATATCATAATAGGCTGATATGAATTTTTTCAATATCAAGTTACAGCCACATTCAAGTTTACATAAGGAAATAATTCATATAACAAAAAAAACAAAGCAAAATTAATTTTACGTCCAGTGAGCTGTAACCCTACATTATATGTATAATAGGTTTTACCCAAAGAAAACATGGTATTATAATGGGTGATATAAGCTTTTAAACCCATAAAAAATTTAAATAGATAAATATAATTATAAGTACGTGCATGATCCACTTGTTCAGTTTTATTAACAGAAAAATACAAAGATAATTTAACAATTTTATACATGCTATAAGAATTTGTAATATTAATAGTGCGATTTTTTTGGTTAATACATATATATCTAAATATGTTTGAATATTGAAATTGTAAATCAAAAAACATAATATTAAATTTTTAAACTACAGTACGTGCAATACAACCTATAGCAGGGTATTTCAAACATAACTTTCTAGAAACAGGCCCATGACATCTTTTACTCACAGGAATACCTTTGTTTGAAACTATACATATAGCATTCTCACTATATCTAATCCAAGCCCCTGAAGTTATAACCTTATTTATTTTAGCCCTAACAATAATTCCTTTATGCATACTACCTGGTTTAAATCTATTTTTAAATTTAGTAGCATGTTTTTTAGGATGTTTGATATTCTGTCATATCACACTTATCAACACACGATCTCCAATAGTAGCTACTTTTTGTTTTCTCATAGTGCCTAAGATTTTAATAACATGACCAATAACTGCCCCTGTTTTGTCAACAATTTTAACAAATGTACCCACTTGGATCATGATTTTTAATAAGTAAGTTTAACTATTGAACATTTAAATGGCATTTTATCAGCTGCTAATTTCAACGCTAGTAAAGCATGAGACTGTTGTATACCTTTAAGTTCGTAAATAATATGACCAGGTTTAATAGCCGCCACTCAAACATGATGATTACCTTTACCTTTACCCATACGAACTCCCACAGGTCTTTTGGTCAAAGACAAACTAGTAAAAATACGTATATAAATTTTACCATTTTTATTAACACTACGTCTGATACTTTTTCTTCCTGCTTCCAATTGTTTACCATTAATACGTGCTGGTTGAAGACTCTTTAATGCATATACACCTTGATAAGGATAAAAATTTTTTTGCTCTACACTATGCAAAAAAAATTTACGAGGTTTGTGATTTTTACGAAATTTTAACGAACTGGGATATTGTTTCATGCTTTTTAGTACTTTTTAAACTAATTTGATCATATATGAATTAGTAACATCATAATGGCCACGATATAATCATACTTTAACACCTATAGCACTATTTTTTATAGGTACAGTAGCAAAACCATAATCAATATTACTGTTTAATGTGTTTAAAGGCACATGACCTCCTTTAAACACATGTTTAGCTGCAATTTGTTTTCTAGTAAAACGACCTCTGAGTTGAATTTTATACCCAATCAACCCTCTATCCGGATGCTGTTTTCTAACTTTAAATCTACGAATTGCACCTTTACTTATTTGGTATTTATGATAAATATATGTTTTTTTTTGAACAAAATAATTAAATAATTGCAATTTAGCTAAAGACTTTAACCCTATTCTCAAACTATATCATACGGGTAATTTGCTTACATTAGTAAATATAAAATCGAAATTATCAGGCTGACTAACATTGAAAAAATTGTTATTCAAATCATAATACATTTCTTTAACAAAAATAAAATAATCAGGGCTATTTTTCAAACCAAAATGGTTGCTTCTATTTTTATTTATTTTGAGTAAATAAGCTGTATATAATTTATAATAAGTAGCTTTAACAAAAAATAATATTTGTGGTTTTTTACTACTAGATACACGGCAAATACCAAATATACGAGCTCTTGTATTTATGTTAGAAGGTGACAAATAATTATTTAAAAAATTGTGATGTGTATTGTAATTATTTAAACAATAATTAACTACAGTAAATTGACTAACTAAACTATCATAATTAATTCAAGTATTAGTTATGTTGAATCAATTATATTGGTGTGTATGGTATGAATTAAATAAATATCTCAAACTTTGGGTATATAAATTATAATTGTATTTAAGTTGGGTATTCAAAGATTTGGATGTATATTTGTTTTTACTTTGTTTTCAACTTATTTTTCTAATTCTTTTTAATTCATATAACAAAGGATTAATCAAAAAACTCAAACGATATTTTTGTTTTAATCTTTGAGCTATATAAATAGCTAAAAAATTGGCAGTAATATGTTCATTGCTTACTAAATAAAAACTCACATAAACTTTCAAATTTATGTTATACATATGGGTAAAAATTATACTTATCCAATTGGCTAATGTTGTTAATAAAGGTTTTGAACCCATAAATGTATCGTAAACAATATAATATCATCTAGCTATATCTAAAATATTACTACCTCTAAATTTATAATTATATGGAGTGGTATTTCCTGTTTTTAGTTGAATTTGCATTACATTTAATAATAAATTATAATATAAATCCACGCGAGTTTTAACTATTCAATCGTTTTTGTAATTATACAAATTAGAATAAACTGTTTTATTTAAAGGCAAAGATTTGAACAATTGGGAAGACATCAATTTATCTAATTTTAATTTATAACCACGTCTTAAAGGAGCATACAGCAGGAGTATACTCAAAATAATAAAATAATCTTCTAAACTGTTTAAATGAACACGATAGTTTTTTAAACTTTGCTGTTTATCAATATATTTGCGCAATATGCCTTTGTATACTGCCACTTCCTGCATATAACTATTTCAACCATCCTCTAACTTGCCATCATAATAATAAATATGTGCTTTCAAACCCCAATAATCATAAGTGATGATTAAATTATTATATAATCATTTTTTACCTCTCCATTTAGGTTGATTAAGCAAATATAACAAATAAACTCTCAATTTTAAAACTATATGTAATAATTGGGGGTAATAAAGGTGATCTATATAAAAAGAGTTGTTTCATGATTGAAATCAACCCACACGCATAGCTGTAGGATTAATTAAATACCCCATTTAGTTTTTTTTTCTTTTTACTTGTGTTTTTCTTTTTTTCTTGGGTTTATAACCAAGAATTTTAGTGATACCAAATTCACCTATTTTATGCCCCACCATTTCTTTTCGTATAATAATGGGCTGATATTTTTTACCGTTGTAAATATTTAATGTTTTAGTTAATAAAGTAGAAGGGATAAAACTATTCCTGTTTTGAGTTTTAATTTTTAATTTTTTTTTATTGTTATTTTTTTTCAAAAATCTTAAAAATATATTAGATAAATAAGGTATTTTTCAATGTGATCTTTTGTTTAACATATTTAATTATTTACTAATTTGAATTTTCTTCTCAATGCTCTATGGTATTTTTTATTATTAGTAGGAGTACCTTTGGTTAATTTACCTCAAGGTGAAACTTGAGCACGAGGTGGTGAATTTTTACCTTCACCACCACCATGGGGATGGTCACATGGATTTTTTATGATACCCCTCACAGTGGGTCTAATACCCATTTTTCGCGCTGTACCAGCTTTAAAAAGTTTAATGTATCGATGATAAATATTACTATTACGACCTACCACAGCCAAACATTCCCCCATAATACTGATTTGTCATCCTGAAGATAATTTAATAGTATATTTGTCATTGTTAATATTATATTTAGAAAGCACTGCACCTACTCCGGCAGCGGTGCTTATATTAGAACCATGGTAAGGTCATGGTTCTATGTTACTCAATACTGTGAATAAATTTATATTTTTAATTGGTATAGCCCAACCTTGACATTCTTTTTGTACATAATCTAAAGGCAAGTACTGACCACCAAAAACACTGGAGCCCACATACACTTTTTCTGCTAAAATAATATTAGATACCAAACCATTTACATGCCATAAACTACCTATATATGCTGTTTTGCCACGTTGTTTGAAAATTTTTAGTATATATCCATACAAATTCAAACGTCTACAATTATCAATATAACTATAAAATTTTTTGGTACCTCCACCTTGGTGAAATACACATATTCGGCCTAAAAAATTACGTCCCGCTGCACTTCTACTACATCATCTCATATATTTATCCAGTTTAACAAAAAAATATGAACTATATTTTTTGTTAAATATAACTACCGAAGAATCAACAGAATTTGGCAAATTTATATTAATATTTTGATCCATAAATATATTGTGTTTTAATTGATGTTAAAAAAATTCAGAAAAGTTTAACTATTTATTGTTGATGTATATTAACAAATGTGTTTGAAATAAATATTATTATCAATTAATAATAGTATTTATATTATTATCCAACACATTAGATTGAGCTACAGAGTTACTAAAACTAACTAATCCTTGAGATGGATTTAATTTTTTCAAACTATTGGCTATAAGCATACTACTGGGCGAATATAAGCTATATACACCTAAATTCATATTATTTAATAAAACATTGAGTTGAATTTTATTAATAGCTAATCAAATTTCATAACTGTTAGTTATAGCCACTATTCATGGTATATAGTGTTTACACGTAACTAAAGATAAATTTATTACATGTAACAAAAATGCAAATGTTAAATATATCAAATCTGAATAAGAACAAAACATTGCCATCACCATTTTACCTGTTAATCTATATAAAATGGCAAAAAATGCCATAGAGTTTAATGCTATTAATAATTCTTCATCAAAATGGATAATATTGATATTTAATAATCATGCTGCTAATCCTAAAATCAACAAAAACTTAGTAAATACAGTTATATTAATTTTTCTCATAACAGTAATATTGATTAAATCTTATGTGTGTATATTGGTAAAACCAAAGCGGTTAAAATAGCACTTCTTCCTTGTACACTATTTTTTCTACCTATACGGTGAGGTCGTGCAGCCAAAAATCTCAAAACTATACGACTAATTAATGCGTTAGTTAATAAAGTATTGCGTGTACCACGTGCTGCTATAATAAATTTAATTAATTTAATACCTTCTTTTGCAGGTAAGTGGGCTAACATTTGTTGAATATTATTATGTTTAATATTGCTTAACAATGCCATATTTTGTAGGTTTTGTTGTTGTAACTGAGTCAAATAATTATAAAAAAACCAAAACTGTCTTTTAGTTAAATGGTTCAAATGTAAATAAAACTCAGGTTGGCGTTTAAAATATTTGTTATAAGTGGCATTAGTTTTCATAATTATTCAAGGCATATGACTAATCAAAGTTTGAGTATGCATAAAACGACCTACTCAAATACCATGAGGTTTATTGCTTTTTACGAAATTACACATCATATAACTATATAATAAATTGTAACGGTTGCGTACTTGGCTGACTTGGCTAGTTACAGCTCTATTTAAACATTTTTTATTTAATATATTATTTTTGTTCAAATGGAATATTGGAAACTGTGGTACATTTAATTCCAATATACTACCATGAGATTCTATTCTATGTTTCAACGCTCAACGTTGTTTATATTCAAAACGCAAATAGAAAAAGCGTGCTCCAAATGTAGATAATGAATGATAAAAATTAATTACAGTTTGTACTTGAGTGGTGTTATCAACAATAGAAACTTTCTTATATTCTCTATGATGTAAACAACATATAGTAATTAAATGGATTAAATGGCGTCTTTGTGTAACTGCGTTAGTATAATATAATGGTATATATTTAGAAAAAAAGTCATAAGGGGGTAAATATGCCACTCTTTTCTCTCCATTTTCATATATACTAGAATTTAATATAATCCATCTACTATGTTCTTCAAATCTCATAGTTATATCACCATCACTCACCAAGTATCATAACATCAATAAAAAGTATAACACACCTACCACTGATACTAATGATCCTATACTACTTATTAAATTTCAACCAGCATACACATCTGGATAATCAGGTATACGTCTTGGCATACCAGCTAAACCTAAAAAATGCATTGGGAAAAATGTTATGTTAACTCCTACAAAAGTTAATCAAAAATGTACACGTGCTAAACTTTCACTGTATCTTTTACCTGTAAATAATTCTATTCAATGGTAGAATGCTGCAAACATAGCAAACACTGCACCCATACTCAACACATAATGAAAGTGACCTACCACATAGTAAGTATCATGCAAAGCTATATCTAATCCTGCGTTAGATAACACTACACCTGTAATACCACCCAAAGTAAACAAAAATATAAAACCTGTGGCAAATAACATAGGCACTGTCATTTCTATGTATCCTCCCATAATAGTCATCAATCAACTAAATACTTTAATACCTGTAGGTACAGCAATAATCATAGTAGCGGCTGTGAAATAAGCTCTTGTATCCACATCCATACCTACTGTATACATATGATGGGCTCATACAATAAAACCTAAAAATCCTATACTCATGATAGCATATACCATACCTATATATCCAAATATAGTACGATTAGCATATTCGCTGACTACATGACTGATTACTCCAAATCCAGGTAAAATTAATATATATACTTCTGGGTGACCAAAAAATCAAAACAAATGTTGATATAAAATAGGATCACCTCCTGCACTCGGATCAAAAAAACTAGTATTAAGATTTCTATCTGTTAATAACATTGTTATAGCTGCAGCTAACACTGGTAAAGATAATAATAATAAAAATGCTGTTATTCATAATGCTCACACCAACAAAGGTAAATGATACATTCTCATTCCTGGCACTTTCATATTAATTACTGTAGCTATAAAATTAATAGCTCCCAATAAAGAACTTACACCTGCTAAATGTAGACTAAAAATGGCCAAATCTACTGCTCCACCACTATGTGCTTCTATACCTGATAAAGGTGGGTATACAGTTCATCCTGTACCAGCACCTACCTCCACAAAAGAAGATAATAATAATAAGATAAATGATGGAGGTAATAATCAAAAACTTAGATTATTTAATCTAGGGAAAGCCATATCAGGGGCACCTATCATCAATGGAATTAATCAGTTACCGAAACCTCCCACCATGGCTGGCATGACCATGAAAAAAATCATTACAAATGCATGGGCTGTAACTACCACATTGTAGAACTGATGATCCCCTCCAAATATTTGGTTACCTGGAAATGCTAATTCCATTCTAATTAATACAGAAAACAAAGTACCTATTAATCCCGCTATAATGCTGAATATTAAATATAAAGTACCTATATCTTTGTGATTAGTTGAGAATAGTCATCGTTTAGCAAAACTCATGGTTTAGGGGTCATCTTTTCTGTGATAAAAAACATGATATTGACCTGTGTCAAATACAAAATTAAAACAACTCAATGTTAATTTAAATTTTAAGCGATAGTTAAAATTTATGGTTTGTTTTGTTCATTTGTTAAATTTTTGCTATTTGCTGGTTTTGGGTAGATCTACAAATATTTTTGACGTATAAACACTAGCGTTAACGTCGTTGATTTAATATTAATATTATATACAATTTAAGTTTATATACCCCATCAGATTAACTGTAAAAGATCAAAAAAGCCATCATAATTGCCAATAATCCCATAGCTTCACATAAAGCAAATCCTAATAAAGCCAATTGAACTAAACGTGGTTCTTTTTGAGGATTTCTACTCACAGCCAACAATAAACCTGCAAACACTATACCAATACCAGCACCTGCTCCTACAACTCCTATTGTAGCTAATCCTGCTCCTATAAATTTACCTGCTGTTAAAATAAAACTTTCCATATTATATTTTTTTAATTTTATTACTATTTTTATGTACACAAATATATATTTATGGTAACTTGCTCTAGCTACGTATATATTCATGTCTAAATGCTAACTATAAAAAATCTACCAAACCTACCAAACCTACCCATATGGATAAGTTTATTATTTATTAATAAGATGAATATTTAACCAACTTGGTATAGCACTATGTAATAACAAAGTACAATATACATTAGCAGGGGCAATCATATTTAAAGCCATAACAGCGAATCTGATAACTATATTTATAAGTTGACATGTTTGTAATACCACAGATTGAACAAATTTTGTTCTTACAAATAGTATGCTATATGCCAAGGGCAAAAACTTACAAAATACAACAATATATAACAAAACAAAAAACACAATAAACCATATTAATAAAGGCACATAGTTTAATTTATCTACTTGACTCATATTTTATTTTTCTGTTTTTTTATTTTTCAATTGGTTTTTTATCAATTTCCTCAACAATATAAAGTTAAAAACAAACCTATTCATACTACATCTACAAAATGTCAATATCAAATAGCACATACAAAACCCAAATAATGTGTTTTTAGAAAATGATTTCTGCTCAATCGTATCAAACATATAGCCAAAAACATTCCACCCACTAACACATGGAAACCATGTAAACCTGTTAGACTATAAAATACTGAACCATAAATTCCATCTGAAATATTATAAGCTGCACTATAATATTCTCAACCTTGTAAATAAATAAATAAAAATCCCAAAGCTATGGTTATTAACAAGGCATCTATAGATTCTCTGTAAGAACCTACAGCAAACCCTTTATGGGCTCAAGTAACAGCAAAACCAGATATAATCAACAACGCAGTATTAAACAAAGGATAATAATAAGGGTTGATTATTTTAATACCTGTAGGTGGTCATTTGGCACCTATAGATAAATCTGGGCTAAGTGAACAATGAAAAAAAGCTCAGAAAAAACCAAAAAACAACATAAATTCACTGGCTATAAAAGCATAAAATCCATATTTTAATCCATTTTTTACTATTTTCGTATGATAACCTAAATAACTGGCTTCTATAGCCACGTCTCTAAATCAAAAATACATAGTAGTCAACGTTAAAATTAATCCTGCTATTAAAATTCAATTTCCATATAAAATACTATGAAAACTGAAAGCCACACCTGAAAGAAGAAAAAATGCAGCCATGGCTGACATTATAGGCCAAGGACTAGCATCTACTAAATGATATAAATGGTTCCTACGGCTTGACATTATTGTTATAGTTGTTAAAAAACAAAATACAATACATTTAATTTAATTAATAAACTAATATCTAACGGTCATACAATATCTAAACATATTCAAAATATGATTAAAAGTAATAATCAAGCCTACCAGCATGTGTTTTCTATCCTCTGCAGCTCAAAGACATACACATTTATTATTGATTTTGTTTATACCCGTTATAAAAAAAACTTCCAAATACTGCAAATTTAACTATTTTAATCATAAACATATGCAAAAATTAAAATTTAAGTAAAAAGTATTTAAACTATTTGTTAAACTTTTGATTTGTGTGTGGTACTTGATTTTGACTTATATTTTTTTCTGTTTACCCTAAAATACGCCTGTTTGAAATGAAAATGGGCATCCTCAGTTTGGGTTTCAAATGACTCCATTTGACATTGTTTATTTATACCTGCTTGTAATTTAACCAAATACATATTTTTTATGCTTTGGTTATCTTTCATAGGCATATATGAGATATCTTTTATATGTTGTATAGAATTAATACGTTTGTTGACATATTTACTAGGTGTGTGAGTACTAATATAAGGAATCCTATGCTGCGCTTTTTGATAACCAGACATAGGTCAATATAACAAATTATTAATTTTTTCTTTTTTTTCTGTCCTATGGGATAATTGAGGTCAAGGTTTGGATTGTTTATCGTTAGTTGTTATTGAATGTTGATAGGCTTGTTGTATAGTTGATTGCATAATTTGATTATATTTTTTATTCTCATTGGCTTCTATATATTTGTCCTGATACAAACATATACTTTTAATACCATATTCTTCTTCAGCAATAGTCAAACCATTCAAATGATATCATTCATACATAGTAGTAGAACCTATATGATTTATAACCTCTACATATGCATTACTAATCAAATTATCTTGTTCATCTCAATGGTTTTCTGTATATCCAAATGTTTCTGCTTTCAACCTAATTTCCTCTTTATTATGGGCTGCTCGTTTGGCTTTAGTTTGAGGCTTGGTTGATTTATTACGTTTGAGACGTATTTCTTGTAAACGGTTTTTGAAAGTTTTTTGGTATTGTTGAACAACTTGGGGATTTTGTTGATTAAAGATACGTAACTGTTCTTCTAAATTTCAACCATCTGCCGTAGTGGCTTTACTAAAATCGTATAATTCTAATTGAGCTTTGTAGTAATCAGAATAGGTTTCATATTTAGTCAGTTCTTCATCCATTTCCACGAATACAACAAAAACCACAAATATTCACGCTAAAAAATTCCAATTTAAATATATACATAATAAAACAAATATTACAGCATTACGAATTAAAGCGGGTAGATTCCATGATAACATAAGTTTTTATTTGGTGTTAATTTATAAATGTTAATTAAACTTTTTTATGACAATATGCACTAAAATTTATTCACAAACAGTTGTTGTATAATAATTAATAAATTATTATTAATATATTTATATTTAAATATTATAAGCTGATCAAACATAAAGTTATAACGATATTTTATAATTTATTAACTTTTACTAGTATAATATTGTGTAAATTCTTTGATAATATGAGACAACATTTTTGGTTCATATTGATTCAATAAAACTTCAGCAAACACTAAATAAAATGGATTGTTTTTTAAAAATGCATATAATTCTTGTTCATAAGCTGACACTTGGTCTAATGGTATTTTGTCCATAAAACCAGCGGTAGCTGCATGTAATAATACCACTTGATTACCTGCTTGAACTGTATTAGCACGTGGTTGTACTAATAAACGTGTTAATTTTTGACCTCTATTTACTAAACGTGCTGTGGCATCATCTAAAGCAAATCCTAATTTTGTAAAATCTTCCACTTCACGGAATTGGGCTAATTCCAATTTTAAATTACCTGCTAATTTTTTCATTGTTTTAAACTGGGCTGCTGAACCAACACGACTCACTGACAATCCTGGACTTACTGCTGGACGGATACCTTTGGCAAACAATTCTGTTTCCAAAAACACCTGTCCATCCGTAATTGATATCACATTAGTAGGGATATACGCTGATACGTCACCCTGAATGGTTTCAATAATTGGTAAAGCTGTTAAACTACCTGATCCAGCTAAATTAGCGGCTCTTTCTAATAAACGTGAATGTAAATAAAACACGTCACCTGGGTAACCTTCACGGCCTGGTGGTCTTCTTAATAATAATGATAATTGTCTATAAGCAACAGCATGTTTACTTAAATCATCATACACTAATAACACATTATTACCTTTGTGCATAAAATATTCACCTATAGTACAACCACTATAAGGTGCTACATATTGGGCTGCTGCTGGAGATGCTGCTGTGGCTGCTACTATTATAGTATAGCTCATACTGTTTTTTAGTTGAAGTAATCTTGCTATACGAGCCACTTCTGACAATTTCTGACCTATAGCTACATATATACAAATAGTACCTTTACCTTTTTGGTGTAAAATTGTATCTATAGCTATGGCTGTTTTTCCTGTTTTACTGTCTCCGATGATCAATTCTCTTTGACCATGACCTATAGGTACTAATGCATCTATAACTTTGATACCTGTTTCTAGAGGTTTTTTAACACTAGTACGTGTTATAATTGAAGGTGCTCTTATTTCCACTGGTCTCATAGTAGTACCAGCATTATGTTTTTGTTCGTTGGTATTAGAATCTAAATATCTACCCAGAGGATCTATAACTCGTCCTAATAAACTGGTTGATACTGGTACACTCAATAATTTATCTGTTTTTATAGCGTAAACTCCGGGTTGTATGTCATTAGTATTTTCAAAAATCACAGCAGACACTGTATTTCTACTCAAATTCAACACTAATCCAGGTATACGTTTGTTACCTAAAAAGAATACGATTTGTTCTCCATTAAATACACGTTGTAATCCAACAATAGTAATAATACCATCTGCTATTGAACTCACAATACCTATTTTACTTCATTGTTGATTCAAATTCATAAAAACTTTATACTGTTTGATTTAGAGTTAGCGTTGAAAGCATATTTACTAAATGACTACATTAACTTAAATAATTTTTATTTAGTTGATATTGTATTTTTTGTTGTTTTATTTTATCTGAATTGTTGTACAGATAAAGTAGTACTATGGTTACAGTTATGGTAAACAGAGATACACTATCCCAAAAAAAAAAACAAATTATGGAATTATTAATTTTATTAAAACTGAGTATAGATATAAAGTTATAAAAATATTAGTGTAAGATGGCTAAAACATTTCACAATGAGTACACCTTCAAACCTATCGACGCTGTGATCTTCAAGCTATTTCTTAAAAATTTATTTTAGGGGTTCCTTCCTACTTAAATGACTTCAGTAGTTTAGAAACACGAATGTGGCTTTCAGGCATACTTTTAACTCAATAACCCGTAAACTATTGATTCGCCGCGATTTTACTTTCCCGAACAAGAACAAGGGGCGTTCCTAATTAGGCCCCAGCTACAAGATACATATATATATTATACATACGTACTCTTATCCAAGCTGTATCACACTGCATTCTTCTCATACTAGCCCGCTAACCCTTCAATTTTTATACACTCATAGTAGATAGGGACCAAACTGTCTCACAACGTTTTAAACCCAGCTCACGTACCATCTTAGTCGGCGAACAGCCGAACCCTTAATAGCCCCTGCTCCATTAGGATATGATGAGCCGACATCGAGGTGCCAAACAATTTTCTCGATAAGAACTCTCAAAAATTATCAGCCTGTTATCCCCAGCGTACTTTTTATCTATTACACGATTTTATTTCCTAAAATAAAAATCGGGTCAATATATCAGGCAAAAACCCTTAGTATACTTATTTGTACACTAATCAAGTAACATAAATTTATTTTAATATATTTGATACATATTACTTTTAAATACCTTCGTTACTTTTTAGAAG
>Ga0214499_1000009_pt1 | contig 17374 bp, 56 predicted proteins | sample G5R1MT_FD_206144 | JGI IMG/M metagenome (GOLD analysis project Ga0214499, IMG submission 206144) | Metatranscriptome of phyllosphere microbial comminities from switchgrass, GLBRC, Michigan, United States - G5R2_MAIN_12SEP2016_LR1... | ecosystem: Host-associated > Plants > Phyllosphere >... | reverse complement strand
CGCCTTAATCCCAGCAGTTTTCAGACTACCAGTGTTGCTTGTGAAACTATTGCTCGAAGTCCCTACCTACTAAGAGCTAACTTCCTGTACACAGAAGCCTATCCGGCCATTACGGGGCCTCACGATGGGGACAGACTCACCCATAGCCGAGATGCAACGTACCTAGAAGGGTCCTCTAGGAAAATACCAGTCCTCCGCAAGCGGTGTAGACGGTCGTTTTGCGCGCCTTTATAAACTATACGTGCATCTAACAAAATCCGGGTCTCTAGCCCCATCCACCGCTAGAGACAATCACAAGCCATACCTTGTGCCTTTTAGCTCCACACCATTTAAGCGCTACTGGTGTTGCGAAAGGCTGAGATGCAGTCAATTTTCTCTCAATTAAAGCCGTATACTTTGTGGCTACCTATCAGATTTCTTCTATTGCGCTCTCTGGATCGCGCAAACAGACTTTCCGGTTTACCCGTCAGCTGCATGTGACTTCCGACTTACGTTTTAAGCTGGGTACTAGCCAGTCATAAACACAGTCCTTGACCAGGACTTCGTAAACGAAGTGTGGTTTGTATGGTCGCTCCTATGTGGCTCGTTCTACCCGACTGCACGGTCATACTATTGCTGGCTAGTTACACTATATGCCTTAGTAAGCATAAGAGGACTACCATCCCTCAATCTTGCGAGTTCAAAGCTCGCTGTGCATTTGCTGGCCGGTCCTTTAACGTCTCCTCCGGCTCGACGGCAGTTTTGATTTTAATCTAGATGGCTTTCGCCAACCGCAGGACAGCTATCCCTGCAATTCCCGAGGTATGAGCCCGGCGATTTTTACTGCTTATTAGCGATATCGTTCTAGAAGAACCTCGATAATGTCTGCCTCCTCTGCGCTGATGTAACGCATATCACCGTTTCGGAGATATCCTTCAACATCCTCGCTGGAAAGGTCTGAACAACCATAATCACGATTAGCGATCTGTGCAATCTTATCGTACATGCTCTTCTCCGTTCTTGATGATGTATTATAACAAACACTGGGATCAAAGTCAAGAATTAAATTTAGAAGAGGCTCGGTGGAAGTCAGTTGAACCTTCCATTTAACGGGATCGCTGGTCTAGCCCGCCGACGTGCCTCCAAGCTGCGACCGAACTCGTGGCTGGCCCGCTTTGTGAACTCATTATACTTAGTTTAGGGGTTGAAGTCAAGAGCTATTTTAGCAGCCCCTGCAACCATCGTCATACGCACCACCTAGAGTTACGCTTTTACCTGTAACTAGGGTGTACGCGCTCCAGAAATCCTCGTAGAGATCTCCCACAAATTTACCGGCAGAATAGAAGTACTCTTCTCCCTCCGAATACTGGGCATCCTCCATCAATTCAAGGTAGCTGATACCGTTATTTTCGGCAACTTCCTCCAAAAGCTTTACAGCTCGCTGAACTTCAGTTTCAGGCTTAATCAGCGAAGTTACTTGTAGTGTCTCTAGGTTAAGTGTAGGTTCATTCTCACGTTGGGCAAAATCTGGATGCTCCCAAGTATGACGCAAATGCGTGATCTGACGCGGATAAACAATCAGCCAGAAAGCTTCGCCCGGCATAACCGGAGCCTTGAGGAAGGGATCGACAATACCTAGAAGCTTATCGACATGATAAGAAGCTTCACCGTTTAGGTCGATACCCACGTCTTGACCAGGGTAAAGCTTCTGGGCAGCAATTACAGGCTCTGTAGCCAGGTGAATAGCATCTCGCTTCTGAACATTCAGATCAATAATCATGCCAAGGGTTGCAACGGCATCAGTAAGCGTAGTTCGATTATCAGACATTAAAATTTCCTTGTACTTGTCCACAATTCACGCAAATTTGAACGTGCATATCATCACCGCGGCCCAGCTCGGGTAAGCTTTCTGGAAAGTATCCATCATGCTCTTCTCCATCGGGATAAACCACGTAGAAACAGTCCCTAGCATGTGCTTGAATGGATACTACTTCATTAGCGTCACAGCGTTGACAGTTACCAGTCAAAGGGAAAACCTCCGATACCTTCGGCTAGAACTGCTTCGCGCCATTCGTCACGCTTAGCGTACTGTTCCAGAGCGCGTTCTTCATACCTTTCAGGTACATAATCGATACCAGCTTCGGCAGCCTCCCTTTTCTGCTCTAGTGCCCCTTCTCCGTTTTCTACTAGAGTTTCGTCAATATCACTATTATACTTAAACCCGCGTCCTGCAGGGAAGATGTCATCGTACGCACTGTCTGTAAGTACATCGACAGATTCAGGAAGATGCTTATCAATAGGCAAAAGCTTTTCTGCCTTGAGATAAAGCTCCCAGCGATCATCCAAAGGAAAAGACTTATCCTTCAAAATCTCTGTAAGAACCACAAGCTGCGTGTCAACAGCAGCCAAAGTCTTTTCTAGTTCAGCCGTGGCAAAAATCAACTGGGTCATTCTTATCTCCGCTCTTGATGTCTCATTATACTTTGAATGGGCAGGCCAGTCAAGAACTAATTAGGATAACGCTCCCAGCGATCCTTCATGCGCTGAATAGCCTCTTTCGGAACACCATGAATAGAACCATAGTCACCCTCACAGGTTACTACATTAAATGTGTGGCCATTAGCAACGCAGTAATCAATATATTTTTGTATTTCCCAGATACGAGTAAAGGTGTTACTTACTACCGTATTCTGGTTTTGATTAAGGGCATAAAAGACTTCTGCTTGACACCACTCGTGAGCATTTATTAACTTACGTGGGTCGAACTCATATTCATCGTAGTCATTAACAAAATACTGATCAGCTTCAAAATGATTGAAACCCAGGGTTTTTGCAAAAGTACTCTTACCGGACCCAGGGAGGCCCCTCACGATCAGTAGATGTGCCATTTCTTTGATTTTCCCAATACCAGCTATAGTAGCGAAAGAAACACTCCACAAAGTCATCTGGATCATCGTCCAGAATACGTGGATCGTCCAGAATGTCTTGAATATTTCCTACAGCCTGATGCTTCCATCCGTCCTTAACAATGCCGTAGTAAATAAATTCGGCTTCAGACGGCGTCCCACTCACGCGCGAGTTCTTCAATGTAGTCAATCGCTTCATCCTCTAGGTTATTACTAGGAGTTCCGTTAAGAACGCTATTAATGGCCTTCTCGGACAAGAAATATTCGTCCTTGGCCAGCTCCTGCTGAAACCATTCCATCTTCGTCAAGGGCTTATTAGACATTGTGCCTCCTAAAATCTGCTTCATAATCAAGGGCTAGATACTGCACTTCGCTAACAAAGTCAGCGGGGCTAGTAATAGTACCTAGTAGTACATCGTAGACGTCATCCGCAGTCTCGCGAAACTCTGCCGCAAGACGTTTGTGGATCCATTCAGCCATTCTCATGCTTGGCTTAATCATCATGCATACCTTCTAGCAGGTCTTGCAAAGCATCACGTAGCTTTTTCAAATCTTGCTTTCCTGTCTTTGCCAGACTAGGGCAATCTACACCTAGCCAGGAACAAATTTGTGTTACCATTTCTTCTTTTTTCTCAATAGGCTCACCACTTTTGGTAAGCCGCTCGGGCGTCTTATACACCCCTGCGCTTGACAGCTTTGCAATAACAGAGCGCTGGCTCTTGTTAATGCGTTCAGCAATAGCATCCACAGTCTCTCGACTAGGATTTGCCCCGTACTCTGCTACGATTTCCGCGGTTAGTTCTTCTGTGTACGACACCTGCTACTCCACTTATACTCAACCCACTCCATCCTAGCGCGGGCTTCCATCTCCCAAGGAGCAAGATAGTAGTCCTCTAGAAAAAGGATTCGCTCATGCTTCTTATCATTCCAAACGTACCGACTTTCCTCAGGCAAACTAATCAGAGCACCACGTTCGTATTGCCAGACATGGGTCATTTCATGGCCGATCGTTCTTATGAGCTCTCGCTTGTCTTTCTTCATCCAAGGAGCAATTTCGATTGTGTAGTATCCATTATCATCACGAACAACAGAACTCTCATCCTGAAGCTCGCCCCAATAGATATTAACTACGGGATCGATCTCGTAGAGATCTGCACAAAACTGTGCACGCTTTCGCAGCTTCTTTGGACCCTCAATCTTCGACAATGAGCATGTCCTCGTCATCAACGATCTCAATACAGTCGTCAGTCTCTAGAGCTTCGATGAAGTCACCTAGAAACAACTTAGCACTGGAGTCTTCTCCGCCCCGCAAATCATCTGAAGCGTTGAGGATAGCATAAGCACCTCGAAGGATATCTGCAATATATTGGATATCGGTGGCAGCAAAACGAATTACGCTACGATCGGTCATTATATTCTCCGTTGAATGAGACTTAGTATAGAAGAGGTCAGGAATAAAGTCAAGACTTATTTATTGTGCTACTGGCTCACCGATGTCGACTTCAATAGTAGCCGAGATTGTAGTACCACCAGTGAGCATGCCATAAGAGGTTTCCGTAGGAGTTACAGTAAAGCTCACAGAATTCTCGCCGGAAGGCAGACCCTTACGCTCCATATACTCACGAATTGCTTCTGCAATCTGCGCCTGATTAATTCTAATACTACCCTTCATTTGCAATCCTTTCGGGAACTCGTGTTACAATAACTTGGTAAGTCTCGCCTAGAAATGGCTGAAGAAAAATCATAGGTACATCAGGTGCACTTACATTTCTACGAAACCATCCAATTAGAAGTAGCAATACATTAGTCAGCATGGATTTCATTTCCTAGAGTTTTTAGGTCAGCCAACCTTGTTCCTTTAGTCCAATCACTAGGAATTGGACCAAGACCCACAGCGGTCGTAGTTGTGCACTCAAACACAGTATAACCACAATCATCAACAAGAGTAGCACCCATATGAGGACGAAATTCTTCATACAACTGTTCTAGCTCTTCTACAGTATCTACAACGAGTGCAATCTTTCGTGCGTCGTTGCCTTCACGATAGGGCTTCATTACATCCCAGTAGTATTGGGTCTTATCATAATCAAGATCAGGATCACCCCATTTAAGACGATCCTCCGCGTCCCACCACGCATGAAGGTAAGCGTGACCAGCCTGTGCTGCCAGCTTACCTTCGTACTTCATCTGTCGCAGCGTTTCGCGGCAGAAGATTGCATACATCTTAATAATCAATTAATCTTCTCCACTAGGAGGGATGTACTTAATGGGCACACCCTTATAAGTTCTATATTCCCCACCTGCTTTACTACGTGTTATATACAAATGATTAAAAGGATCGTACTTCATGTCGTATAATTCGTAGCGCTTTCGCAGAGCAGCGTCCATTAGGACTCCAGCATCCGTTCCGCCAATCTGGACAACTTGCCCCGAACGCTTATCATAGGTGAGCATACCGGCGGGTACAGAATCAGATCCCCGATCTTGATCCACTTCACTTCCCGAAACGTCGCTAGAAACTCCTCGTCCTCCCAAAACGGCGGAGCCGGAGGTGGGAGGGGTTCCGAGTACTCGCTTGGCAAGGACTCGGGCAATCTCTCGCTGCTTGCGATCTGCTTCGCGAGACTTATAAGCCTTGAGTTCTGCTTCAATGATCTTGAGGTCGTCATTGGACAGATCAATCCTTTCTAGCGAACTGTCGGTTTTAACGAAGACTTTTATCCTAAACTCATACGTCATGTACTCGGAGTCAAATTTTATTTGTATACCTAGATTTGAGTGGCAGTACGTGGTTCCGTATTGAACCCAATCTTCCTTTTCTCGAAGCGCTTCAACAACTAGCTGTGCAACTTCGGACTTAGGCATAACGGTAGGTGCTGGAAGTTGAGCAGTACCCTGCACCTTCTTCCATACCCTAAAGCTTTCTACACCGCCCCACAGAGCGGCACAGCCCGCAATGACAATGGTCTCCAAAAGCATTTGTTCTCTCCTTCTGAAGCCCTATTATACAAGGGCGGGCATGTCAAGTCAACTCTTAGATTCAGCGACGCTATCGGCCAGCTCACCCAGTTTAATTACTAGTTTATACACTAGGTACACGGGCAGAGTGACAGGTAGCGATAGAGGCCATATAGCTCCGAATATAGCACCAAAAACTTGTGCTTCAGTTTTATCGTTATCCTTTCGCCAACCGTCTTTGAGCTTATTAATCTGACGATAGCGAATAACCATAAAGGCAAAGGCTGTGCTTGCTGCCATCACTAGATACAGCGTTATCAAAAGAAGGGCAGTCATTTTAGAAGTAGAACTCCACTGTTCAGGTCAGGATAGAAGTTACGCAAAAGAGCCTGATTCTCTTTCTTGTTGTTCAGCTTTTCAAGTTCGCGATTAAACTCAATGCCAAAGTGACCATCTAGAACACGAGGACCGTCGTCAAATCCGTTAAGAGTGTACCGCCACTTGGCCGAGTTTTTGTCGTAGTTGAGATAGATCTGCTTTGAGCCTTCAATAGGAAAGGCAGCAGCTTCTCGATTGATAGACCACTGCTCAGGATATGAGCGCAGATGATCTAGCATGATTTGAAGATTTACTCGATCAGGTCGATACTTGGCACGTGTGAGGCGGTCCCATTTACTACGATAATGCCCGGGTGGAGTCACTAGAACAGCAATGAGAAAAAACCAGATAACGGCAAGTATAGTACCAATAATTACAGGGTTAATCATATTAGCTCAATCCAAAATGTTTAGTAACAAGGGCTAGAATTTCTTCGGCTTGGGTCAGATAATGTTCTTGATAGTCGATCTCGTTCCAATCCTCCCACGCCATAGGGTTGGCCTCGTTGTAAAGATACTCTGCGATCTTTTGTTTAAGTGTCATGATCTTCCCTCTTTGTTGGCCTATTATAGCCTCAAACAGCAAGGGGATCAAGACCTAAATCTCAACCCCCTAATTACCAGCTGTCGCTTCTGCTACGCTCTATCTCTTCTTGAGTAAACTGGCCGCCCATTCGATCTGGATTAGTAATCCAGCTATCTACATACTCTTTATCCTTGGCGTAAGCTAGGGCCTGTTGGAGTTTTTGAACGTAGTCCCAGAGTAACTCTGCATCAGTCAGTTGCTGACCTGGTTTCCAAGGCTTGTTGTAGTCGGCTGCTGCTTGTTGCTGCAGCCGAGCTAATGCATCTTGAGTAAGACTCATTTGTCGCTCGCAAGAATAATGCCTACAATAAGGCCTATGACATAGCCGATTATAAAAACTATCATTTTAGCTTAATTACAACCTCTGTTTCAGCTTTAAGCTCTTGATACTTAATGATCTTTTTAACGGTTGCTTTACCGTAGCCCAGCTCTTTTTGATTTTTAAGCCACGTAATAAGGTGTGCTTCGGTATCAAAGTACTGCAAAGTCTCATAGTTAAAATTAACGTAGTCAGACACTCCACGTGATCCGTAGTCCTGACTATAAGACTTCTCAATAATTACTGCAAACTTGTCCACGGAACCTCCTATATAATATTTTTGATCAATACCGCTAGTAGGATCAGGCTTAACTCCGCGAGGGCAAGCTTCTGACCATAAACCACACGTAGGGCAGGACCTTGGATAGGCCCCGCCCTTGTTCATTTCCTCGTTACGACAAACCGACAATGTGTGCCCCTAGAAAATACACTACCACGACGATTACTGCCGCTGTAAGCGGAGCAAGCCAGGTATGCTTCTCATGGTAGTCATCAAGCTTCTGCAACATATTACTTCCTTCCTAAACCAGGCTGCCACGAAGGTTTCTTCGTGACAATCTTCCAATCAAAATGATTTCCTAGGGCTTCTCCGAGAAACCCTAGGCACATCAGTCCGCCAATAATGCCGACTACAAAGATCATTCACCACCCTGAACGCATGGCGTTCCAGCCGAGCAATACACAGTGCTAGGCATAACACCGTTCCACTGCTCAACCCACTTTAGCTTGATGATGCTAGGGTTGGATGAGACGGCCGCAGCTTGCACACGAATGGACTCAGCCGACGCTTCTGCCGAAATGACAGTCTGCTTAGCATTCTCTTCAACTTCAACTGTATGATTCTTGGCCTCATTTGCCTTCTGTGTAGCAACCTGTGCCTTCTCAACTGCGTCCTCAAACGCATCCGAGTAGTCGATGTTGGTCAGCTGAAAATCGTCCACGTTGATACCGCGCTTACGAAGTGTGCTACGAAGCTTGTTGGTAATTTCAGTCTGAATGCGCTCACGCTGCGCAATGGCATCGCCAGCATTGTAGTGACCAAATACGTCCTTGATCGTGCTCTCTACAGTCTGCGGAAGAATACGCTCACGCCACTCTAGACCAATGGTTTTACGCATAGTAACTGCGGAGCCTCGGTTCAGTGAGGTCGAAATATTGAAAGAAACCTTAGCTGTTTGAATATCCTTGGTGTACACATTTGTATCGGCCTTCCAAGGAGTAGTTTGAACACTCATATTCTCTAGCGACGTGGTAAACGGATTGATACCGTAGACACCTTCGGTGACGATTTGGTCGTCAATCTTACCAAAGCGATTGTAAAGACCCACGTTACCTGTATCTACGGAGCCACAACCAGCTAGTAGAAGTGCACCGGCAGCTACGAACATAAACTTCTTCATATTAATTCTTTTCCCTCATAAGATCGGCAAGAGCTTCTTCTGCATCTCGGCGAATTTGTTTATCAATTTGACGTTCAGTATTTAGCTTGTCTGCAACATACAGATACAAATGAAAAGCAGCGTAACCTAGTATCAGTAACAGAGCCCCTGCTAGCAAGAACTCTATAAAATAGATTCTAATCAAGTGGATCTCCTGCTAAGTGCCACTCAACGAATTGCTTATACTTACGATCCGATTGTTCGCAAACAGCATCCTCATCAATATCGTTATAGTCAATCAAGAATGTAATGGCCGCCAATACATCTCCCAGCTCTTCGTGAAACTTATCACGCAAGTTGTAAGACCAGTGATTGATATCACCACGACTACCCATGAGCTTACCAATTACTTGAATAAGCTCACCACACTCTTCATTCAGCTTAGAGGCACCCGGCCACTCATCATCACCTAGTGCAAACATCAAAAACTCTCAATAAACCAGATGAAGGCATCTTCTTTAGTGATGCCTTCAAAGTCCTCAGGGTTCTTTTGCAGATCTTCTAGGAACTGCTTGCGCGTATCATTAAGAAGGGCTACGATTTGATCGTAGGCTGCGTTAATTGCGTAAATCTTATCTTCCATTAATCTTCCTCGCTATGACAGTCAGTACACATCAGTTCGCTAGTCTCTGCTTCGGTCTGGCATTCATTGGGCATCGTCCACCCACAGCCTACGCAGTTGAACCAGTGATTGTCAAAGAGTACACAGATTGCGTACTCATTATCGTCCCACTCTTCTTGAGTAATACCTTCATAATCGATGAATTCATCAACCATCTGCATCATGTCTTTAGCGACACCGCCTTCAACTTCTTGTTCGAAAAGCTTAAACATGCGGTTCCGCAAGTCATCAGGCATTTCACTGTTCAACTGCATTGTGATCTCCGCTCTTGATGGCTCATTATATGACGAAACAGCATTCAAGTCAAGAGTTAATTAAGCGTTTGCTTTTCGACTCTTCTCAATAATCACATCTAGGCGATTACGCAGCTCGATAGCTGCCACTAGAACGATGTGATCTCCACCTAGCAAGCCACTGCCCTGCTTTTCCGGCGGATAAGTATACATCTGATACTTCATCATAGCTTCTATAAGCTCACCGCACTTACGAGTCAGAACAACACAGTCATTCCAACCTACTACATTCTTACGATCCATTTAAACCTCGCATAAGTGTGCACTGCATAAGACGATGTTCAAATTCCTTGTGCGTTAGCGGAGTTTCCCAGCTAGGAGCGTCTTTGCCGCGCCATCCATCAGGGTCCATGACAGTATACTGACGGTACTCGTCAGTCTTTAGCCACTCTTCTGGTGTTTTTAGTTCTTCATTTTGCTCGCAGTATTCGTCATAGCCATCCCAGAACGGTTTATTCTGAATTTCAATAAAGTTTGCTAGCGTACGAAGCAAACGCTCGTCTAGAAAACCTTTGTTTTGGGTAGGCCAATAAGCCCAGCCTAGACATGAGATATCTGTAACCAAATCTCCGCCTTCGATCAAGCGAGTAATCCAGCTGATGTCATCTTTGGATAGATCTTCCATACCTGGAAGACTCCAGTTCACTTTTTCAATCATTCTGTGACTTTCAAATTCAGGTTTAGAATACGAACAAGATCAAGCATATCAAAATCTTGAGGAACAACTGCACCAGCTTTCCAAGTTTTATTCTTTTCCACAGCAGCTAGTGCGTCCTTCTCATAGTAATGCCAGCTTTCTATTTTTGGAGTTCTTAGAACCTCAAAGTAGTCTTCTGTCTGGTAAAGAGCAGGCAGACTTACTACTGCATAAAGTGTTGTTTTTGACGGAAAATTAGGTGTCATTTATAGCTGTCCTGTTATCAATGCAAATAGAGCTGCTAAAATTAGAATGATAGGAAAACCTATCCAGATTAACTGGGTTACACAGCCTTGGGCTTGAACGAGATCGTTGTCAACTCTTATCATGTGGTGATTATACGAGAAAAAGCCACCTCAGTCAAGAACTGAAATGGCCGTTCCTTTATTCAACGGTTGCTAACCCATAGGTGATTTTAAGCTCTTTTAATTCGTAAGCGTGATACTTATACGTACCACTACCATATTTATCTGCCTCTAGCTCGACGTTTAGCTCTTTCTCTAGCGCGTCTTTGGTATCAAAATCACGATTAAATACTTCATAATCGTTATCATTTATATCAATACAAACTAGCTTGTACATATGCAGCAATTCCCAAATAAGTTAATGAATGAATAAGTTGATCAAAGCCTGTTAAAATCCAGAACTCGTTATGAGTTGTTGCACCCCAACCAAAATGGCGATTGATGTTCATCTTTGCCCAGTCAGTATGATAGTGAATCAGAAACTCACTCACCAAAACTGGCAGCCAGAAGCTAGTAGAAATGGCAAACAGCCATAAAATGGATAGAGTTGCTAGAATATGCTGGCCGGAGTGAACAAGTCCACCCCAATGACCATACCTGCCCTTGTTCATGAATTGATATGGCGGTTGATAGCCAAAGTCCATGACAAAGTGCTTAACGAAAAGTGCTACTAGGAACCAGAGTGTCACCGTGGCTTACCACCTTCGGATGCAGAGATAAAGCCTCCGTAATCCCACTCTTCAATCATATAAATGATAGCATCTTCTTCGCGCTCAGTAAGGTCATCTAGCTCTTTGCTAGGGTGCGTCCAGCACCAGCCAGCAGTTAACTTAAAGCCTTCTTGTTCTAGAAAGCTACATGCTTCGTTGTCGCCACCGGGCCAACGAGATTGACGTTCAGGTGTTGAGCTGGGCATAATCTTCTACCTTAATGAGTTTTGCAGTGCAAGAAACGAGACCAAATAGTGCTTCTGGAGTAAGCGCAAAAGTGTGCTCACCTCCATTAGGATGTCGAAGATAGATGGTGTAATGCAACGCTTTCGTATCCGCATGAGTTGCGGGAAACACGCCGACTTCGCCACCGCTTTCTAGTTCGTGTGTGTAGCCATCTCCATGAATGAACTTGGCATAAACGGGTTCACTTTTCATCTTTAGTCAATCCCACAATAAGTACTACGGCAGCCCATACGTTAAATATACCGCACCAGAAGTTAAAAGGTGTAGCTGCATAAAGCCCTAGGTTTAGGGCAGCAAACAAAAGGTTAAGAAAAATAAAAGCACGATCCCAGAACATTAGAATAAAATCCTTTGAATAAGTTTAGCAGCATCACGACGAAACACGCACTGTCTCTCACCTAGACGCACGTGCTTACTATCTACCTCATAAACACTAATTGCAGTATGCGAACGAAGATTCGCTCGCATTGGCTTTGTAAACCAACGATAGAGACCTACCTTACTCTGAAAGCCAAAGTGCCAGGCCTCGTCGAAGTGATCTCCATGCCAATTCAGCTTTTCATCATCATAAGGACTAGGGTGAACTTCACTTATATGCGAAGAGATTAGCTTCTTATTGGTTGCAGGACAACGCATACCGTAAGGTCCAGTACCGAAGTCGTCTTCTACTCGCCAAACTCGCATTGAAACCTCTTAAAAGTCTGGAAGATACTTACGCTTATATTCAATATGCACTAGCTCTTCATCAATAAAGGTAGCGACAAAGAACGCAAACACGAAAAATACTAGAAAGCCGACCATTAATCATCATCCGTGGCATAAAATATAGTAACTATGAGAGTTACAAGTACGAGAGCGGGTATTATCGCCGCTAGAGCTTCTGTACCTATATACTTAGATACTAAAACTACTGCGGAAATGAGTAAAAATACGCCGAAAAGTACAAAAGTAGTTTTGAGCATAGCTCGACCAAGTCTAGGATAGTTCATTAGACCTTACCCTTCATAAAGTTCGCATCCCCATAAAAGCCGGTTGTTAACCAACTAAGAAGTAAGATTACAGCTCCACCAATGAGTATAACTGGAACGGAGAAATAGGTAAAGATTAAATAAATCAAGTATCCAATAGTGCCTAGGACGAGGGCAAGCGCCATTAGACTTGCTGTAGCAGCTAGCATTGCGAAACCAAGTTTACGCCAGTTCATTCTACTTCCTTCCATCCGTAGTCAATGTATTCCCAGACCCACAGGCTTACTTCACGTTCAATTTCTTCTTCAGTAAGGCCATCTTCAATCTCGATGACATCTTCTCGGCGACCTACTAGACCAATACCTAGGCTTACTTTAAGCTTCATGTTTGTCTCCTTATGTGCCCATTATAAGGCCATGAAGCTTGGAAGTCAAGAGCTAAGATTAATTCTGTTGTAAACAGCTAAAGCTGCGCGAAGTAGCTCAATGTCGTTCCACAGATCATCCATGCTAAAAGCTTTATGGGGACCTGTTAGCAGATTATCAATTACTTGAGCATAACGAACAACGTCTAGAGCTGCACTATATCTTGGATTGCTGTAAGGGCAGCCATCACATCGAGCTAATACGGTTTTGTGGCAACATTCAGTTAGCATGACGTTTCAAAGGCTTTAATAATGCGCTCTGCATTACGCTTATCCAGCTTTGCTTTTTCATACTTGCGTGCTTTAAGGATTTGCTGCAGCAGGTCATTTGCAGCTTCACTTAGAACATTCACATGCAATGGTCGTCCTAGATCTTCCAATGCAACACAAGTTAGGTAGGCTTTACCCTCTTCTGGAATAACTGTAAAAGTAACTTTTCCATCGTCATAAGAGGTCACGAAGATGACCTTCTCGCCTAGTCTGGCTTCTAATTCTTTCTGTACATTAATCATTTCATTCTCCGTAATATTGCCATAGTACTGCATTACACAGCGCGTGCACAGCACCTAAAGTGTTGTCAGTTTTATGACAGTGATGCAGATGAACTGGATGAAGCAACATTCCGCGAGGGAACAAGCTTAGGTCAACTCCACGCTTTTCAGCAGGCTCACGGTCTAGCGGAGCATAGCAGTGAATGCACATACCATTTTGCAGCTTTGTATATTGAGCGCGTACTTCTGCACGTTCAGCTTGAGTGAGTTCACTGTACTTTTGTGGCAGTTCCCAGTATTTCTGGCCAAATGCTTCAGTGAACTTCATGATGCGCACCCAGCTTTCTCTCTGCCTCACGACATAGAATCATTCGTTGCAAGCTATGCAGCGTTTGTCTAAACTCCGTTAGTTCCTCGGGATGAATGCGATCCAGCTCTAGATACTTGTTCCAGATAAGTGCGGTTAGGTCTAAAATGGCGTATTCAGCTGAGTTCATTTAATTTCTCACGCAACGCCATCGCATCCCAGTAGGAATTATGCTGTACAGCACCTTCTAGCGTTGTTGGATAGCAGTCTACATTTTGCACTTCAAACGTAATGCTTTCATAACCTGTAGAGTGCCAGTTACCATGCTCGTCCGTACTAATAATGTCTGCTATACGAGCAATATCAACAGGACTATCAGCCACAAAGTGTGGGTTAATATCACCTGCTAGAAAAGATCGTAACGCTTGACCAACAAAACAATCCCTCGCCATGTGTGTAATAGCTCGAATGTTTTTAGGGTAGTCCATTACAATTGGATCTACATTCTCGCGTACCCAAGGGTCTTTGATTCTGTCACCAGAATGAAAGGTGAGAAAGTAGAAGTTTTGAGACTTCTTGCATTCTGGAATTACAGCTAGGCTGATAAGGGGACCATTATGGCCGTCGAACTCTGTGTCAATGTAATATTTCACTTGAGTTCTTGCTCCCACTGCTCAACTGCGCCACGACGATTCTTGTCCTTGAGAGCAGCTGGATGCTGTCCCTGATGTGCTCGTGCAGTAATTCGACCATCTTCATCTCTAGCCATGGAGTAGAAGAAGCCTGCGTATTCATAATTAGGTTGAAGTAGTTTCATTAATTTTCCTCAAAATAATCTAGTGGTCGAAACAAAGGACGAGTCCAGTTGCGTTCAGCTTCAACAGTTGTATAGCCGCGCTCAATGAGGCAGCCTTGAATGTATCCTAGCCAGCGATTAAGCTTCATTAGAGGTAGTCTATCACGGCAACCGTACATAAACTGAAAAACGAACTCCCAGAGTTCCTTGTTGTGTGTGAGAAGATAAGCTTCACCATCTTCTGCTAACATATCGCGGTAGCGAATAGCGCAGTCATGTAGTGCACCGTAATAATCATCCGACATTTTTTAGTACTCGTTCAGCAAAGGCTAACCACATAAACTTCGCAAGATTAGGAAGATTATCGTAGTCGCCTAGCGGATTGGCTTCATAATAGTGGAGCCTAGCTCCTTTTTCTACAGGAGTGCCCTTGTACTCTTTAATCACGTCTTCTAGTACGTTGTCTTCCATTATTCATCCACCAAAATAGCAAATTCAGTATAACCAGCATCAACTGCATTTTGATGTGAAGCATAATCGGGATTACTAGTAGAGTACTCTAAATAGCACTCGTTAACGTCTCCCATTGGACGATATAGAACTACGATTTGTGCTGATCCAGGCTTACAGTCTCGCTTTGCAAGCTCAATAGGTAGCCAGTCTAAATTAGTTACTCGTTTCACGTCTATTATATCCTCTCAAAAGAGCCTCAATTACTTCGTCACCGCTAGGATTACCTTGCATGGCTACAAAGTACTGGGACTTATTGCCACGTAGGCTTTGTACTCTGTACTCATGATCGACTAAATCATAGCTACAACCATTCCACACCATCTCTGCACAAGGATTTACTACAGGAACTTTAATAAACTCAGGAGGCTTATCTTTGAAGACTACGCGTCGACCATCAGCAGGACCGCCTAGAAAAAGCACTTGATATTGCTTAGGCATAGTAAAACTCCCCGTCGTGAGGCACAACACGTCCGTCCATGTCTAGCATAATAACGTCGCGCTCAATGGCAACTTGTAGAGCCTCAATAACCTCGTCATAAGGCCACTGATCGTTTAGACATTGAACTAGCACTCCCGGATCAACCGGAAATGTTAGCATAGCTAGAATATCTTCGTTGGTAATGCTCATTTAAGCCCCAAAAACTCAATTTCAGCAGGTGTAAGCTTGGCTAGGATGCTATCTCGAGTTGCTTCTTCTCCTTGTTCATAGCTATCTTTAAAAGTCTCTATACAGATAGCATCTGAAGTACGAAATACACACTCAATATCGGTACGAGTATCTTTTAGTTCTTCATAAAGCTCTTGTTCTCCGCTGGCAAAACTAAGACCGTAACCTTCGTAGCCGTAGTCCCGAATTAGCACATATTCAGTCATACAAAGTACTCCCGTCCATCGTCATCAACGTAATAAGTTACTTGATTTTCAAAGCACCAGTCAATGCAGCTCCACACTTCACTAAAGACTTCACTGACGTACTCGCCCGCTTCGTCATCCCAGTATTCTGCGTACCACATATTTATTCTCCATACCAAGGACAGCTAAAGACATAGTACCAGCGATGATCACTGGAAATATATTGGTCGTAACCAAAGCACTTGACCTGAATTTCCACATGATCAATTTTGACACAGTATGCGTCTATACCGGGAAAGAACTTCTCGGCATAATCCCGAAGCTCACCTAGCGAGATTTCGTCGTACTGTGGCCAGGCGACATACTTAGTGTTTTTGGTATCCTGTGGCAATCGTTCAATCATTACTCAACAACCCTTTCGTAAGATACTAGAATAATGCGTGGTTCTTGAGCATCATCACCTCGATCTGCGCCACGACCTTCACGAAGTCGCAACTTCAGTTCTCTAGGAAGGACAGGCTCACTATATGCTTCATACATATAGTCACACAGAATAGATAGAACCTTGTCATGGTCTAGTTCAATTCTCTTAATCATAGTCATCATACAGCTCCATCTAGTACAGTCATGATCGCTTCTTGCAAGTCTAGCAAATGCTCGCGATCGATAATAAAACTCTGATGCAGATCGTTCTCATTATCTACAACGAGAACGAAGAATAGATCTTTCACTAGTTCTTCTACTTGTGTTACTGGCATTACTCTTTATCCTTAGTCCATATACTTATCTAGCAACTCGCAGAGAGATTTACCAAGAATATCGCCTATAAAGTATCCAATAACTGTGCCAGTTGTCGCACAGGCTACGATCATAAGAAACTCTGTCATGTGGTTATCTCCTTATGCCCTGATTATAGCCGAAAAAGGCAGGCGAGTCAACGGCCAAATTAAGCCGCCCTAATCGAAACTAGGGCGGCTCGTTTACTTAGTCGTAGACTTCGCAGTTAACACGTGAAGTATCAATAGAGAAGCTTGAGCCTCTAGAATCCATTGCCTGAGAGAAATTAGGGTTTTCAATTATTAGAAAGTCCCCATAAAGACTCTTAGACTTTAAGAAACGATTTGCTTCACCGTAGTCGCCAAAAGCTATACCTGTGTAGACGTGCTTTTGAATACCATTTTCACACTCTTCTTCGCTCGCTGCGTCCACATAGACGTGATAGCGATCGCTAGGAATGTCCGCGTAGCGGCTAAATTCGGTACGAACTCTTCCTAAGTCTACACAGTCAACTTCTGCGTCAAGTTCGTACTCATCTACAGTGGTTTCGCCACCATCCAACTTTAGCAGGTGTCGCTCGCCAGTAACAATATAATTACCGCTACTGAAACGCTGCGCCTGAGCTTTTGTAGCATAACTAGTAGTAATTGTGTATTCGTCTTTATTTGTTTCTACGTAGTACATTTAATTCTCCTAAAACGCAAGACTTTTCTGTCATGCAAAGCCATTATAGGACAATTCTAGGAGTAAGTCAAGAATAGAATTTACAACCTCCTAAACCAGTCGTTGAATTAGTACTAAAGTTCATTGACTAAGTACTGTGTCGCTAAACTCCATAGGTCGTTGAAAAGAATTCTCTTGACATTTGG
>Ga0214499_1000008_pt1 | contig 19344 bp, 14 predicted proteins | sample G5R1MT_FD_206144 | JGI IMG/M metagenome (GOLD analysis project Ga0214499, IMG submission 206144) | Metatranscriptome of phyllosphere microbial comminities from switchgrass, GLBRC, Michigan, United States - G5R2_MAIN_12SEP2016_LR1... | ecosystem: Host-associated > Plants > Phyllosphere >... | reverse complement strand
GTTTGTTTTTGTTTTTTATTTAATATATTATTTTTTAATATTCGAAGCGGGTATATATATTAACATATATTTATCTCAAATATTTTTTGTATAACGGTATATAAACTCGTAAAATTCACTCATAAACTCTTGGTCATATTTGAATTTACCGTAATCTTGTTTATACATGTCTTGAAAAAATTTGCCCCTGACTTGCACAATCTGTGTGTCCAAAAATTCACTCTTATTTTCATCCATCTCTTTTAACAAACCATTTAAATTCTCCTCTGCGCGCATGTGATGAGTTTGCATTCTCACATCAAATGGTGACCCACTCACCATAGGGTAAATCATCTCAAATTCTTGCTTATCCGTGGTAGTCATATTTATCAAATGGATCATGTTCTTATACAATCACACTCTTGGTGAATTAACACCATTTTATTATTATTTAAATTTTGCATATTTTTTTTCATCATATATTTTAGTAGGACTATTATCACTTTGGACTATGAATAGCCGGGCAGTAAAAAAACCCTATTATACGCAAATTAATCGAATAATAAATTATATTTATGTATAAACCTTGAATAGTCAATTTAATGCTGAGGTTCATATAAACTCTCTCTTAAATAAATACAAAATAATACTGTAAATACATATGCTTGTAATAATGCCACACCAAATTCTAAAAAGAATATAGCTAGCAAAATTACTGAAGTAATTAACATAAATACAGTAGAAAGCTTTAACAAGAATCCACTAATAATAAAGACTAAAGTGTGACCAGCCATAATATTTGCACTCAATCTCAAAGCCATACTAAACGCACGGATAATATAAGAAAATATTTCTATAGGTATCAATAAAAACAATAATATAAAAGGACTTTCTGGAATAAACAATTTCATAAAATAAAAACCGAAATTTATACAACCTAACAGAAATAAACCTGATATTAAAGTTATAGTTAAAAAAACTACATTAATGATATGACTAGTTAAAGCAAAACTAAATGGCAACAAACTAAATAAATTAGCTAAAAGAATAAATACAAATATTGACATTACAAAAGGCAAATACATATATCCGCGCTCCCCTGTTTGTCCTTTTAATAAACCTAATACTAAATTATACATTTGTTCTAATAATATTTGATATCCTCGAGGTACTAAAGTGGCTGTGGTACCAACTCAATATACTAACATATATATAAAAATAGCTATAAATAAAAGAATTAAACTGCCATGAAATAAGCTGGTTTCTAAAACTATAAATCCTAAATTTATAGTATATGGAGCAACTAAAACTACATCAAACTGTTCTAAAGGTGAAAACATAAAATATTTATTAAATTATACAATTAAATGATTAAATCCAATAAAGTTAATAGATATAACGCTGTAATATTCAATTCAACACATTTATAAAAAGCGAAAGAATTGAAAAACATAAATTATTTAAAAATCTAACGATCAATTTCTCCAAATACCAAATCTTGAGTACCTATAAGAGTAATCAAATCAGCTAAATATAACCCTCTACACATAAAATCTAATCCTTGCAAATGAAAAAAGCCAGGTGATCTAATACGACAACGGTAAGGTTTGTTTGTACCATGACTGAGCAAATATACTCCAAATTCACCTTTAGGTGCTTCAATTACAGTATAACTTTCATCTCTAGGAGGTATAAATCCATCACTATATAATTTAAAATGGTGTATTAACGATTCCATAGAAGCTTTTAATACAGTACGTTTAGGGGGTAATATTTTGTCCAAAAAATCGTATGAAGTTGATTGATCACTCGATTGAGTATCAAGATAATTATACATGTTCAAACATTGATCAATAATAATCACACTCTGTCGCATTTCTTCAATTCTAATCATATAACGATCATAACTGTCTCCATATTTACCCACTGGAATGGCAAATTGCATGTGAGAATATAAATCATAAGGAGCTGAAACTCTTAAATCTCATAATACCCCTGATGCTCTTAACATCACACCTGAAAAAGCTCAATCAATGGCTTGTTGTTTCGAAACTACACCCACATTAATCAAACGACTACGTCATATACGATTATAAGTTAGTAATTCATCAATTTCATTAATACGATAATGGAATTGATGAATAAAATTATATACATCTTGAATCAAACCATGAGGTATTGTATAAGCTATACCGCCTGGTCTAATATATGCAGCATGCATACGGGCACCACTTACTCTTTCATAAAATTCCATGATTTTTTCCCTTTCTTCAAATCCCCATAAAAAAGGTGTCAACGCGCCTACATCCAGAGCATGTGTAGTCAAAGCTAACAAATGATTTAAAATGCGAGTAAGTTCGGAAAATAAAACTCTGATTATTAAAGGTTTGACTGGTAATTGTAAATTAAATAATTTTTCTACACCCAAAGAATAAGCTTGCTCTTGACACATCATACTTACATAATCCAATCTATCAAAATATGGCAAAGCTTGTAAATATGTTTTATATTCTATTAATTTTTCAGTACCACGATGTAACAAACCTATATGTGAATCTATTTTGGTTATTATTTCCCCATCTAAATGTAATACTAAACGTAAAACACCATGTGCTGCGGGGTGTTGGGGTCCAAAATTCAAAGTTAAATTTTTAATTTTTTGTAATGAATACATAAAGGATTATTTTCAATTTATTCAACCGTTGTTAAATTTATAAACGCGGTAATCTTGTGTCATTTCCACTGGTTCCACACAAATAGATTTGAAACCATCATCATATCTTAATTCAGTAAATCCTATTAAAGGAAAATCTTTTCTCAAAGGATGACCTTGAAAACCATAATCTGTTAAAATACGTCTTAGATCTGGGTGTAATAAAAACTTTACACCATACATATCTCAAGCTTCTCTTTCTAACCAATTAGCTGAATTATAATAATATGTTAAAGAGCGTATTCCTTTGACTATATTAGTAAATGTTCTTACCACTACTCTATGATTATAAATATAAGACAATAAAAAATAATTGATAGTAAAACGGCAATCTAAAGAATTGGGATTGTCTACAACTACGATATCAGTTAAACATTCTACGCTCAATGAACTAGAATTTTTAATGAATTTTAATAACATTCACAACATAGAAGAGATACAAATACAATATAAACGTGCAGATTTAACCATAAAACCGTATATATATTTGGAATACAAATGATGTAATACAATGTTATTAAATTTAACTCATCATTGAGGTTTGTTATATATTCATCCACGGTAATAATTTTTATTAGAAAATGATACCATAAATTATTCTCATTCTAACGCACCTTTTGATCATTCATATATAAAACCCAAAGTTAATAATAATAAAAATAACATCATAGTTATATAACCCAACAGATTTATATTATTAAAAGCAATGATTCAAGGGAATAAAAAACTGATTTCTAAATCAAAGATTAAAAATAATACTCCAACTAAATAAAAACGCACTTCAAATTTATTACGAGCATCACTAAAAGGATTAAAACCACACTCATAAGAACTAAACTTCTCTTTATCAGGATTTTGATAAACAAAAAAAAAAAGATAAACTAAATAAAATAGTTACCACTAACAAACATACGGTACCATATTTGGCGGTCAAGGAAAATTCTTCAAACATTTTTATAAATTTATAAAGTTAGAGAGCTTCACAAAATTTTCAAAAATTTGTTTATGATTTCAGGTACAAAACCTGAATAAATAATAATTATTACCAATACACGTAATAAATAAATTTCTACACGTGTCATATCAGAATAATATCTAATCAAAGGTTCTTTGATAATACCAAAACATACTCTGGCGAAAAGAAAAAAAGAATAAATTAATGTTAATACCATACCTACATAAATGGCAAATATTAAATAACCAAAACCCCGAGCTATTCCTAAAGTGATTAATAATTCACCCACAAAATTAACTGTACCAGGAAAAGCTATATTACCTAATACGAGTATAAAAAGAAATCAACTCCATCTAGGCATAATTAATATTAAAGCAGAGTAATACATTACTAAACGAGATTTATATCTTTCGTAAACCATACCCACTAAATAAAACAAAGCGGAAGCAACAAAACCGTGAGCTAACATCAAGATACCAAAACCCTGCAAACCTGCAATATCTTGAGAAAATAAACCCATAATAGCCATGTTCATATGTGCTATAGAGGAATAAGCTAAAATCTTCTTCATGTCTTGTTGATTTCAAGCTGCGAAAGAACAATAAACAAAACCTAATGCCGCTATAGTAAACAGGTACAAGGTTAAACTGGCTGGGGCTGCCATACCTGGTCCATTGTAAACAAATCTCATCAAACCATAAGAACCTAATTTAAGTAACACACCTGCTAATAAAATAGAACCGGGAGTAGGTGCTTCCACATGGGCCTCAGGTAATCATATATGAAAGGGCACTAAAGGGATTTTAATAGCAAAAGCTAAAAGTAAACATATATAAACATATATACCTCTATCTGCATGATAATTATCACCGCTGATCACATCCTGTATTAAAATGGAAGTATCACCTGTATGCATATATATGTCAAAAAAAGCAATCATCATAAAAAAAGAACCTAATACTGTATATAAAAATAAATGGTAAGCTGCATAAATTTTACGCTCTCGACTGCCTCACACACCTAGTAAAATAAACATAGGAGTTAAAATTGCTTCAAACGCAATATAAAAAAGTATTAAGTCTAAAACAGTAAAAACATGATGAAAAATTCATACACTTACACTCATACTCAAAAAATATACTGTAAGCTGATATTTAGCATATCAATAACATACAATACATACAATAACTAAAAAAGTGCTGAGTGCTAGCAAACACATGCTAATACCATCAAAACCAGTAATATAACTAATATTAATATAGCTTACTCTACATAATTCATATATAAATTGAAACCCTATGCGAGCCAAATCTAATATACCAAACAAAAAAATGTTTAATGCTAAAAACATTTGGGCACCTCATAGGGTAATAGTACGCACATAATTATAACCTATGGTGGATAATATAGTAATTAATAAACATAACACTATAATAACACACCAAATCAATAAATAACTCTGCCCCATTTTAGAAAAATATAACATGATTAAAGGTAGATGAGCTAAATTTAAAAAAGCAAAATTATAATGTACTTAAATCAAAGGTTACAATTTATTTATTTTATTTGTAAACGCCAAATTCATTATAAATAATTAATAACAAACATGTTCAAATACCTATATTAAAAAAATAATATTCTATAGAACATGCTGATAATATTAAGTATATATATAAAATAACTACGCCAAAAAACATCAAACCTAAACCTAATGTCAAAGAATTACTCATATTATTTGTTTGATAACTCAATTTGTTTAATAAACGATAAATACCCACAGGGCCTAAATATTCTCATATACCTTTATCTAATGTTTTAGTATGAATATAGTAAGAATATTTATACATATTAATAAAAATACTATTGTACAATGTATTAAAAAACAAAGGATTATATAATGATGTAGTCAGAATATAGTTTATTTTCAATATTATATATCTTAAATAAATATAGCTGGTATATGACTGTAAATTGTAAATCAAAAACAATCCTATAATTCAACCCCCTATACTAATAATAAGTGGTAAATTTTTTATTAAAGGATCCACCAATAATGTGTTAGCATAAAAATAATTCAAAGGTAAATAAGCCACACTATCAGACAATGCTAATGTACCAAAACCTAAAAAATAATCTGCAAATACATAACCCACAATACATGAAAAAATCAGCAATGTGCTTAACACAATTGTCATATAATGGTCAGCCTCCACAGGAGCCACCACATGACTTCCTTTAGGAGTTAGAAAAAACACAAACATTAACATACGTATAGAATACACAGAAGTACAAAAAGCTGCAAACAAAGCCATAAAATAAATAAAAACTCCATCTATAGTATAACTGCTCACTGCTAATTCCAAAATTACATCTTTAGAATAAAATCCTGCTAAAAATGGTATACCCATAATAGCCAACGAACCTACTATAATACACAACATAGTCAGAGGTAAAAAGTTTGCCAAACCTCCCATTTTTCTCATATCTTGTTCATCCATTACAGCATGGATAATAGAACCAGCACCTAAAAACAACAAAGCTTTAAAAAATGCATGATTAAACAAGTGAAATAAAGCTATATTATAATAATTTAAACCACATGCCAATACCATATAACCTAATTGACTACAAGTAGAATAAGCAATAACTTTTTTTATATCGAATTGAAATACACTGGCACAACTAGCCATTACAGCTGTTAAACTACCAATAACAGCAATAACAACATTTAAACCAGGAAAACTACTAAATAACCATGATAATTTTATTAAAAGTACAATACCAGCTGTAACCATTGTAGCTGCATGTAATAAAGCACTCACAGGAGTAGGACCTTCCATGGCATCAGGTAATCATACATGCATAAAAATCTGAGCTGATTTACCCACTGCACCTATAAATATACTTACACATGCTATAAGTAAAACTGAGTGATGGTAAAAAGTAACCATAGTGGTTTTTTGGATATACAAATGAGTTAAAGCAATAATATCAAAATTAACAGAACCATATAAATACATAATTAATAAAATACCTATCAAAAAAAATATATCACTAACTCTATTAGTAACCATTGCTTTAACAGCTGCTTTAATTGCACTATAACGGGTATTTCAATAACCTATTAATAAAAAACTAGCTAAACCCACACCTTCTCAACCTACATAGAGAAAAACTAAATTATCACCACATACCAATATTAACATAAACAATGTAAATAAAGACAAATAAGAAGAAAAAACTTGAGAACGTGGATCTTGTTTCATGTAATCCATAGCATAAATATGTACGTTAGCTGAAATTACTGTGATAACTACACACATAATCAAAGTTTGTTGATCAAATTTTAATCCTCAATCTATACTAAAATCATTAGCAATAACTCAATCAACTAAAATTATACGAGAAACTTCTGTAGTAACCATAATTTCGTACAATCCTAACACTGATAACACAGCACTAATTAATAAAGCACCACATGTAATAACTATACTAATCTGACGTCCTAATCATAAACCTAAAAACAAACTATATAAAAAACCCATTAAAGGAAATAATAATATTAATAAATTACTCATATATTAATCAAACTCTATTTGTTTTCAGACATTTTTTCCAAATAACTAGCCAATCATGGGCTTTTATTACGTATATCTTGAATCAAAGCTTCAAAATCTTCCGCGCTAATAACTTGGTGGGATGAAACTACTTTTTGGCCACATATATGACAACTGCCTGCTGGTACATCCATCAACGAATACACATGCAAATTATAATGAGGTACCAATTGTAAAAAATCATGTAAAAGGTGATTTTGAGACAACAAACCCAGTTTTTCACACAAACATAATGTAGTATGTAATTGAGGAAATTGTTGATGTATTGTTTTTGCAGATGCTAGAGAAACAATTTCCTCAAAACTTAAACCTTGAGAATAATATGCCTCAATTTCAGCTTGTGTAAATATAGTAATAGCTGAATCAATAATGCTTGGTTGACCTGTTTGCGTTTGAGCCAATAACGTTACTATTTGTGAAAAAAATATTTGTTCCTTTGAATCTAGGTATTTGATATAAGAAAATTCTTGAATTAATTGAGATTGATTTCACAATGGCATATTATATAAATAATATTTCATTCATGTCAAATTAGGTATATGCTGAGCCATAACATGACTCTGCACATCATGTAAAATACCATGTGTGCCTATCATATCACGTAAGGCTATTAACTCATTTTGCGGTACAACTGAAATATGTTGACCTACTTGGCTCATAAAAGCGGATGTAGCACAATATTTATCAGTATGAAGTTGGATCATCAAATCTACAGTTTGCATATATTTTATATGATTTGGCATATTTTTGTGGGAACATTGATAACACACATGTTGCTCAGCCATATCTTGAGCCACAGCTAAATCCACAAAAAAAATCAAATAATTTATTGATACAAATAACAAAGCAATTGACAAAGGCAAAATTATCTTCCATCCAATCAACATTAATTGATCATATCTATATCTAGGTAAAGTCCCACGTATTCAAATAAAAGTAAAAACAACAAATACTACTTTTAAAGCCATATACACTCAGCTTGGAGCTAAACTAATGCCCAAAATAGGTAATCAACCGCCTAAAAAAAGTATTACTATCAAGGCCGACATCAATAATATATTTGAATATTCTGCTAAAAAGAATAATACAAAACCTACAGCAGAATATTCAACATGGTAACCTGCTACTAATTCTGATTCTGCTTCAGGTAAATCGAAAGGTACTCTATTAGTTTCAGCTAAACCAGAAATAAAAAAAAGAATAAAAGATGGGAAAAATGGTATCATATACATAATAGTTTGTTGTGACAAAACTATTTGAGTTAAATTAGTATTACCAGCAGCCAATAGTACTGGCATAATTACTAAAGCCATGCTAATCTCATAACTGATTAACTGAGCCGCTGAACGTAAACTACCTAGAAAAGCATATTTAGAATTACTGGCTCAACCAGATAAAATAATACCGTAAACACCAAAAGAAGAAATAGCTAAAATAAATAATATACCTATATTTAAATCAGCTATAACTATGCCATAATCAAAAGGTAACACCGCTCAACTCAACAAACTAATAGTAAAAATAAATATAGGTGCAATTAAAAAAATCAAACTATTGGCACTACTTGGTACAATTGATTCTTTGGTTAGTAATTTAACAGCATCTGCAAACGCTTGTAATATACCCGCTCATCCCACTATATTAGGACCTTTTCTTCGTTGAATTCCTGCTAAAACTTTACGTTCTAGCAAAGTAAAAAATGCTATACTTAAAATTAAAGGTAATACAATAGGCAAAACTTTGATATAATCTATATCTAATAATAATATAAAACCAGCTAATACTAATTTGATACTAAATAATATTAATTTAATTAAAGTTTGAATTATTCTCATGGTTGTTTTGTATTGTTAATTTTATTAGAAAATGAAGTAGTAATTGTTTTTACAGCAGTAGTACTCATATTTTTGCTGTAACGACTAATCAAGTCTGATGTATAATAATTGGAAATGTTTCTATCAAACACAGTATTTTTCATTGTTTTTCTATTAGAAATATTTAATAGTTTTTGACCGTATACGGCATTTCAATATAAAATCCAAGGGGTTTGGATATCACCCTTAGTTAATAAATCTTTTTTAATTATATTATAAAGCAAATTAAAAGAATCATATCTTATTTCTTTGTTTAACCCCATAATCAAATAAAATTGATCTATTATAGATAAATTGTTCAAATAAGATTTATTTTTGATAATGTAAAGCAATTGAAAGATTTCTTTATTAGGTAGTACAGTATTAGGACTAGCTAATGCAACCTTTGTAGAACGTATACGTCCTTGTATATTCATATATATATGTACCGTCTCATGATGAGTGGTTGTAGGTAAAAAAATATCAATCTCTTTATGATTATCAGGTAACTGATATCCTTGATACACTACAAAATCGCCTGGAATTTTATTAGGCACGTATTCAGTACCTATATGATAAGTAAAACTATTGCCTGATATGGCTGATATAGAATTGTTTTTTTTATTACTATAATTGTACAAAGCTAATTCTGCACATGAAATATATCCTAAATAATTTACACAAGTACCATACACAGGTTTATTTACCAAATAATATTTATTTAATCTACGAGTAAAAGTAATCAAACAATCTGTGACAATTTTGGCATCGGGTCTAAACAAAACTTGTTGGCCTATAATCAAACCTATAGAAGCATGATTAGCATAATTCTGGTTATTAATATAAGACATATTATAAAAACTGTGAAAAAATAGTTTATTAAAATAATAATATTTTCCCTGTAAAAACAACATCAATGATTTCAAACTGTTACCTATATTAATTACGGGATAAGTAGAATAAGTCAACCCATTTCCAAATGAATAAATCACACCTTTGTTATTTAAATGATTTTTTCTCAAACGAGAGTTTAACAAAGGGTTCTCTACTCTCAAATTAGTATTTATTAATAAAACAATATCAAAATTCTCTATTTGTTCCATACTATAATTTAATAAAAAATCACATTGTCAATCACTAGGCATATATTCACTGCTGTATTGATAAACAATATTATTACAACCAAAACTGTTAAAAAACTTTTTGGCGTAACTGGCAGTAGTCAAATCAACATAATTACCACAGATTGCTTGCAAATAACCTCACTTGTTAGAAAATAATCTATTGCTCACCAATTCTAAAGCTGTGGCCCAACTACAATTTACAAATTGACCATTAATTCGGACTTTAGGTGTCAATACTCGTTGAATGTTCAATGAATCAAAAGCATAACGTGCTTTGTTAGTTATCCAATCTTCATTTATAGTCTCCATTAAAGTAGGTATAATTCTGATCACAATATTATTGGCCACATCTACCCTAATACTAGAAGCCATAGCATCTAATACATCTATACTTTCAATACTATTCAATTCTCAAGGACGTGCTGAAAAACTATATGGCATTGAAGTTAAAGCACCTACAGGACATAAATCTATAATATTACCACTTAACTCATGATCAATAACCTTTTCTATATATGTACCAATTTCCATACTATTACCACGACCAATCACACCTAAATCAAATGTATCTGTATATTCTGATAAAAATCGAACACAACGTGTACAGTGGATACAACGTGTCATAATTGTTTTTATTAATACACCAAAACAATTCAAATTATCTACACTTCTCTTATTTTGATAAAAACGTCCTCTATCTAATCCAAACACTAAGGTTATATCTTGTAAATCACATTCACCACCTTGATCACAAATAGGACAATCTAATGGGTGATTAACCAATAAAAATTCCAATACAGCTTCGCGCGCATGCAACAAACGTTGACTCACAGTAACAATATTCATATTATCTACTATAGGTACTGCACATGAAATAGCTAAAGCTCCATTTACTTCTACTAAACACATACGACAGTTCCCTGCTATTGTTAATCTTTCATGATAACAAAAACAAGGTAAAACGATATTTTTACTTTGACACAATTGATATATTGTGCTAACTTCATTATTATATTGATATAATGTGTTATCTATACTTATCATAAAAATTAATTTAAAATTTTAATTTATAATTTTTATATGTGTATATTAACAAAGTAGTTTTATTTATAAGGACAAGAATAAATGTACATGTAATCCATAAATCCATAAACATATTTATTATAATATTTAAATTTGGGTTTCTCTGTTATCGCGTTGTCGCAAATAATATAATTTATGATTTACATACTCAAATTGTTTGCGTTTGTAATCACTAAAACCACATTTGTACAATCTATTATTATAATAAGATGCTGTAATCTCAACCCCCACTCCAAACAAAACATTACGCACTAATATTACAGTATCTTTGTTCAAAAAACTGCGTTTTTTTATACTCAAACACAAACCTTCTAACAAATGTGCATAAGGCCCTTTTTCTACATTAACTCTCATAATATCACCTGCCACAAATTTTTGTCCCCAACCTTTGTATTTTTGGCTACCATCTGCATTAATAAAACCATGGATACGTTCACGATTTTTTCTCGCAGTAATTGAAGCTAAAACATTTGGATCTACATTTGAATCTATTATTTTAATATTTGATGATAAATTTTTTATGGATGTTAATACAGCATTATCGAAATGTATAATAGCTTGTTGTGGCGTAATTTTATGATTAGTGGCCACCTTAGATAAATTTACCATATGTGTAACTAAAAGTTCTTGCATAATTATATTTTTATAGATTTATGTTTACTATAATTGTGCAAACTAGTTGCAGCTAAATATATATATTTAGCTACACTATTATGGATTTTAGCACCCCTATTAATTCAAACAGCTAATCTTTGTGCATCTATATACACTTGGCGTTCAGTATATTGAGGATTTACAAAACCTACAATTTCAATAAATCCACCCTTACTGACTTTTTCGCCACTAACTATAACTACATTATACACTGAATATTTTTTATGACCTCTACGATGTAATTTAACTATTAAAGGTTTGTACATAAATATATATATATAATTTAACTGGTAATAGATGTAGGTTTACCCAATAAACCATGTACAAAATCCCATGAAATATATTCCATCCAAATAACTAAATCAATAAAATAATATAAAAATAAAACGTTGATTAAAACAGTAGAAACAAATACTGCAGTCTCTATTCAAGTAGGTAAAGTATAATTTTCTAAAGAGGTAGGGTCACTTGGTGTTTTAAACAAAGCAAAACGTATAACTCTTAAATAATAAGCTGTAGAAACAATTTGAGATATAAACATCACAGTTACTAATATGAACTCAGATTGATTATAAAACTTTCAAAATAACAAAAATTTTGGTATAAACCCTACACCTGGAGGTATACCAGCTGCTGACAAAAACAAAAACACCACAAACAAAGTTAAAATGTTTTGATGATTTCTAATTACACTTAATCGAGGCAAACGTGTGAAAAACTCAGTTAATGTTATATCATGAGATGGATTTTTTTTCATACGCAAAATCACAGTTCACACACCCAACGCACTGACTAGATAAATAAACAAATATAAGAAACCAGTAGCTACTCCTTGATAATCTCCCAAAGACAATGCTAAAATTATATAAGACATATGAGAAATAGAAGAAACGGCTCAAAAACGTTTAAAATTTAATTCACGTACCATATACAAACAACTGATTATTAAAGAGGCTATAGCTACTAATTTTATCAAATTATCCATATATAATATACCCAATCACACATATACCATACATTTCATAAACAACACCAAAGTAGGTAATTTAGTTACCATAGCCATATAAGATGCAAAATATCCAAAACTACCTTGATATACATCTGCTATTCAAAACTGTAAAGGAGCTAAAGCAAATTTAAACAAAAACCCTGCCAATAATAAAACCACAGACAGATATAATTTGGGCATATTTTCACATTCATGTAAAACTAAAGATACACGAGGCAAATCGGTACAACCTGCTGTTAAATAAATTACACTAATACCCAATAACATTAAACAAGCACTAAAAGCACCTGCCATAAAATAACGTGCTCCAGCTTCTACTGATAAATTAGAATATCTTTTCATAGAAACAATTACATATAACAATAAAGATTGACATTCCAAAGCTACGCCTGCTAAAATCAAATCCTGGGCGTTAGTTACTATTAACATAGATATAGTGACTATAAATATCAAAATACAATATTCTCACATTTTATCTTCATTATGAGTACTAAAATAAACTCTGTGCAAACTTAAACAAATCAAAGTTAATAACACTATACTAAATCTTATCATAGCAGTTAAATAACTGCTATGATATCTGACAGTATGTCCACCAATTGAATAATAATTGTAATCACAATCAATATAAGCTTTAGATAAATATCAACTTAATTCGGTATTATACAATAATATCATTATACCACTCAATCCTATAACTGTCAACAAAAATATTATTTCTGTATAACCTGCTTGGTGTCAAATACCTTTAGTACAGATTCCAAAAATAATAAGCAACGCTAAATATCATACACCGTAAATTTCAGGGGAAAAAACACATATAAGTTGTAATAATTCAGAAAATTGATTCATAAAAGTATTCTTAATTTTTTAATTTGGTTGATTTTTTAATCTATTAATATCAATAAGCTAACACTATGTGTTGCATCCATGGGATATCGCCATGTTTAGTTTTAACTTTTATTATATAATAAAAGCCTGAGTTTTTATAAGGACAAGAATCTACACATATGCTCTAACATTATTCAAAAATAAAAACAACTATAATAATCTATAAATTTTATATGATAAATACTACTATACAGAAACAATAGATTTATAGATTAGTTATAATTATTAATATATACATTTGAATAAAACACCCTATACACCAATACAAATAAGAAAATAGAAAATGTGGTTGGATTCAAACCAACATATGTAAGCTCATCTTATCTTACTATTTTAATCAATTAAATTACACAGTTTATGAATTTATAAATGTTGGAAATATTAGGGATACAAAAATTTAAAAAAGAGCGATAATATAATATGCAACAATACAGAATCACAATACAAAATCATATACAGTTATTAACTTGTAAATTAGTTTATAACTAGCGCAACGATAATAAATAATGCATAGTCCAATTTGTATATACACAGATATTAATAAATTATTCCTGAGCCATTTGATAAATAAATGTATTATATCTATTTGTATAATAATAAGGATGGGTAATAAAATAAGGTTGATGTCAAACTTGAGATTGTTTATTTATATATTTCTGAATTTTTTTAACATTTTTTAATTGAGAAAAAACAGAAGAAAATTTATCTTGATATTTTTTTCGAGTAAATTTACTCATTAACAACCATTCTGGAGCAGACAACCTTCTTTGCATTTTAACTTTTTTTTTAGTTTTCTTATTAAAAAAAAACTTGGTTGTTTTTTTGTTATTTTTAAGTTTAGGTGAAATTCTGAAAAAATGTCTGACTCTACTTTTTCTTTTTAATTTAAAAGATGGTTTAATATTAACTAATTTTTTTTTATTAGAGATACCTATAAATAAACGATCATAACTTCTCAATGGCTTTAATTGATGATTTGTCATACTTGCATTAGAATTATATAATATAATAGGCTGAGATATAGAATCCAAACTAGTTATTGTACCGTAATTTAAATATCAATTAGTAGTTGTAGAGCCTATAGAACCAGTTTGTTGAACTCACAGATTTTTTAAAAAGTAATTAAATCAAATTTCAAACTCAAATGTTTTTTTTTCCTGAATCAACAAAACATTGTTTAATATATATCAAATAACAATTAACGCATAAATATATTTGTAAGATAACATATGATCAACGTTATTACTTATACATAATCGTTTATTTTGTAAATATATTTGTTGTCTTTTTATTGTTTTTTTTATTGGTTTAACTAATTTAGCTTTAAATTTGCGCAATTTGTTTAACTTAATTCTAGATTTGGCATGTGTGCCATATCTACCAAATTTACTAAATTTGGCTTTTCTTCGATATTGTTTGATCAATTTTCTATCCTGAGATGTAAGTACAACAATTCTCTTGCTTTTGTTTATTTGGTTTTTCTTTAATTTAAAAAGCAAAAGCATAAGCGTGTGTTCTAATTTTAATTGTTCTTCACGCCCTTCTACAATCCAAGGCAATACAAATTTTGCTTTTTTAGATTTGTTATATTTAATTGGTATTGACTTTTTAAAGCTAACATTTTTGCCTAATTTTTGATGAATTCTATACAACTTAATTTTATTTCTTAAATATATAATTTTTTTTTTTAAACTTGCATTTTGCTTGTTTTTAAATTTGATTAAAATACCATTTATACCAATTTTTTTATTTTTCAATAATCTACGTTGGCGTAAATAATTAGCCATTATACGACCATCAGATAAAGAAGATTTAATGTTAGATTTTTTTGTTTGTTTTAATCCTGTCTTCAATCACAAATTAGAAAGATTTTTGCTAGATATATTTGTATCCCATGATTGTGATTTAATTTTGTATATACTGTTTAAATGTTGCAATGAATTGTTAATATTATTTTTATTTTTTCTATGAGTAATTTTTTTAATTTTCATATAACATATTAGTAATTTTTATATAAGGTTTAAATTGTATAGATTTAACAAAATTAATTTGTTTATCAATTATAAATAAATCACAACTATAAATATTGACATTATGATGAGAGGTTTTTTTAATCAACTCTTGTAAATAATCGAGGTTTTCTTGTTCTTCACTATAATCACTTAAGTCATCGGAAATTATAATTTCCGGTTTAGACTCAGGATATAAATAAAAAGGTAATTGTTCTCTGCTTAATCCAATAATACGCATTCAATTTACATGTACTAACCATTGTTGTAAACGATCCGGATTTTTACCATGAATACATGTTCCTCTACCTTGGTCAAAAGGTGCTCTTCTTAATCTTTTAAAAATAGTCAAATAATTGTGCAAATAACGGCGAATGGCTATATGAGACAAAAAATTAGTGTAAGGTTTATTCATATATAATTGTTGGTAATAATTCCTAGTCATAGTCAATTTAGAATTTTTGAATAAACAAAAAAAACTTAAATAACTATATTCCTCCAACCAATTAATATAATTTACAGCCATATAATTTCATATTTGGCTAAATCCTACTGAACTAGCATTTATTTTATTAATATCTCATATATGTAAAACCAATTTATAAATATTATATATTTGTTGAGAAAGCAAAACTTGAATATTTAATATTTTCATATAATGATATAAATGTAAACGTCCTTTATAAGCTTGGTGTATACCATCCGTATTGTAACTGCGTCAATAAAAATAAGACATAAGCCCCATAACTTTGTAGATGTAACCTGGTAATTTGTAAAAATTACCACACAGAATGTAATCACGTATATGTTCTATTACATGTGTATTGTCAATTAAATGGGTTTGATCTATAATTTTAAGAGGGGTAACTCTCGTTTGATTACTATAAAGTCTTGTAACTAGATAACGGTCAAAAATATCATTTGATATTAATAAATTAATATTTGCACTATCAAATAAATAATTATAAGTATTATTTATCAAAGATTGAGATGTATTTATACATTTAATTAAATTATGTGTTATAAAATAATCTTGTATACTATCTTGTATAATAAATTGACCCATAGCTTGTTGCTTGACATTTTCTAATTGTTTACTAACTAATCTATCATAAACAGCGGGATCCAAACCATGTGCAAAAATATAATCACTACTACCTAAAAGATCTAAACGACTTTGATCGGGAAACTGATAAATATTATTAACAAACGCTTTATTTATATTTCAAATTATAGGGATATATATTAAACTTCGAAACAAAGCACTATTAAGTTTTTGATAACCATTTATAGAATTCCATATATAAGTATTTATATAATTAAATGTATTTTGATAAAACCAGAACAAAGATTTGTTGTTAAGGGTATATATACCAGGTGCTGTGTAAGAGTCAGCGGTAGATTGTAAATTAGATAAAATTATTTGATATTTTTTTTTTTTAGCACACAAAAAAAAATTATATCATGCACTTAATTGTCAATTCTTATAATTCACAGAAGTATCCAATAATTTTTTTGGAGGGTATAACATATTTTTTATAATATAACGTGCTCTAATAGGAATATATTTGGGTTGATGCAAAATATAATGTGCTTTTACATATTCGTTATATTTTTTTTGACGTAAACGTTCCACTCCCACCCATAATACACCATAAGTTGTAAATTGACTTTTGAATATATAATTTTTATAAGGTAATAAATAAGGATAATCGTAATCATCGTAAAAAAAATAATCTGATTTAAATGTCTGAAAATGGGGTACAGTATAATAATAACTTTCTAAAAACTTAAATAAACAAATCTGTTGATTAAAAACACTTAGTTTTGGTTCTATATCACCACCCATTAAATATTCAATATAAGGTTTATAATAAATAGTAGTAAATCGAGTTAAAAAACAACATCAAGTGTAATATATATTACGGTACTGGGGTTGTTGACTTAATCATATAATGCTTAAAAAAGTAGATAAACTAGGTTTATAAAAGGTTGAATATTCAAAACTTTGATTTTTTACATATTTGATATGAGTATACACATTATCTGGTATAAGACCATATAAAGCTGAATTATACTCTGGCTTATAACGTTTTTTTAACACATTCTTTTTTTTCTTATATGGCATAAATCTTAATTATTAATTTAAATTTTTTTATTATTATTAAATATTGGAACACTTGCGCTATTAGTAGATAAAACCATTCTTTGCTTTTCAATTTTTCTAAGTTTTTTTTGATGCATATGATAATGTGTACGTTGATATTCAGTTAAAGAAGCCCATACATCCGAAGGCAGTCTAACATTTAAATCTACCTGAACTACAATTCGCTCAGCAAGTTTGCTCTCCTCTGATAAACGAGCTTTTTCTTTTTTCTCTGCTCATATTAGATTTCGTTTTTGTAATCTCAATTCCTGCTCCTGTTTTTGTTTTTGTAATCTCAATTCCTGCTCCTGTTTTTGTTTTTGTAATCTCAATTCCTGCTCCTGTTTTTGTTTTTGTAATCTCAATTCTTGTTTAATTCGTGCTTGCTCTAATTTTCGTGCTTCTCTGGCTTTTTCCAATGTTAAATATTTCATAAAAATCTCTCGATTCAACTTTGTTTTTCCAATTATACTAACCATTTCTTTAATCTCACGTTCTATTGCCATATCTTTTTTAGATTTTTTAGAATTCTCGCTTTCTTTTTTATTGATCAAACCTAACTTTGTGGGGGTTAAACCACTTATAATTCAATATTTATTGACAAAATAATTATATAAACTTTTTGTTTCTTTATTTCAAACAGCGTTGATATATGTTTGGGTATATTTGTAATTTTTAAACCATTTATTTTTTTTATTAAATTTTACAAGTTTATTTAATTTTTTCAAATTATATTGGTGGTATAATAAATAATAATATAAATTCAATTTACCTATAAACTTCTGTCAATTATTATAAATAGGCATTAAATGTTGGGATCTTAATCTATAAGAAATTTTATTTGTATATTTAGATTGTTGTAAACTATGTGTGTTAATTTGACTTAAAACATTTAATAAAGGTTGTTGATTACTTCAATAAATGTGTTTATAAATATTATAAGGCATTCATTTAGACAATTGCTGCATTTTGCTAAAATTACCAAAATTATATTTAGACATATGATTTAATTTTAGGATCTGATTAAACATTGAAATTTTATTTTTATTAAATTTATTGGATTTTTTAAACAATATTTGTTTCAAACCTGTACCATAAGGTTTTTTTAGTATAATAAGGGTAATAATGAAACAGATTTCGCGAACTAATAACAGCCATGTTTTTTGTACTAAAAACTAAATTAGATATCAAACTTCTACCCTGTTTTATATTAATAAATAATTTATTTTTTATATTAGATAAAGGAAACTTAGTATCATATAAATTATTAACATAACTAACCACATTGAACAATTTATGATCATAATTATT
>Ga0214499_1000006_pt1 | contig 22365 bp, 22 predicted proteins | sample G5R1MT_FD_206144 | JGI IMG/M metagenome (GOLD analysis project Ga0214499, IMG submission 206144) | Metatranscriptome of phyllosphere microbial comminities from switchgrass, GLBRC, Michigan, United States - G5R2_MAIN_12SEP2016_LR1... | ecosystem: Host-associated > Plants > Phyllosphere >... | reverse complement strand
TTAAAGGTTGGCATTGAAACTCCAAAAAATAGCCAGCTATAGTATTATAGCTGGCTATAGGTTATTATAGACGAGTGTTACCCGTTTTATTTGGTCTACTGTAAGAGTTGATATTAACGCTTTCTAGGAACGGTTGTCCATTGGCATTAGCAGCTTCTCTTAGCATAGCGATTAGATTACCCTTCTGATTTACAAGGATATCTTCAACACCGCTAGCATCTAGTGCGTTGATGTGAAATGTAGCATCAATTGGCGATGATCCATTTCCAGAATCATTACTTGCAGGACGTACAGTAATTGCCGTTTCTGGAGTAATTGTTTCTGGTCCCTTCTCACCTACAACGTAAGCTGTGTTACCATAACCACGCGGTAGTTCACCGCCATATGCAGAACCTACTACAGAGTAGTTTGAGGAGTTAGTACCTGTACCTTGTTTACCACGAAGATAACCAAGTTCACCACCAACATTTGTGTTCTGCTTAGCAAGGTCAATATTGTCACCTCTCTTTCCTATAGAAAGAGTTGAAGGCTGCTCTATAGCAGCAGCTGTAGTTGCCGAACTTTGGTAAGAAGTACCTGCGATGATAGCAAGCTGAGCTGCACCCATCGCACCAATAAGTCCAGCCATAACGATACTAGCTGGAGGCGGTAAAGATCCAAGAGCCTGTGCGATACCTGCCGCAGTACTAATAACTGCCTGAGCCATCATTAGCTTTTTATTGGTGTTAAATTGCTTTTTCGCAATCTCATCTTTACGCTTTTCTAGCGATGCTATCTTTGCCAGGCTTTCTGCGCTTTTACCGTCTCTTTTCTGCTCTGCGGCTATTTCTCGATCTATAGCAGCTTCTTTAGCTTGTGCTGTAGAAGCTAGAACGGAAGAAATAGTGGATAGAGCTGCTGAAGCTACTGATGCCACAGCCGTCAGATCATTAGCAAAGCCCTTAACACCAGTTTCAGTATTACTCTTAATAGAGTCAAAAGCGGACTTCAAGTTTTCTGTTACTAATGAAGCGCCCTGAACCACAGCTGCAACAGCTTCACCATCAGGTCCTAAGCTTTTTAGATTTTCTGCAGCTGTTGCTGTAAGCTTATTATAAGCTTCCAGGTTTTCATCAAAGTTTAGTTCCTTATTTGCGGACTTTACAGGTTGATTATCCTGTACTCTAAGCTGTTGAGGAGTTAGCTTAGACTCTGCAAACTTAGGAATGTCGTTATCATTTGCTGACATTCTTAGCTGTTGTGGTGTTTGATCTGTTTTGCTAAATTCAGGTAGTTTTACGTCTACCGTCACGGCGATTGGATCAGATGTAATAACAACAGGCTCAGGAGCATTTGCTTCAATAATAACTGGCTTCAATTCTGGTAGTTTAACCGGCTTAGGAGCCTCTACAACAGGAATAGACTTTGGACCTGGCTCTGGCTTTGCTGCTTCTTGAGTAACAGCAGCTGCGGGGGTTGGTGTATAGTAATCGCGAGCATATCTAATTCTAGTATCGTTGTCTGCGTACTTTTTATTAGGTCGTTCGTATTTATTGCTAACGATTAAAGTTGCTTCTTCTAGCGTTTTTGCTTGTCTGAGAGCGTTTCCTGCAGCCTTTTCGGTGCTATTTAACTCATGAACAATAAACTCTAATTGTTCTTGAAATGTGGATTCTGCTAGGGAGTGTCCAAATTTTCGAGCAAACTCGGCTACTCTATCTGGAGACGCAACTTTGTTCCATTGAGCTAAACCGCGAGCATTTCCTCCATCTCCAGAATGATTAGAGAAATCAAATCCGGATTCTTTCTTTAAGTTACCCGCAATAGCTGCAGCTTGCATAGCAGTAAAACCTTTACTTACGAAAAAGTCTAAAGCTTGCTTTTCTCTACCAGTACCCCTATTCACGCCAACGTCTTCAGTTGCTGCAAGCGCATCACCAGCAGTTGATACTTGAAGCTTACCGATCGAAGACTCAATAGACTTGATCCAGTCTTTAATAGTTTCTACTAGCACCTTGTTTGAGGATACAATAGTATCAAACTTAGGATCAATCGTTCTTCTTTCTTCTGCTGTTCTGTTGTCAATAACCACAGGAGCGACTGGAGTCTCTTTGGCATTGGCTAACGTATTTTCTGCCTCTTTTCTGGCATCGCTGCGCTCTCTAATACCTGCAAGATCTCCAATCATCTGCATGAAAGGATTATTAGTCTTTGTAGGGGTTATAGCCGTCTCTAAAGTGATACGTGCATTTTCTACAGACTTATCCAAAGCAGTCTTAGCTGCTTCAGTAACCCTTGTTAGATCAACACTTTCGAGTCTAGAAATAGTTGAGTTAAGTTGTGCGATTCTTACAGCGTCTTTGGCTACTGTTGGATCATCTCGACGAGCGATCAGATCTTCCTTAAGCTTTTGACGTTGTGCATCAAGAAGTGCAAACTCAAGGTCAATTAAAGCTTTCTTAAGTCCGACTTCTGCAACCGCCAAACGGTAGCTTTCCTCGGCTACTTTAATTGCTGCTGCATCGTCTCCGAACTGACTAATCTCATAACCGCCACGTTTGGCATCTAGCTTTTGACGTAGAGAATAGCTTTCACTTATAGAATCACTTAGTTGCTTTTGAGCATCCACTTGTTTTTGAACTATATCAAGAGCAGTTTGCTGCCAATCTAGTCCTTCTTTTTGAGTGTCAAAGTAAACCTTCTGCAGAATGTTTAGTTCAGCTTGAGAATCTATTTTCTGTGCTTCGATACCAAGACCTTGTTCAGAGACTCTGATAGCTTCTTGAGCGGACGCTACAAGAGCTGCGGAAGCGGTACGTTGTTCTGCAGTTTGATCTGCTCGAGCAGCTTCTGCTTGCGCTTCTTTAAGTGTCATAGCCAACTCTCGTTGACTATCCTTGAAAGCTTCGCCCGCTGCCTTCTTCTGCTGTGCCTGAGCACTTCTTATTAAGGCAATCTGTGTTACTAGTGAGTCTGAGTTTCCACTTAAAATAACAGAAGCATCTCTATAGTTGTTGTTAACCTCTACGATGGACTGTTCTTGAGCACGTAGAGCGGTTAAAGACCCACTTCGGAACTCAAGCTCGGCTCGCTGATAAGCTACCGTTTTCTGTTCGGTGGTAAGATTTGCTTTATTTATTGCAGCGATTTGAGTAGACAGTGATTTAATACTAGCATTAATATCACGAGAAGCCTGTTCGGTTGCTCGTAGATCTGAACGCTGCTTTAACAGGTCATCATTAACAGTTTTTAGCTTACGCATGTCGCCTAGGTACGAATCTAACTCTCTACCCGTAGCTGCGTCAATAGGCTTTTCTAATATTACACCTGCATTAGCACTATTAGTGTTTGTGCTCATGAAGCGGTTTAAGTCTTCTGAGCCGATACCCTTTTCTGCAAGTGCTGCACGCTGACGTTCTAGCTTAATCTTACCAATAGTCTCTAGCTCTGTTACCATTAAGCTATTTGTTTCGATTTGTTGTTTCAGAGCAAAAGCACGGCTTTCGTTCATTGCAACAGATGCCTTTAGAACATCAATCTGAACCTGTAGCTGCAGCTTTTGAAGATCGCGAACACGCTCTTCATCAGCAATTTTAGCTCTCATACCAGCAGCACCCGCCTTGTAGATAGCAGAGTTAGCTGTAATAGAGGCTTGAAGTAACGTTAGTTGAGAAGCGCTTTGTCTAGACACATCCTGTGCGATCAGGAATCTCTTCTCTACGGTTTCTAGCTCTTTTAGTGCTTGATTACCTAGTTGAACTTGAAGTTCATTGCGAGTCTTTTCAGCAGAGATAACCTTTTCATGGGCTTCTCTAAGCTGATAAGCGTTTTCCCAGCTTTTCTTACCGGAAGCATTAAACTCTTCTTCACTAGCTTTGGCTTTTTGAACTGCCGCATCTAGCTTGTTAAAAGATACTAGAGCTGTTTGTAGTCCTACACTAAGCCCTGCCGATGTATTACCGTCGAAGCTAGTTAGTAGGCCCTTCCACTCTTCACCCGTCTTAGCGTAAGTTTGACTTAGTACTTGGATCGAATTATTCGCAGCAGTTACAGATTTAACTACAGCATCAAAAGGAGTAGAAATAGCTGCACTTCTATAGAACGCACTAAGATCTGTTTCTAGCTGCTTCATTGACTCCTGAAAAGCCTTAATGTTGCTAGCGCCTTCACCTAGAGACTTTGATAGATCCTGTTCTGCTGCTCGTGCTACTTGTTGTAGTAGCTTAGGGTTCTTTGCTACAGCTGCATTAAGCTTGACCCAACCTCCTTGAGTTCTGTTGACCCAATCCTCTAGAGCTTTTGGTGCTGCTTCATTTAGTGTATTAAGGGTTTTAAGCGCCTCACGGCCTTCTGTGCCTATATCTGCAACGCTTTGTGCGCTCTGACCTAAGTCAAGAACCTTGGAATTTTTACGAATACCAAGATTGTAGCTCATGATGCTACGTGCACCTAGAGTTTCCCAGAACGATGCTACTTTATCAGAATTATCTCCGCCCGTTATACCGTCGAATATGTTTTTAAGAACGCTTTCGCTATCTACTTTCTTCTGGCTTTCTAGTAAGGTTTCATAATTCTCTGCGATTTCTCGTACAGCGTTAGACTGTATGGTTAGAGAGGCTGCTGATCTTGTAGCAGAAGACACATTCATGTCATTTGCGCGAGCCATCTCATTACCGTACTGAACAGCTTTACCGGCTACTTCATTAAAGGACTCTAAATTCTTCTCTAACTCTTTAACCGCATCTGTCTTTAATGAGTTATAGGCAGTTTGTAGTAGTCCAAAAGCAACTGTTGCTAAACCAATCCAAGGTAGCAGTGTTAGAAGCGCGGTACCTACAGACTTAGCAGCTAGAGAAACTGCGAACAGACCTGTGCGAAGCTTAACTGCAGCACCTTGCATTAGTGTTAAACCAGCAGTGCCTTCTGTCATTGCGAGTGTAGTAGCTGCGCCGAAACGCTTAACAGCCGCTACGCCACTTTCCCAAGCCTTGCCTACATTCAATTGAGCAGCAGCACCAACAGCGGCGGCTGCAGACTCTTGAGATCTGGCCATTAATATAGCGGAAAGTGCTGACTGGCGGGCTGCAGCAACTCGTTCAATATTTTTAACATCTGTATTTGCTGCTTCTTGACGAGCAGCAGTTAGTTGCGTAAGGGCTCTTTGCTCTCTTAGTAAATTAGCTTGTTCGGTACGCTTGGTATCACCTTGCGTAGTACCTTTCGCAAAATTAGGGTTATTTTCTAGTATGGCTTTATTTGCACGTATGCTAGCTGCTAAGGAATTTAAACCTTTCTGCTGCACAGCTGTTAACTGGTTAGTAGTACCTATTGTTTTAAGGATCTCTTCTCTATTCTGTTGGTAAATACGAGCACCAGTGCTTCCGATAAATCTGAAGTTAGCTGCAGCTGCAACGTTAGCTTGCTTGGTGCTAGCTGCTAGGGCTGTCTGGGTCTTGACAGCTTCCACCTGGCTTCTAGCATAGTCTTTATAAGCAGCTGCGGCTTCTTTTGCTCTAACTACGGAGGAAGCTAGCGCAGGAACTAATTGACCTTTAAGACTGGATGCAAATAAAGTTATAGCACCCAACATTAGTCCAGAAGAGCTCGCAAGTATACCTGCAATAGGCTTAGCAATAGTATTAACCACGTTCATAATAGTATTGGTTAAGTCAGTAAAAGATGCTGCCAGTCTATCATATGCCGTAGAATCTCCTGCAGCTTTAGACAAACCGCCAAACTTAAGTTCAGCTTCTGCAAGTACTGCATTCATGAAACCTGTACGCTTTTCGAAGTTAGAAAGCTGACCTTCACTCTTTCCCAGTTGTTGAGCGTAGCGAGTGTTAGATTCTGTAAGCTTGGTCATAATACCAAGTTCGTCAAGTAGTTCTGGTTCCAGCTTGACAACACCACGACTTAGTCGATCTAGAGAATCTGTCATGTTGCGACCAAGAGCGAAAGACGCATCTTTAGCTGCTGCACCCAGACGGAGTACAGCATCGGAACTAAATCCGGCGGAAGCAATTTGAGCGGTAGAACGCATTGCTTGTTCAGTACTAATAGCGGCACCTGTTACTTCTTTAAGCGCTCTAGCCGTGGTATTCAGTGAAATACCCGTACGAGCACCAGCAGCCTCAAGACCTCTAAAGATCTGTTCTACTTGCGATGCGCCCCGAAGTGCGTTAAAAGCAGCAACTACAGCGAAAGTATTAGCAGCCAGAGTAGCGTACGCGCCAACAAGCCCGCTGGAACCACCATTACCGATGGTTTCAGCAAGCTTGGAGAAGCTTTTGGTTGAATTAGCAGTTCCAATAATACCCTTCTTTTGAGTATCATATAGGTCATCGTGAGCTTTCGCTGCATCTGACACTCTGCTACGAGTCTTGACTACAGTTGCGCCCAGACCTTCTAGAGCCTTTTTCAGGCCTTCGACGTCCGTACCATTTTGTACTCGTACTCTTACGGTATATTCGGAATTTGCCATTTAACGTGCCTGCATCAAGACTTCTTTTGTCTGAGCTTGTCATTTGCAGCTTTAATAGCTGCCTGTGACTTTTGTATAATTTTAGAGTCTAAAAGCAATAGAACTTCCAAAAACATTTGTTTATTACTTACCTCATAAACATCCATGTAAAGAGGTAATTGTGTGTAGTCTTTACCTAAGTACCCAACATCTGGGTACATTCGGTCCCCTAGCTTGTTGAATATTATTATAGCTTTTTGAACATCCGCCGGAAAATCAGTTAACTCCGGCGGAATCTCATCTTCATCAGGCTCTTTCTCAAGTTGCTCGCAGAGTTTAAAATACTTCTCGCGAGTCATTTTAGTTTCGAAGTTACTCTGCCACTTCTCCAGCCTGTTCCACAGTACTTCCATCTCGCTCAGTACGAAAGTTCTCTAGATCATGCACTGCCTCGTTCAACCACTGATCGAAATCAGTAGAATTGGATACTAAAAGTTCTGCGTTCTCTTGGCTATAAGGAAGTTCTTTCTCTGGATCTTCGCTGCTAATGTCTACTAGCATTAGCTGTTCTAGATAAGGCAGCTTTAGACCTCTCCAATCTAGAACAGTTGCATCTGTAAACTTACGAATAAACTTTTTATCGTTTAGCTCTTCATACGGCTGACGAGTTTTACGGTCAAACTTGGATTCCATGCAAGACTTTCTAATATTCATAACTTTTTCGCGACCTAGGTGCGCTACATTAACTTCGAAGCCGTCAAGACCTGGATAACTAATCCAAGTGCTCTTCATGTCGACCATCAAATTCTTAAGATTCATATACTTTAGTTCCTTCTATTTATATTGACCGCTTAACAAAAACACTTGATAAGTCGGGGTTAGGTGATGTCATTCTGAAATCATAGCTTTGTATAAGAGCATCCTGCAATTCAGATCTGTTTGTATACACTACTTGTGGTAGCATAAATTGTAGTGTCCAAGCAGTCGTTGAGCCTACTTGAACGCTTAGAGCAGCATTAGTACTCCACGAATTAACATTGGAGTTTGTTTCGTCTGTAACATACTGCTGTATAGTTCCTGATAATGTACGATTTTGAACGACAAAAGCCTCAGGAAACATAGTTCCCGAGGCGTCACTAATTCCGATACTGTTTTGAAGGGTAGCAAAGTCAACCCATTGAACGTTGTTCTTCAGTTCTAGTGTAATTGCAGATATGTACTGCTGAACTACACCACCTACAGATACTTGCGTAGCTGTTACTGGACTATACGTTTGAGTTACTGAACGACTTACTGGCGTTCCAGGGATTGCTCCCGTGTGCTTACTTAGTTTTCTAGCAGTTCCGGAAATGGACACCGTCATTAACGCGTCTTTAACAATATTGAAGGTACCTCCCTCAACTACTGCCATTTCCAGTTTGTATACTTCAGAATTACCTTCTATGTACAGATCAGCGGTATTTAGTGTCGCCTCACTAGTAGTCGTATCGTAATTAACTAAAAGTTCATAGACTACATCTAGGTCTGCTTGTAACAGAATAGGCATAGTAAAAGAAAAATTAGCAGGATTCGCTTTAGTGATTACTGCATCCTCGAACATGTCGAACTGCGAGTGCAAGGTCTTTACCGGCACGGTAGTCTCGTCGAAAGTCTGAGAAAAGGATAAATCTGGGTATATGTCTAGATAGTAGCGAAAACCGTTGCGCACTACATAGACTTTTGTCTGCTTTTTAAAATTATATGTAGGCATCTACTACCTCTGATACAAAGGGGGAGCAAAAATTGCTCCCCCGAGTTTCTTTGTAGTATAGTTCTTACAGACCTAAAAGTCAAGAACTATTTGTTAGACGCCTACGTACGAGATCTTGGAGATTTCGTCTGTACCACCAATTGCTGATGGTAGAGCGTTGAAATCCACGCTCAAAGCGATAATGTCACCGACGTCGAAACTAGGTAGCATTAGGTGTGCCTGAGGAATCTTGAACTGTAGACCTGGGCCTACTGGGGCGTCACCAGCTGCCTTACCACCAACATAGAAGTCTAGGGCGAAGGCATTAGTAATAGTGCTTGTTGCGTTAGAGATATCTTCAAATAGCTCGATAGAGCCGTTTGTTTTCTCGTCCATATACGCAGTAAAGTTACCGCTTACAGTACGAGTACCTGTAACGTGACCTAGCGGCTGGTTAACACGACCAATTGTGTCCGGCGTTAGGAACGTAATACCATTGTTAATGGTTACAGAACCACCCGTTAGAGTAATTGCATAGGTCTTGGAAGAACCAGAAACGCTGCTTACTGCAGTCATCTGGGTTAGACGGTTACGAATAAAGTTGTTCGTAAGAGCGACACCAGCTGTTAGAGCAGTAGAAGCGTTAAAGCTTGCAACTTCGGTTAGTGAACCACCCATACCACTCCAAGCAATTGCGGCAATGCCGTCAATATCGAAAGTGATACTTGCTTCGTTGATAACTGCGCCCGTAATCTTGTAGATCGTGGTATCACCAGATGCTGCATAGTTAGCGGAAGCTGTGGTAGAGGCGCCCAAAACAAAGTAAAGGTTAAAGGTACCAAGTGTTACCTTGTTAGAAGCGTTGAAGTCAAAGTCAAGTGAGGTTGCACCGATAGCAACACTTGAAGACCAAGCTGGTGTTGCCGCAGTGTAAGCATTAGCAGCTACGAAGTTTGCCCACAGAGCTTCTTCGACCGCACGCATACGGTTCGGCGTACCTGTTACTAGAAAGGGTCTAGCGTAGGTGCTGAAACTCCATTCTGCAGGTGCGAACGAGTCTGTGAAAGTTTTTCTGGCTCGACGACTGTTACCAGCTGAGTCGGCCATTTCTGATACTGTAACGTCTCCGCTGTTAGTAGTCTGGTTGTAAGAGTATCCGTTAAGAACAGGAATTTCCCAAATATTGGCGCCCTGTTCAAGGTATACTTTCGTATCTCTGCTGAAAAACAGGTTGCTAGCGCCTACTGCAACTGGCATTAAATTCTCCTAAGAACTCGAAGAGACCTAGCTCGTGAGCAGTTGCTCGTGTCTGGTATCTTCAGTATCGAACGTTTAGGATTAGCTCTCCTACCCCTAAGGGTGCTAAAGCGCCTTCGTCCGTGTCTATACTTACAATAAGTATATCTTGTGTTGTCTGAACTGCTCCTGAAGAATCTTGATAAGCCAACCTGCCATTTTGTTCAATTACAGTTTCAAGATCTTCCAGGAGTAGCTCTAAGGCATTTTGTGGGTCTTCGTCCTTTACATAACAGTTTAGAGTTATAGTAAGGAATCTGTCTTTATATCCACCGCCTTGATATTCGCGAATTTCTCGACCTAGAGCCATGCGTACAGCAGGGAATTCTTCGATCTCGTCCCAAAACTCCATCTTGGGTTTTACTTGTTCCCAAAGATTAGTTTTGTATCCACCAGTACCGTTAATTGCTTTTATTTGCTGGGAGAGAGCAGTTAGAATAGAGTAGCGTCTACTAGTGTATTGCCGTTCATTACTCACTTAAACTCTCCTTGTGTAAAATCGTCCAATAGCTATTTCTTTTGCTATCTCTCTTACAGACTTATCGATAATCTTTCTAGGGTCTCGACCTGGAGTATTCCAAGGAGATCGTCCTAAAACAGGGTCGAAAACGTTGTAAGGTGATCGCTGATAGGTATAACCAAAACTAGGGTATCCTTGTTCGGTTATTTGCGCGTTAACAATGCGTGCACTGTTAGCAAAAGTTCCAGTTCTATTTACAAGACTATTAGGTCCCATGTTTCTTTGCATTGCTTCAGTCAGTCTGCCATTAATATAGTCTACAATTTTTTGCAGACTTATTAGCGGTGTACTAGTACGCTGCTTTTTTGGCTTACCAGGTTTATACTTAGTAACTTTAATAGGCGTCTTAGTTGTTGTTCTAGAACTGTTTTTAGACGTTGTTAAAGGCTTTATCTTGCCTTTAGCGCCATGCTTTACAGCAATGTTATCTAGCTCTTTAAAGAGAGCTTGTTTATAAGAGTCAGAACCTTCTTGGTCTATCCAATTTCTGTTTATAACAGCTTTATTGACAGCATCCTTAATCTGCTCTGTAACTGCACGCGTAATCTTACCGGCTTGCTCATTTCCTTTGCTGGAGCGCAGTTTTAATTCTGCGCCGATACTTAGATCAAAGATTTTTTGACCATTTGTATAGTAGGAAGTTACTTCGTTGTGCTGTGTAAGAAATGTAGTATACGTCTCTTCTGATAAATTACCGAAGTCTTTCAAGTATCTAAGAGCTTTAACGGGATCGTCTAGCTTGTTGTTAAATACGTGAGAAAAGCGCACCTGAGCATTAGTTTTCACGTGATCTGGTGAAGTTAGAGCTGATGTTAAACCATCAAGCTTACCACCTTTACTAGATACTACAGATTCTAAGAAGCTATAAGCCGCTCTGTTAGCAAGACTTAAGTTCTTTGCCATTGGATCATACGTATTGTAGATAATCACAGAGTTAACTGGATCAAGCACATTAGCAGCTTTTACACGCGCTAAAAATGTATCTTTCAGTATAGTGGCTGCTTTGGAAATATCCGCAGATGTAACTAGCTGTTCCGATAAAAGACTACTTTCAGTTGCCTGAATTTGTGCTGTTATTTCTGATGCAATATGTTGAACTGTTCCAAGCTCAAATACCTGCTTGTTTTTGTCTAAGAACTCTTCTCTATATGATTTAGATGAACCTGAAAGTGTATTCACAGAATCACTCTTCTTGGTAAGGTCTTTCAAGAGGTAGCTTAAAGCTTGTTTACTCATTTTGCGTACTTATCCAAGATTACCTGTATATGCTGAGGAAAGGCAGTACCTTTAGCTAGCGTGTTGACCTGGGTAGTACCCATGATCGTTTTGGACTGCTTAAATTCTTCATCCTTATAGTACTTAACCAACTCAATAGCTGCAAGCTTTAGGTCAGCAGGTACATCTACTACATCATAGCCCCAAGTGGAACCTGTAGTGTAACTAACCGTTATATTTCCAGGACTGATAGGCCAATTAGCAAAGCCACCTACAACGTAATTACGTGTAAGAATTCCGTCTGCTAGATTAACCGAGTAGTCTGAAGCGTATACTAAGGGTACGTGTACTGTGGAGTCCCACGTGTAGCGACTAGTTTCAGAAACAGTCACAGGGCCTACAATAGGATAGTTATCTAAAAAGATGGTATCCGTATCGTAGTCTAGAGAGATTGTTTCAGTTACTTGTTTGCCGCCATCAGCGTCAACTCCGATATAGGTTTGTATTAGAGCACTAACCATACTAATTAGCATAGAGTGTCGCGAATCTTCATCAGGCTTCTTTATGTTGTAGAAGTCTTTATACTCTTGTAGTGTAATTAAGTCCATGATCTAATAAAAACCCTGGGTGGGACCGAAGCCCCACCCAGATTGTCCTTAAGCGTACTTCATGCCTACGACAGAAGGTGCGTTTGGAATGATTTCGTCGAAACCAAGACGCTGGCTGCTTACAAGAACTGTGCGCTGATTCTCGACGTCGTACCAGCTCTCAACTGTCATACCACGTAGACGAGGGATAACGAAGTTGCTGGTGTTAAGTGCAAGAGCGAAGTAGTTACCAGATGCAGCAGGTGCAAACTCGTCACAAACTAGAACGTTTGATCCGTAGATACGACCTACAGTACCGGTCAGCTTCACAGCGTTGTCAGAACCAACTAGATCGGCGTCTAGGAATTCTGGGTCCTGTGCTAGCTGATACCAGGCATCCTGGGAGATGATGTAAGTGATCTTACGAGCATCACGACCATACTTGCCCATTACCTGACGTAGCTGGAATAGCATTGCAGCTGTTAGCTTGGTATCGGAAGCAGCGGTTGTAACCGTACGACCAGAGGTAGAAGCGAACTTCAGAAGACCGTTAGCAGCACCGGAGGTGTAAACACCCTGGGTGGTGTTACCAGCTAGAAGAAGGTTTTCGATACCACGAGCGTGGCTTCGTACCATGGAGTCCTTGATTAGAGGCAGAATAGGAATGATAGCATCCTCTTCAGTCTCGTTACCTAGGTAGCCCTTACCAATCATCTTAACTGTGCTGAATAGCTTTTCAGTTAGTGTGATACCCTGGTATGGAGCGCCGTAACCAGCACCACGAGGGTCAACGTTACCGTTTGGCTGAGTACCAGAAGCAGTAGTTGCGCTGGTGATTTCGGCGTAACCAGCGTCAGGAGCAATTGGGAAGCTCATCTGTGCGCTGTTCATCTGAATTTCGCGGAACATAGGAGCAAGAATTAGCTCATTCTGAATATCGCGCTCGATGTTCGTGGTAACAGTCGTTTCTAGACGATCGGTACCAACTGTAACGGTAGAGTGAGTATTGAACTTCTCCATTAGGCTCTTACCAATCTTAGTGTCGGTAAGTGCGATAGGAGCTACGCCTTCGTGACGGTTCTGAGCGTTACGCAGCTTCGTTAGGAAGACAGCGTTCTCTACGTCCTGGTAGTGCTCCTTGACAACATCATTCGAGCCATAACCACCGCCGCTGCGGTCGCTAAAGTTGCGCTTGCTGGCTGCCATCTTCTGGAAGTCTTCTGCGCGGGCTTCGAACTCGCTCTTCATGTCAGCGATGGTCTTTTCTAGAGTTGCGTCATTGGACTTGATCTTGGCGTCAAGATCAGCGATCATCTTCTCTTCGATGCTCTTTACGGCAACCTGTGCGGCAGCTGTAGCTCTTTCAGTTGCTTCAGCAGTAGCCTTCTCAGCAGCAGCCTTCTCAGCAGCAGCCTTGTCGTCAGCGGCCTTCTGGGCTGCTAGCGCTTCTGCTGTTGACTTAGCTACAAGTGCTGCGATTTCTTCAGGATTCATTGTAATTTTCTCCGGAGGTACTTCTTCCGTACCGGACTTAGGTGAGGAATTAGCGTCTGAAGTATTTACTTCACTACTGCTTTTTTCCTGGCCCTTTAAAGCGTTAACTTCTTTGTTAAATTTAGTCAGTTCTTCAGCGTCATCTTTTAGTGACTTTGAAATGCTGAAAGTAGCTGCTTGGTTGCAGGGTACGGATACAACCGATACCTCAAGTAATTCTGCATCCTTAATGATATAACCGTTGGTCACATCACTGTAGTCTGCATCCTTTACCATAAATCCTACTGAGAAAGTACTCAGTACGCCATCTTTGATTAACCCGTATGGGGCGCCTGCTGACTTGCTAATGGATGCCTCTAGTCGTAGACCTTTTGCATCAACTTCCACATTAGTAGCTCTGCCAATTGGCTGATTGTAGTTGTGGTTAAGTAGCAGGATAGGGTTGTTTAAATAATTATCAAGACCGCCTCTGGTCCAAGCGTCGGGGACGATTACGTCCCCGGCGCGATCCGTGTCAGCTGTACTCGCATATCCTACGATCTTCAGCTGATCGCCATCCTCTGTAACTGATTTAATTACAGAGTTTAGCTTAAATACACGAGCCATTCTGGATTACTTCTTTGTAGGAGCAGCCTTGGTTTCGTCAGCCGGAACCTTGGTATTCTCCGTCGAAGAAGTATTCGTGGTGGATTTGTCCTTGATGTTATCAGCATCAACAGTGTCTGCGCCTAGAGCGTCAACAGTGTCGGTGGATGCCTGACCGGTAGAACCACCAGCTGTAGAGGTGTCAACCTTCGCTGAACCTGTCTTAACGTCGTTCTCTGCGGCAACAGCGTCACGTAGCTCTTGTGGAGTACGTGGATCTTCGTTAGACGTGGTCGGTACTTCAGGCTCAGTGTTTACGATAACCTGCTCACCGGTTTCCTTAACGTCAACCGTTAGGGCACCCATAGAACGGTAGTCCTGCTGTTCCTGCGGTAGCTTACCACCAATGGCTACCTTGTTAGCGTTTGCGCCTTCTGGAGTAGCTGCGTTACGAGCATAAATCTCTGCAACGTACTGAGCTTCAGCTTCACGACGTGCCTTCACGTCCTGATTTTCGCTAGCTTCCTGCCACTGGGCCTGTGCAGCTGCTGCTGCTTCGTTACGTGCACGAAGTACAGCGTCGATGTCAGTTGCAGCGCCATCGTTAGCATTATCTGCCATAAGTAATCTCTCCAATCTTTTCCAGGAGCCAAAGAATGCATTGACTTGCTGGATTCGTATGGGGGTGTCTGTCTCGTGAGCATACTCTTGAGAAGTCAGTACACGGCCCTTAGTTTCAAAGTATTTTGTTAATGTTTCCAGAACCTCAGTCCGACTTGCCATTAGAATCTTCCTTTGGCCTACCGCCCTGTGATGGATCTGCTGCACTACCAGCAATATTTGCGGGTATACGCAACTTGTTATGCTCGGGATCTGGATCAGGCTCACGGCCCAACTCGATTCGAGCTTCGTTGGCAGATAAGATTCCACCGTTTACCAGACTTTGATAGTACGCCGCCTGATCTTTTAACTCCGGTCTCAGAGCTTCAACGTATGTAGTATCTTCGTATATTTCGTATCCGAAGAATCTCTCCATAGCTGAGTTTATTTTTTCCACAATGGGTATGATTGTCTCTAAATAAAACAATCTGTGGTTTGGTCTAAGGTTCGCATTATTTCCTGTATCCAAAAGGATTGGAGGAACACCTAGAGCTTTTAGTACTGTTTCTTCACAAGACTTAATAGAATTCTGGAAGTCCAGGTCCGAGAAGCTGACGTTAGAGATTTGATCAATCTTAAGACCACCATCTAGGATGATTGGTCGACGTCCGCCAGTTCCTGGTCTATATTTTTTGGACCACTCATCTGTTAAACGCTTCTTTAAGCGCTCGTTCAGAACGTCGTCCGTCATTAGTACAAGACCCGGCACAGCGCCATTTTTGAAGAAGTTGTCCTGAAAGTTACGCATCTCCACAATAATTCGCATGGTTCGAAGGGCTGGCTCTAGTCTAGAGGTGCCTCTGTAAATGCTTTTGTAACTATTGTCTTTTACGTGAATGATCTCTTCAGGCTTGTACTTATCTTTTCCGTCAAACTCATAGTGAGAGACATAGTTCTTTTCGTCGGCTACAACCGTCATTCTAACAGAAGGTAGCTGGTACATATGCACGCCGTCGTAATAGATGAAGAAGTTACCGTCTAGTAACAAGTCCATAATTAGGGCACGCTTAAAAGAGTTTATGTCCTGAAAAGGATTTGGTTCTTTGTTGAGAAGCTTTTCGAGACTCTTCTTTCGTACATTAGGTCTACTAATGATTGAAAGAGGCTCTCCTACTTTGTTCTTAATAGCAGCTACGTCGTCTACAATCATGTTGACTGCGCGATTTACAACTTCTAGTTGTTCATAACATTGCTGGTAAGAATAGGCTGCACCTAAACTCGGTACTTCTTCTTTTCCGTAGCTACTTAATAGTGGCTGGGAAGGATTAAGTTTCTCAACCGTCCACGATAGGAAGCTCATTATGTTTTTCCTTCTGGATAGCGATCCACCGTTCCTGCTTTTTCGCAGTAGCGAGGGCAGGGTTTCTTCCGTATATCTTGTGCAGCTTCTCATGATGAGCGTTACACAAGGTACTTGCAGCGTCTAGCAGCTCGTACTCATGATCTTTGTAAAAGTCCTCGCGAACGCGCATAATGTCGTCAACGCTGGTGACTTTTACTTTGTTTATTAGGCACCACTTACGGTAAAGCTCTGCTAGAGAGTACCAGTGGTGAAAATCGAGCTTATCAGTACTTCCGCAGATTTCACACTCGCTACCTTTTTTATAGCGCGCTTTAATCCCATCTCGAATGTACTTGACCTCATATCTTTTTAGGTCCTCTGCCACAATTTCTCCTTAATTTCATAGTAGTATAACTTAGTACCCCTAAGAAGTCAAGGTCTAATTTCTTGGGGGTACTATTAGCAGCATGGAATACTTTATTACACGTAAATAAGTTGAACGATTACGTCACCAGCAACAACAACAGTAGTATCGTTGTCAGCAGCAGCTGCAGTTATTCCATAGCCAATACCTGAACTGAAAGACAAACCGTATTGGTCAAAAATGGTTGCCAACGGAATACTGTCTCCAGGAAGAATAGGAACCGTGAATAAAACGGTATCTGTACCTACCGTAGGAGCAGTTGTTTTATTATAAAACTTAATAAACTTAATAGACGTAGACGTATTTGTAACCAATCCCCCTACTACTTTACCTGCGGTCGATTTAACTAGCGTCGGGTTAAGTGTACCAGCAGCAATTAGTCTATGAGGCGTTGCTGCACCACTACCTGAGGAGCTTACAAGAGCATTACCCATTGTAACGTTATTAACTATGTACGAGGGAATACCCTGGGATGCTGCTGCATTGCCGCGTCCGCCGCCTACTTCTGCTTGCAGTTCTTGAATATCCATAGATATTAAACGCTGAACCGTAATGGTAGCACTTCCTGCTATAGCAGACACAACTCTTACCCAAATAAAAGGTGCATAAACAGCTTCCGCGCTAGGAACCATTGTAGAAATTCTACCTCCATTCGCGTTTTTAACTGCAGTGCTGTCTGCTGTAGCTTGCTGATACGTTATATCTTCAGCTCTAGCTTCGATAGAATATTCCGTAGTAGAAGTAGCGCTTGCCTGAGAGCTAACGGATACAACTTTGGTAGCAGTATGGTTTCCAGATAAAGTTTCTAGCTTTACCGTTGTAGTGCTAGTTCCATCAATTAACACTGCGCAATGATTAGAGAAAAAGCTGGGTAGGTTTGGGTTAGCAATAGGATTCCCTGTAGCATCTACCTCAACATAACCAGTTCTAACTTCTAATCCTGTGGCTTTACCGGAAACGCTCATTGTAGTTGTAAGATTTGCTGGAATTGTACAAACCGTTTTACCCACCATAAGTACTTCGTTGCCAGCATCTAGTCCAGAACCAATTACTAAAGTACCATTTGTTTTTTGAATAGAAGTTGTACCTATATTACGAACAACGTTCCACTTACTGGCTAACGAGGCTAAGGTATCCGGGCCGGCGTTAACCGTAGGCCCTGAGAATCCATCACTGAACTTACCCAAAGTAGTACCAATCATAGATACTACAGAGTTGTCTGCTAGAGTTATTTCGTTGTCAGAAGCATGATAGAATCTTTTTAACCCATCTGCGCCGACACGAGCTTTCATATTTAGAGTATTGGAGTTTCCATCCTTTACTACGACTGATGTATCTGCCATTATAAAATAGTTCCTAGATTGACAGATGAATCTGCCGTGGAAAAGTTAAGCCACCCAATTGCCTGTTGGAATCTGCGGGCTGCATTTCTGCGTAAAAGTCGCCACTTAAGAGCTGCTTTCATACAAAAAGAATTGTTCCTACTACTTGGTTAGCTGTAGTCATAGCGGTATTATCTAAATCTGTTGAGCCTGCAGTAATAGCGTAAACAATACCTGTAGTAAAGCTTAATCCATATTGGTCTACCACAGAAGCAATATTTAAACTTCCTCCCGCTGGAATTCCTAGAATAATTATAGGAGCTGTTGTACCCATGTTAACGTTACCTGCTGATGTAGCATTAAAAAGACGTAAATACGCGGGAGTTGTACCATTATTAAATAAGTAACCACCCCATACCTTACCTGCTGAACCTTTGACCGCTGTTAAACTATTTGTTGCAGCGTTATTAACTTTTGCTACAGAGCCCGAGTTAGAAGACGTGGAAACAGCTGCGTTAGCTATAATAACGTTCTGAGTAGTACCCGAAGCAACTTGAACTACAGGAATAGCCTGAGACGCAGCTAAGTTACCGCGACCACCACCAACTTCAACTTGAAGTTCCTGGATATCCATGGAGATAACACGTTGAATAGTAATAACATTTGATGTTGCAGTACCGGTGTTTCTAACCCATATAAACGGAGCATAAATAGTATTGGGACTAGGTACCATTGTTGAAACACGACCACCAGAAGCAACTTTAGTTACCACAGAATCAGCTAGAGCCTGTTGGTACGTTACGTCTTCTGGACGTACTTCTAGGGCGTACTCTATAGTACTGGTGGATGCTGTCTGGGAACCCACGCTCACCGTTTTGGTAGTAGGATTACTACCACTAAGAGTTTCTAGCATTACTGTTGTGGTTGTAGTACCGTTAAATAATACAGCTGTATGATTATTGAAAAAGTTTACTAAATTGGCGTTTGGTACAGGCTGCCCCGTTAGGGGATCTACTTCAACGTATCCAATACGAGTTTCTTGGTTTGCAGATCTAGCCGTCATTGCTAGGGCTACAATTAAGTTCTGCGGGATGGTACAGTTCATGTTACCAACCATCATGAATTCGTTACCAGATGTGGTACCCGTAGTAATAACTAAAGCGCCATTAACTTGCTGAATGGTCATACCCGTATTTCGCGGAATAGTCCATTTAGTAAGTGAATCTAGAGTCGCTTGGCCAGCTGTAAGCGTTGGTCCCGAGAAGCCATCACTGAACTTACTCATTGTAGTACCAACCATGTCTACCGCGCTAGCGTCTGGTAGAAGTATTTGAGATTGGCTGGCGTGATAAAGATGATAGCTACCGTCGGCTAAAAGACGAGCTTTTACCGGAAATGTAGAGTTATTACCATCTCTTAATAGGATAGTGGTATCTGCCATAATAGTCCTGTCGAATTAGAGATATAGGTCTCTAGTTAATATACTCCAATCTGACCCTCAAAGCTGTAAAGCGCGTATCTAATAGCGTCGGCCATGTGGGACGCACTATCGTGAACAGGCTTTTCCTTTACTAGGTTCGGGTTGGGATCCCAGCGATAGGCGTCAAACGCTCTAAGAACTTCTGGGCATCTGTTAGAAACATACACGTTTCCGTTGTCTACTTGTGAAGCCACATATCCAATACCGTCTAGCAAAGATTTCTTTGCATTCATGGTTGGAATATCGTATTCAACTGCAAAGTCATATCGAGTCTGCTGCGCTGCAGAGTCAATGTAAACGTAGTCAACATCCCACTTACTAATAAGCTTCTGCACTTCTTTAGCATATTGAGCTGTTGTCTTACCTGAATCATAATACTCGTCGACAATGAAGAACTTCTGCGTCTTCCAATTGTAACGAATAATACACATTGCGGTGGAGTCTTTGAAACCAAGGTCAAGCCCGGCAACAACGTCTGCACCTTCAAAATTGTCTTGCATCTCGGGATGAACCGGATTTCCTTCGGCATCTTCTTCCGTAGGATCTACAACGTTTTCATCTGGTAGAGACCAGATCTGTCCTTCGTACGAGTTGAAGGAAGCCATGTACTCTTGTTCAAATTCCTTATCGCTCATGACCTTTTGGGCCTCCGCGATGTCCTCAGTACCCATTCGAGGATTTTCGTGCCAAGTAGCATGAATTGAGCACCAGTCCTTAAACTCGGAGTGGGCGCCGTGTTCGTCTCTGTCAAAGCCACGCTCAAAGAACTTGGCAAACCAGTTGGACTTACCACGAGGAGTGGATATGAAGATTGCCCGGGAACCGGGCCGGTCTAGTGTAGGACGTAGCTGAATATTGAAAGCTTGTTCACCTTCGGCACTAAGTGCCGCCTCATCGAAAATAATAAGATCATAAGAACGACCAACTGCAGAGTCGGCCTTAGCCGACGAAGCTGTTCTAATGGTGGAACCGTTAGAAAGTTCGATAACGCGATCTTTTTGGTTATTCTTCTCTACTTCAATACCAAACTGACGAATAAAACCCTGCTGCAGATCCCAAGAGATACTAGAGAGGTTATAATTCGGACTAATGATAAGTACGTTGGAGCCGGGAACAAGTGTAACACACTGACCAATAATGTTAGCAATATAGGTCTTGCCCAGACGTCGCGAAATTGCAGCGCAGACAAAACGATACTTATTAACCGCATTAATAATCGCAATCTGCGGATCTAAAGGCTCTACCCCAAGCTTCTCAAGGTACCTAGTAATAGGCACCTTGAGAAAGCGATCAGGCAGATCCTCAATGATGTGATCTGAGATAACATCTGCTCGAGAAATGGTTAAGGACATAAGTTACTCTGCAGTAGCCTCGCGTAGTTCAGCTAGGGCACGATCATGCTCACTGACATTCTCTTGATCGTTTGGATCAGTTGCTGCAGGTTCCTGTAGCGTCTCAACCTGACCAGATTTTTCACCTGGATCTTCCACACCTGACATAGGTGCTTCATCTGTTAGCTGAGCGGCCGTTAGAACTTCTTCAGGTGCAGCTTTAAGCTCTGCAAGGGCTTCTACAACTGCCTCCTCTCCGTCTTCTTCACGATCAGCAAGAAACTCTTCTGCAGCTGCGTTTAGTCTACGAGCTTCTTCAGCAGCAAGCTGATCTTCTGGAGATGCTTTTGCAAGCAGCTCAGGATGATCGACCAAAGGTTCTTTGTGAAATACGCCGTTTTCGTCAGTCCACTTTACATAACCTCTTTTAATCTCTTTTTCCATTTATTTTCTCTCAAGGGTGACATCGTCACCTTCACGAAGAACTGTATCGTCTTCAGTGTTACTTACCGCAACAGCGGTCGTGGACTCTTGAGCAGCTTTAATAGCGTCAAAAGCCTTTCCAGTATTTATGCTGCGAACTTCGTCAGACTTGTTTGCAGTAAAGTAAAATGCTAGAATCATGTTAACACATCCGGTTACAATTACAACCGTAATCAGTGTCTTAAATAACTCCACATTCCACAAGCTTCCGTCTGCTACAGCCATGATTAACATCATGAAGCCCATGCCAAAAGTAGTTAGCATCACCAACTGCTTTTCACTAGGCCAACCTGGCATACGGTCAAGCAGCTTATCTAGAAACTGCCAAAAATTATTTACCTCGCCCATCGAATAACTCTTCCATCAGGCGTCCATAGTTTGAGTCTCCAAACGTATTGTTATTTACCTGAACTGCGACACCCGGCCCGGCTTCCTTAGCTGCCTTGATTTCATCCATGCGCATCTTATGCGCCATTTGAAGCAGCTCTAGAAGGTCCTTCGACGTATAGATTCCCGTCTCTTGAGCCTCTTCAATTTTTGCTTCAATCATGCGATCTAAAAGATCACCGAGCTTGTTCTTATTGCGATAGCCGCGATCAAGAAAGATACCGTCTAGATATCGTTTGACTTCAGGCATTTGCAGATAGCGCACGACTTCATGTCGTGGAATCTGAAGCTGGTCCGCGGTTGTTTCCACATCGCCATATTCTAGCCATGCGTTCGCGATATCGAACCCTTCCGGTGCTATTTTTACTAGTGCACTCATATTGCTGCTATTAATCCATTTCCTTGAGACGGGTAAAACATACCTACGAAGGACGTATCCTCAACCAAAGGAGGAAGTAGGTCCGAACCTAGTCCTAGAACATCGTCTCCAGCCACAGCAGGTGCTGCAACTTCACGCGACGCAGGAGTTTCAAAAGTTACTGATCGATCAGCCATAGTGATGCTACCTGTAGAGGACGTACGTACTCACTAGGCTTTATGGAGCGCACTTTCCACAGGGAGCCGTCAATTTTTAAAATACTTCCAATCGCAGGCGTATTATGTGCGGGCTCAAAAGCCACTTCTGCAAGCGTATCGGAAATGCGCGTAAATCCTAGGGTAATGCCGTGTTCTGTAACCACTCTCATCGCTGAACCACCTTTACAACTAGCGTACGCTGTTTGCGTCGCGAAGGACTTGACGATGTGTTAATCGTAAGCTGAATTGGCAGCGTGGCTCCTGAGCCTGAGAATGCTGCGTTGTCGACGTAGCTTGCTGAGACGCTAAGCCAGACGCGAATTTTTGTACCTGAAATAAGTGCGGGAGCTTGAGCACCTGTACCTATGGTGAGACCTAGCAGCGTGGCTTCCGAATAGGGCACAACTGTATAAGAACTCACGAACTCGCCTTCATCTAGCAGGCTTGTACAATCTACTACGTAGTCGATGACATCGCTAGGATCCATGGGCTCGGACCAAACGAGGGCTGTTGGAGGTATGGCCATGTGCTCATTCCTTATGACTTGTCTTTTAT
>Ga0214499_1000005_pt1 | contig 23466 bp, 16 predicted proteins | sample G5R1MT_FD_206144 | JGI IMG/M metagenome (GOLD analysis project Ga0214499, IMG submission 206144) | Metatranscriptome of phyllosphere microbial comminities from switchgrass, GLBRC, Michigan, United States - G5R2_MAIN_12SEP2016_LR1... | ecosystem: Host-associated > Plants > Phyllosphere >... | reverse complement strand
GTATTTCCAATAAAAGTAAATCCAATATGGATAAATTTAGATATATATTATAGCGGAGCGTTTTATAACTACTCTGTCACATCAAATACGAGTTTAATTCTGGCTCGGTTAAAAGGCTTGGAGCCTGTTTAATACATGCAAGCTTGCTCGAAGTAAAATTCGATGGCACACAGGTGAGTAATATGGAAGAACTGTGATTACTGTTATAGAAATCTATACTAAACTTTGATATATTTTGCTCAAAATTAAGATAATTTAATCTAAAAAAAGCAATATCAAAAATAAAGCTTTGATGCGCAGTAAGATGGGCTACCATGGTATTATGGTAGTTGGTTATGTTAAAAGCTAACCACAGCCTAAGATGCCTAGCGGGCTTTGACGAGCGCTCCGCCACAACGGGCTTGAAAAAGCGCCCGGACATAAATATGGCAGCAGTAGAGAATCTTGGACAATGCATTCAAGTGCGATCCAGCAAGTCTCCGTGGTGGGAAGAAAGTGTATAACATTGTAAACCACTTGTTTTTTATGGAGTATCATGAAGTTACATAAAAAATTAAGCACCGGCTAAATTCGTGCCAGCAGCCGCGGTAATACGGATGGTGCAAGTCTTTAATCTCATGACTAGGTGTAAAAGGCCACATAGGGGGTTATACGAAGTTATAAATCAAAGACTAAGTTCACAGCTTTGGCCGATTTTTAAAACTGTAATAACTAGAATCAAATAGGGGTCCAAGATACTTTTAATGTAAAGGTGAAATATGTAGAAATTAAAGGGATGACCGGTGGCGAAAGCGTTGTACCATGTTTGATTGACCCTGAAGTGCTAAAGCGTGGGGAGCAAATGGGAGTTGTTTCCCCAGTAGTCCACGCCCTGACCGATGAGAATTGAATGATAGTCAATGGCTCATAATATAATTAAATAATGAAAAAAGTTTAGTTTTTGTTATGAATGGCTAATTATACTATTATTTAAGCAAACGCGTAAATTCTCTACCTGGCAAGTAATGCTGCAAAGCCGAAAGTCAAAGAAATTGACGGTGAATCTTTCCAGCTGTGGATCATATGATTTAATCTGATATAACGCATTACATCTTACCAGAAATAGTAGACTTTCTTTTTTTTTCTTTGATAGAAATATAGAAAAGTTTGTTTAACCATCTGATTACAGATGATAACAGTATGCAAAATATATTAGATCAACTGTTGTAGTAACAAGTCTCAGGCGGTGCATGGCTGTCGTCAATTCGTGTTTTGATATGTCAGGTTAATTCCATGAACGAATGTAACCCTATCATTTAGTTTGTTATCGAATAGTTAATATTATATATATATTAACGTTCTTTGTCTAAATGTACTGCCTGTTAATAGCGGGAGGAAGGTAAGGATAATGTCAAGTCGTTATGCCCTTTATAGTCTGGGCTATCCATATGATACAATGGCTTTTACAATGAGTTGCTTGAATTTATAATCAAGCTAATCTCCTAAAAACAGCCTTAGTTCGGATTGCAACCTGCAACTTGGTTGCATGAAGGTGGAATAGCTAGTAATCGTTCATCATCACGGAACGGTGAATACTTTTTCGATTCAAGTACACACTGCCCGTCAGGCGCCTAAAGTAGACATTGATGGTATTTACCGGGATTAATACGGATTTCCGAATATATATATATATATATATTAGAATATGTATATATATATATTATTTCGTGTTCTTTGGTAAAGATATCCTTGTATATAATGGGTGCTAAGTCGTAACAAGGTCGGGCTAACGGAAGTTGGTCCGGGAGTAATTTATTTTAATGTTTTGAGTAGTTGATTAATTTTAGTGTTTTAGTGTTAAAGTTATTCCCCGATTAGTTTAATGGTAGAACGGCGGTCTTTTAAACCGACTACACAGGTTCGATTCCTGTATTGGGGAACTCTTTGATTATTAAATATTCATTGTGAGTATAAATTGTAAGCTATTCTGTGCCCAGGTGTTTATAGATTCACAGGGGTCGCCTAATGGTATGGCGCTGGTTTTTGGTGCCATATAATGTGGGTTCGAGTCCCATCCCCTGGATCCCCTAGAATTTTTAGAATAAGTAAACTGATAAACTAAAATGACTCCTTAGTTTAATTGGTAGAGCCTTGGTCTTCGACACCAATAATACAGGTTCGAGTCCTGTAGGGGTCATAGAGAATCAAATATTTAATATGTTTATGTGAGAATTAATATTAAGCTAAATTATTGTTTATATAGTTCTAATAATACAAGATCCTGTTAAATTTCTATTTAGTCAAGATTAGAACATTTTAGTTAGGTTTATAACTGAAATATAAATTTCAACCAATAATTACTAATATTACTTTGATGAGTTTACTAAATATATAAATATGGAAGGTCTCTTAGCTTAATTGGTAGAGCATTGGTTTTCTAAACCATAAGATACAGGTTCGAGTCCTGTAGAGATCAAGGGTCTCAGGTCAAAAAGGGCGTTGCATAATTGGATTAATGCACTTGTTTTGGGCACGAGAGATTGTGGGTTCGAGTCCCATCGCCCTGAATGTTTGAATGCCCGCAATAGGTAGGTATGAGTTTTTATTCTCCAGTTCTGTAGTTTAATTGGTAAAACGGTATATTGCGACTGTATTAATGTCGGTTCAATTCCGGCCAGAATCGAAGTATATAAAAATATGATCTTGTGCTGGTGTCCCGGTAGCTCAATTGGTTAGAGCATTTGCCTGATAAGCAAAAGGTTGTTGGTTCGATTCCAATCCGGGACATTTTCATATTGGATTGTTTTACTTTTACTTTTCTATTAGACATTTAGCCTGCGTGACGGAATGGTAGACGTAGTGGACTCAAAATCCACGGCTTATGGCGTGTGGGTTCAAGTCCCGCCGCAGGCACCCCGCTTACAAATACTTAAAATAATAAAAACAGGCCATAAATAATAGATAATAAAAATAATGATTATCTCACAAATTTAAGGATGGCCAAATTCTTTAATATAAATTATATATATAAATAAAAATATTTAATAAAAATTATGCGTTTATGAAATAGAAGTTTAATAATGGAAATAGCTAAATTAACAGGTATTTTTTATTTATCCCCTTCAAATACTACTTATGCTTGAAATTTTGGTTTTTTGTCATTTGTGTTTTTGTTTATGCAAATTATCACTGGAGTAGTATTGGCTATGTTTTATAACCCTAGTGCGGAATTAGCTTATGAAGTTGTAATGTATATTAATAATGAAGTGTACTATGGTTGATGATTGCGTTTATTACATGCTAATGGTGCTTCATGATTTTTTTTTGTGACCTATATTCATATGTTCAGAGGATTATATTACGGTTCTTTTTGTTATCCTCGTCAAATGTTATGAATCACTGGAGTAGCTTTATGATTATTGATGATTGCTACTGCTTTTTTAGGTTATGTTTTACCTTGAGGTCAGATGAGTTTTTGAGCAGCTATGGTTATTACTAATTTATTATCTGCTTTGCCTTTGATCGGTGCAGATTTGATTTATCTTTTATGAGGTGGTTTTTCTATTGCCGATGCTTCTTTACATCGTTTTTATAGTTTACATTTTGTGTTACCTTTTGTGATTTTGTTTCTTTCAATTATTCATGTGGCTTTTTTACATGAGTATGGTTCTAATAATCCCAGTGGTGTGGTTAATCGTAGTGATGTTATACCTTTTACCCCTTATTTTTTAATTAAAGATGTATTAGGTTTAGTAGTTGTTTTGATTGCTTTATTTAGTATTATTTTTGTTATACCTGATTGGTTAGGCCATCCTGATAATTATATCAAAGCTAACCCTTTGGTAACACCCGCCCATATAGTGCCTGAATGATATTTTTTACCTTTGTATGCAGTATTACGTAGTGTTACTCATAAGCTATTAGGTATTTTGTTGTTAGCTTTATCAATATTAATGTTATTTATTTTGCCTTATTTATGTAAATACCAATTAGTACGTAGTGGTTCATTCAGACCTTTAAGTGGTTTTTGTTTTTGATTATTTGTTGTAAATAGCGTTTTACTAGGTTGAATAGGTGGATTGCCAGTAGATGACCCTTATTTATTGTTAGGTCAAATTTTTACATTTTTACATTTTTTTATTTTGGGTGTTTTATACCCATTATTGACTTTTGTAGAATTAATAGTGTATCAAGTTTTAATTAAACGTTCAGCTAAATATTTAACTTTTTAGTATTAAAAGTTAGATAAATTAGATGGAACTGTTTTTGTTTTTTTCATTAATATTATTTATTATAGGTTGTTTTGGGATGTTCTTATCTCGAAAACATTTGATCATAGTATTGATATCATTAGAGTTGATGTTATTATCTATTAATATAAATTTTATAATTTACTCAGTATTATTAGATGATATATTAGGACAAATTTATGCTATTATGTTATTAGCTATTGCAGCAGCTGAAACAGCTATAGGTCTAGCCATTCTTGTAATATATTATAGATTACGAGGAGGTATTAGTATAGATCTAATGTGTTTGTTGAAAAGTTAATATACAATAAAAATTCAAGTTGATAAATATGAAATTCCATATAGCTTTCCAAGACCCTGCTACAGTGTATGCTTATAGTTTTATGTTTGTGCATCACCAAGTAATGTGATATATGTTAATCATATTAGGTGTAGTTTATTGAAGTTTTTACCGCATAATTAAAGAGTATAGTTGAAATAGTTTTAACAAGCAAAGTGGTATACTTTATATGTGAAGTTATAGCACAGATTTGGTGTATAAAATGGAAACATTTTATAATAAAATATTATTTGGATTAATTTCTTTTTACCATGAATATTTGTTAACTAAAAGTAGTTTTTGACACCGTGTATGAAACCGTTGATGAGATATTTTACGTCCCAGAGGTGATTATGTGCCAATAATTATGCAGTATTATGCTTATTATTCTTGAACAAGAATAGCATTGACATTACATACTTTAATCTCTTATTACAGTACGTTTAATAATAAAAATAACAAAGGATTATCTGTGATAAATAACAATGATATGTTATTACAAGAAATGACTTTGAGTAAATATTGATACTATTCAGCATATAGTCGTAGCACTAATGGTTATGTTTACAGTTATTATAACAAAGAAAGTAAAGATTTTCTAGAAGTACAAAGTTACAGAGATAACTTACAACTTGAATTAATTTGAGCATTTTTCCCATCATTAGTAATTTTTTTAATTTTAATACCCTCTTTATATTTATTATTTTCTCTAGAGGAAAATTTGCAACCTAAATTCAATATTAAAGTTATAGGACACCAATGATTTTGATCTTATGAATTTGATTCAGCTCGTTATGATTTATCGTTTGAGTTTGATAGTACATTAATTTTAGAGTCTGATTTACCAGTGGGTGGTAGAAGATTATTAGAAGTTAGTAATCGTTTATATTTGCCTTTAAATATTCCTTTGAGAATATTAGTTACATCAAGTGATGTATTACATTCTTGGGCTGTGCCAGAAATGGGTATTAAAGTAGATGCTGTGCCTGGAAGATTGAATGATTGTGTGACAATTATACGACGTCCAGGAGTATTTTACGGTCAATGTTCAGAATTATGTGGTGTAGGACATGGTTTTATGCCAATAGTGGTGGAAGCATGTAGTTATAAAAAATGAATGAAAGTGGTCCAAGCATAAATTTTATTACAATCCAATTAATTTAATAAATTATAAATATTTAATTTTATGTCACCCACAGCTCATCAATTACGCAAAGGTGCTAGAAAAGCTAAACCTTATCCTATTTCCCGTTCTGTTAGAGGTTTCCAAGGTTGTCCCCATAAAAAGGGAATTATTTATAAAATTACTACTACTAGTCCTCGTAAACCTAATTCAGCTAAGCGCACTATAGCCAAAGTTAAGTTAACCAGTAATAATCAAAGAGTATTTGCTAAGATACCCGGTATAGGAGAGCATAAATTACAAAATCATGCTTTAGTATTTTTGAGAGGCCATGGGCCTAAAGATACACCTGGTATAAATTATCATTTAGTCAGAGGTTTATGCGATTTTCATACTATAGAGTTATATGGTCGAGCAAATCGAAGAAGTAAATTTGGTGTTAAACGTTTAAATAGATAATATGTATAAATCAGGGTTACAAAAGTTTAATAAATATCAACATAAAAAGTATCTGTGAACCAATAATAATATAAGTTTGTTCAATAAATATAATAAAAAAATGCAAGGTAGTTTAATTACTTCTGGTAATCAATTAAAAGCATGAAAAAGATTTCGTGCTCTTAATTTACATATCAAACAACATGAAAATACAGAGCCTTATAAAATACTGTTTGTGTCTTATTTGCAAATTACACCTTTGTTGGATTTTAAAGTTAAAAAAATAGCAGGACAGCTCATTTCTATACCTAAAGGAATTATGTCTGAAAAAAAAAGAGTTACTTTTGCGGTTAAATGGGCTATTAAATTACAGAAAGATAAAAGCAAAACACGTAATATTTCTATGGAAAAATTAGGAGAATTGTTGTGTTTGGCTTTAAGAAATCAGGGAGATATTATATCTTATAAAAGAAATTTCCAAAAACAACTTTTACGTAATTCAGGTTACGCAAAGGTATTAAAGATATTTACTAAGAGAAATCAAGCGTAAATATTTGAGGTCGAAATGCCTACAATAGTTTTTAATTATTTAAAGAGTCGTAAAACTTTTGGTGTCAAAGTTAATTAACACTATATTAAAATATTAAACAATATACACAAATATATAAAATAAATATATGACTTTAAAAAAAGCAAAATTTGAACGAAACAAGCCACATTGTAATATAGGTACTATAGGTCATGTAGATCATGGTAAAACTACACTTACAGCTGCTATAACTAAAAGTTTACAAGGTATAGGTAATACTATTTTTCGTGGTTATTCAGATATAGATAATCATCAAGAGGAGCGTGCACGCGGTATTACCATAAATGCTGCGCATGTTGAATATGAAACTCAAGCACGCCACTATTCCCATATAGATTGTCCAGGTCATCAACAATATGTAAAAAATATGTTAACAGGGGCTGTACAAATGGATGGTGCTATTTTAGTGGTGGCAGTTAATGATGGACCCCAAGTGCAAACCAGAGAACATATTATTTTGGCTAGAGAAGTGGGTATTTCTTATATTATAGTTTATATTAATAAATTAGATTTTATGCAAGATAAAACTATGAAAGAGTTAGTAGAAATGGAAATACGTGAATTATTAGAAAGTTATGGTTTTCCAGAAGATTTGCCTGTGATTAAAGGATCCGCAAGAAAAGCTTTGGAAGAAAATGAACCAACAGCTTTAGGTACTGGTTCAGTTAAAGAATTGATGGATACAGTTGACACTTATATACCACAACCAGATATTCGTTTGAGTGAGTTGCCTTTTTTGTTACCAGTAGAACATATACACGCTGTTAAAGGTCGTGGTACAGTGGTTACAGGTAAAGTTGAACAAGGTACAGTTAAAGTCGAAGATATTTTAGATTTAGTAGGTCCAGATGTTAAAAGTACTTTATGTTTAGGTTTAGAAATGTTTAGAAAATCTTTAGATTTTGCACAGTTTGGTGATAGTGTAGGTGTTTTATTAAAAGGTATAAAAAAACGTGAAAATAAAAAAGAAGCAGAGGATGTCAAACGTGGTTATATATTATGTAAACCAGGTTTGGTTAAACCATATAGTAAATTTACTGCTAAAGTTTATATTTTATCTGCTAAAGAAGGAGGTCGTAAAAGTTCGTTTGTTTCAAATTATAAACCACAATTTTTTTTCCGTACTACTAGTGTTACAGGTTCGATCCAATTGCCACAAGAGCATCCAGTAGCTATGCCTGGAGAACATATAAGTTTTAATGTAGAATTATTTGAAAAAACTCCAGTGACCATGGGTTTACGTTTTGTAATGAGAGAAGGAAACTTAACCGTAGGTGCAGGGGTAATTACAGAACTGATTAGTTAACTAATATATAAAACCACAGAACAAAAAACTAATATAACTAATATGGAAGTTAAATATGTTTTGGATTTATATATTATTGCTCAAAATGCGGATGCAGGTCCTCCATTGGGCACAATTTTAGGTAATTTAGGTGTAAATAGTACTAATTTTTGCAAAGAGTTTAATACCTTAACGCAGGATTTACCTAACTATTTAACTGTAAGTGTTACAGTTTCTATTTTTACTAATAAAACTTTTAAAATAGTTATTAACGATTTACCTTTGGGTAAATTATTGGGTTTATTAAAAACTGAACAAACAGTGATGGTTAAACAACAAGAACAAACACAAGGTTATATAACTTTACAAAATATTATCCAATTAGCTTTATTTAAATTCCCCCATACTAAAATAGAAAAATCTTTGCCTATTATTTTAGGTACTATAAAAAGCAGTCAATTGATTATAAATTAATTATGCAAAAATTTACTTCATTATATCGCAAAACCTTATTGAACTATTCATCAGGTTGATCTTTTATTTTATCAATGTATAAATATCCTATAATATTGTACATAAATTTACATAATATCAATAATTCACATCTCCACCAGATTAAACATCATATGTCTACTTTAGCAGGTTCAGCCCAAGTTTTAAATACAAATCAATTGATATATTTGTTTGGAGAAAACATAAAATTTAAATTCTTGGTCACAGGTAATATTGTGGCTTTGAGTTTTTATAGATGAGAAGATGTATGGACTTTTAATAATAATTTTAATCGATTCAGTTTGTTACTTTCTACTATTTCTATCAATGGTATTTTTTTGAATTTAGGTTTACATTCTTTAAATTATTTAGAAAATTTATTCAATCAAAATAATAGTATAATGGTCAAACTAACTATGCAATTGAGCACCATCAACGTTAATATATATACTTATTTAGTTCAACCAATGATCATATTGTTGGGTGTTATATCAACTATCTTATATCAATTTGCACAGTGTTTGGAACATATTTGCAATTTATTAATTTATAAAAAAAACAATTAAATTTTATGTTAATTTTAATTACATATATAAATTTATTTTTGATTATTGGTTGTGGATGTGGTGTGGTATTGGCTCGCGATCCAATACAATCTGTGTTGTTTTTAGTTACTGTGTTTATATTAACCGCTATATTATTATTCATATTAGGAGCCGAGTTTTTAGCTATTTTATTGATTACAGTTTATATTGGTGCTATAGCCATTTTATTTTTGTTTGTAGTCATGTTGCTTAATTTGCGCATGGTAGAGGCATACAATAGTCTTTATTATCAAATACCAGTAGGCGGTTTTATTGCTTTAATTTTTCTAGGGTTAGCGTATATGTTGTTTACCCATAATCAACAAATGATAGTGGCTGGATATATGTATTTAGATAATTATCAGTTTAGTAATATATGAACCAATTACCTGATGTTGACTACAAATTTAGGTTTAATAGGGGAGGTTTTATATAATTATTATATAGATTTGTTTATGGTTATTGGTTTAATTTTATTTGCGGCTATGATCGGTGTTATAGTACTAACAGTAGATTATGATTATAGAATAACATATGCGCATATTCAAGATAATTCTGTTAGTCATCGAGTAAATATTGAAGGAGTAGTATGGGAAAATATAAATACCTATACGAAAGTTCGCCAACACCCTTGGTATTCCCGTAATGGTAACCAAATTCTTACTGAGGTATATTTACAAAAATTAACTCATAAAAAAAATTGGGATTTGCCTTTACCTGGATGAATGAAAAAATTATTAAAAAATGTTTTATAATTTATGTTAGAATATATATATATTAACTACGTATTGATAACGGGTACAGCTTTAGTAACATTTTATTTTTTATTTGCTTTAACAGTATGGATTTTTAATTTTTTATTTGATTTCTTTCACGCTGTATATTTAGATATCAAATATTTTTTTTCATTAATTTGAAATTTAATTACAGGTGTAATTGTGCCTTTGTTGAGAGTGTGATGAATTCTCACACGAGCCCCTATTTTTATCATGCTAATAATTCTCAACACTTTAAAGTATTTATTTGGTGGCACATTAAGAGTTTTAAGTAAATATTGACGTAGTTATGGTTATGTGGCTCAAGAAGATACTATATGACATTGAGAGCAAAGAACTAAATATTATACGAATAAATCTATGCGTATACGATTTAGTAATGTATTTAAAAAATATTTATCACGTGTTTACCCACATAAATATACACGTAATCGTTATAACTATACTTTAACATTTATATGGGGTTATTGATTACGTTGATGTTCTTACTTGTTTTATTTAATGTTTTATTATTTAATATTTTTGTTACGTAGAACATTGTATTATATTTGGATCAAGCCATATATTGTAGACATGTTTTTTTTTGTTTTTTATTATTTTTATCGTACAGTGGGGTGATGGGTTAATGTTTGATGTTATAAATTGTGTTGGAATTTATATGTATTTGTACGTCGTCAATTGTTTTATTTTATACCTAACTGATTTGTAGCAGACATTGTCCAAGATTTGAATTTAAATTGATTTCAGGGTAATTTTCAAGCTAACCTTAATCCAGATGATGACGATACCCCTGAAGATCTTTTTATGAATAATCCTAATAAAAAAGTAGTTAATTTTTTTTATGATATATTTCCTGTAACTGCTTGACAACAAATATCTAATATAAATTACCCTTATTTTCTTGCACGCCAATCTTTTTCTTTAATTATAAAATATTTGTTAATATTACCATTGTATTTAGTTACTATATTATTTATGAATTTTATAATGATATTTATAGATATTTTGTGTATAAATTTGTTTTCTACACATAAATTATGATGAAATCTTTATAAATATTTTTTACGTCAACAATATTATTTGTATATGTTTGTTTTAAACATAAATAACTGATATTGGTATAAATTATGTTTTACACCTATAAAAAATCTTTTAATTTTATGTGCAAGGTTTTTATGGTCAGTTATCAACAATTTTATTCCTATGTTAATCAGTGAATTTTTTGGTAAAATTTTAGCTTTATTTTTTTATATGGTATATGGTATTATGTGATGTATTTATTATTCTCCAGCTTTATTGGTAACTATGTGTATTTGAACATGTAGATTAATGTTCAAATATAGAGTTATGTTTTTGATTATATTTTTAAGTTATTATTGAGTATATGATCAAATTTCTGAATGTGGTGGTCTATTATTGGGTAGTATACAATCAGCTTTAGAACACTTTTTGAGAAATACATGATTTCATATGCCTATAGATATGTTCACACGTTTTTCTGCCTCAAATAAATATGAATTTATAAAATTTTGGGGTGGTTTGCATAATCTTAATCAATCAATTTGAATTCATTATTATTCTGATGTATGAAAACCTGATCTAGCTTATATGGGATATTATCAATTGAATAGTACTTCTAATATAGCAAATAATATACAATCTGAAAATTGACCAGTATATTATAATAGACAAAGGAATTGAAAATTTTATAGACGCAGTTTTATAGAAAGGGAGCAAATGCAATGGACTTTTTGGTTTTTTAAATTTATAGAGGGTACATATATTTGAGACCCGGCACCAGATATAGCTTATGAATGAAACGAAGGCAAAAATTTTAATCTCGAGGATTGGACAAATTTTATAGATTACAAATGGGTTTTTAGACATAAGGGTAAACCTGTGGGGGATTTATTTTGATTTTTCCAAGAAGACGATATGGAAAAATGAGAGAGGATTATGCAAGGCATACCCCGTTATTATTTGTTTGAACCTAATGTGTTAGAAGAAGAGGAAGAGCTTTTACCTCAAGGATGGTTGAATTGGGAGAGTTGGAAAAACTGATTATACTATGATTTATTGAATACAGCTTATTTAGTGCCTTTTGATTTTCCAATCGAAGGTTCTAAACAGGGGGCTATAGGGTATCAACCAGGACATAGACCACCACATTTGTTTACCATGTTAAGTAGTATAGATCCTATAGAATATTCCATTGATACCCAACGTCACAAAATGAATTTACCTATGTTAAATGCTATGAATTATAGTAAAATATTACATCAAATGAGAGATAATTTACTCACACGCAAAGCAGAGTTAGTGCGTTTAAATTTAGAATTAATTAGAGATAAATGGATTTGAGATGAAATATATGCAGATACCACAGAGTGACAAATGCGCTTGTTTACAGCTACTGCATACCCTTTTAAATGATTAATGGTATATCTTGAGTTAATACGTATAGGAATTTTTAAAATATTTGTATATACTAGAACAACTTATTGATTGTATTATTATTATTATCAACCAGAAATAAGAATTTATTTTTATTTGAGTTTTATTCAAAAAATAACATTAATCTATCCTTGAAAATGGTTATGTTTTTGTTGACAATTAGCTAATTCTGTGTATCCTTTGCCTGAACAGATGGTTGATTTTATATATCAGATTTTTTATTTCATATATAGTTATGGTATTTTGTTAATTACAAAAATAATTGAGGCTGCAAATCATCCAGTTGTAGTTGATTATTTAAATTTGATATATAACAGTTTACCTTTGATTTGATCACAGTTATTGTATAAATGGTCACAGGTAATCCATGTATTTGTATACGCTAAAAATTTGTTATTCAATATATTATATTTATTTAATATTTTATACATATTAAATAAATATAATCAACCAATGGGAGATGTTTCAGATATTTGATCTTTGTTAATTGATAATCAAACATTTGATAATCAAACTATTTCTTTTAATATTTTTTATTTAACTTGATGGTTTTTATTATATTCTGAATTATATGCCCATTTGTATATTTATTTTAGTATAGATGAGTATTATATTTATTTATCGTACAAATATAACTGTTATTTGTGATATTTGCATCATATTATACAAGGGTATATTTATTTGTTACAAAACAGTTTTTATGTTGATCAGGGTAAATATGGTTCATTTTCTTTTATAGAATATATGACTAGACATCGAGGTCAAATAGACCGTAGTTTAATTTATGAAATTTTACCTGATACCAAAAATATATTGGCATATGGGTATGTCAGAGAATACGGACCATGATTTATGAAAAAACAAATTAAATACTCGTGATTGAAAAATATTTTACATTTTTTCAATGTCAAAGATTGAGGTATTTGTATATTAAACTATCTATTTTTCATTGTATGGTATTCATGAGACATATTTTGCCAGTTTTTGCACCATTGATTGTCGTTGGGACAAAAACATCATGTGAGTGAATTAAAATATACTATCAAAGGTTGATTTCCTATGTTAATGGTTTGAATGAATAAAACTCAGTTGTGATTAGACAATATATATATATATTTACAATTTCCACGACGTTTGAACAAATATGGTTTAACTTATACTTGTCGTGGATATGATTTGTTGGATGAATTAAATATGTTGTATACAGTCAGACGTACTAATTTCGGTTATACCCGTACATGAAAATCATTAAATATGTTAACTTATTTAGTATTAGTAGTCAAATATCCCAATACATGAGAACATTTTACTATATTACATAATTCACCTACTTTTATTAACTCCAATGGATTGCGTGTGGTGGCTAGTAAAATTTTCTCAAATGTTAGTGGTTGAACTCCTATTATCTACTATTTTACCGTTATATTGTTAATTTTTTTAAGTTCAAGTTTCCGTAATTTGTTATTTTGTACTACAGGTAATCCTCCAGTATATACCAATAATAGAGAATTCAAATGAGAAAGTGGCCGTGCCAAAGCTGGTAAAAAATTGAATTGGTTATTTATAGCTGAAAACTTGGTTTATTACATCAAACCTTTTGTTGAATTGAGCAATCACTTGCGTTTACACATGGATTATTATTCAAAATTGATGTATATGAATAACGAAATACCTTTGGAGTATAAACCAATTAGAGCATGGGTTGATAAAATGCATAAAAACACCATTATGCATAGAGATTTGAGTAAAAAACACGATCTTAGACAATGATATTTAAGTCCTATGTCTATTGCATATTTATTGAATCCTTATTATTATTCTTTACATACTAATTTTGCTTATTCAAGTAATAATTTTAACAAATTCATGGCTTATGCTTCTATACGTGATATGGATATGAAATTGTCAGGTCAGGATTTAGAAATAAATCGTGCTTACACAGAGGTTCATCCAACTTATCTTTATCACCAATCTTACGTGGATTTGCATATTAAGCAGTTAGATAAATTATATTATAGTAATTTTTATTTGGATAAATATTTGTTTGATTTTAAATTACCTGATTGAGCTTGACATCGAGATGGGTTTAATATGCGTATATTTGCCAGTAAAAACCCTGTAGATTTAACCCAACAGTTAACTTATGTTTATGAAGAAGAGAGAGGTAATTATATCCCATGGGCAATTTTTGGTTGGTTGTTAGCTGTACCAGTTTGTTTAGTTATTAAACCTTTAGCAACGTTAGGTCAATGATTACAACATAGTAACAAAGAAGATCCAGCTTGAGCTTGACATCTAAGTTATTATTTTAATAATTTGTGATATCATATTTCTTTTATTAAATATATGTATTATGTCACAGGTCCTTGGACTCCCGAATCAAAACTTTTAGCTAGTATGGAAACTGAAGAGTCTGAAGATTATTGACATTATCATGAACAAAGTGGTTTTTTGCGTGAATTTTTTTATGCTTATGAAGATGAAGAACCTGTGGATGGTTACCAATTAATTTACACGCGTTTAGATCCATTATGGGAATCAAGTTTAGAGGAAATAAGAGTATTTATTTTATTGTGTTTAATTGTATTATTATTTGTATTAATTATTGCTATGTTCAAGAAAAATCCAGTAATAAAAATAAATTTAAGTCAGATTTATTCTATTCAATATATCCAACAATGAGAGAGTTTGAAATATTTTTTACCTTTAAAAAATTATATCCAAAAAATGTTTTCATGATTTTGGCGATAAAACATAGAACCATTTATTATAGAAGATTTGCTAAGGATATTTGGGGTATTGTAAGAACTACAGCTCCCCAACCATGAGTCGATAAACATTTAAACTATAAATTAACTCATGGTCAAATTGCTGGTAATGAAAAAAAATTAATACTTAAGTTTCAGAATTTACAGCGTTTACAACTACCACATTATTTAACTTTTAACAACAGTTTGTTTGCCCGTTCCACCAACGGTGTACAACGAATATTAGATTTTTTTTTCACTTTGTATATGGCAAAAAAAAAAACAAATTAGACAGAAAAACAAACCCTATGTTTATCGTTTAGATATAGTGGATAGACCTTTAATTCGTAAAAAATTAAAACAACGATTTGTCTCTTTGAGATTAGTAAAATTGTTTTATATTAATTATAGTTATCGAAATTTTAGACAATTAGCTATACGCATGCGCCGTAAATACGGCATGTTTGAATGGAATTTTTTATTACAGTTGGAAGGTAGATTGATGTCTTTTTTGTATCGTACTTCTTTGATATCTAATCCTTTTCAATGTATGCAGTTTATTAAACAAGGGTATGTGATGGTCAATCTTAAATATACCCCTTATACTAATTACAGAGTACAAGTCAGCGATTTTGTAAGTTTTAGTTATTTAGGTAAAAAAATAGTATATTTAGCATTAATGTATAGATTGCAAAATAGATTGACCTTGTTTAACGCGCCAAATTATATGTTTGTATCTTATACGTTTATGTTTAGTTATATGAAACGTCCACCTTTGAAAAAACAATTGGTGTTTCCTATAGCTATAGATTTGTATAGAGCCACAGGTTATGCTTTTTAAAATATTAAAATAAAATTTTAATAAATATATATGCTTTTAAATAATAAACAAAAAAATTTCAGGGGTAATTATGAAGATTATTTACCTTTATGAGCTAAAATATCATTTAATCAATTAGCTTTATATGGTACACATATAGGACATTCTATTAAAAATTTAACACCTTATTCAGCTTGGATGGTGTTAGGTAGTAGACAAGGTTTATGTTTAATAAATATGTTCAAATTTGTATATATGTTTCGCGGAGGATTATTTATTATTCAAGCTTTAGTGCGCAGACGTAGTCCTATATGATTTGTTAATTTAGATCAAAGTAGTCAAAGTATTATTAAATCGGCAGCCAAAGAATGTGGAGAATATTGGATAAATGAAAATTGAATTCATGGTTTGTTAACTAATTTTCATCGTATTACTAAAGCTGCACGTAACACAATGAAAGCTCCTCGTATTATGTGAACTAACCGTCAACATAATTTGACTCGAAATTTTCGTAATTGATCTTTGACTCGTTATACTTGACCTCGCGCAGTTTTTGTATCTAATGTGTTGTTGAGTTATGATGTGTGTCAGGAAGCCATGAATTTACGTATTCCTACTATTGGTATTGCAGATACTAATTCTCCACAGAAATATGTAAATATTATTGTTCCTGGTAATGATGAGTCATTCAGTAGTGTAGGTTTTTATAATAATTTAATGGGTATGTTTGTTTTGTATAACAAATTTAGTATGATAAATTTATGATATATGAATAAATTATCTTCTATCAAACCTAATTTATTAAATAATATCAAAAATACTATATTTAATGTACAGAACTATTCTAGTTTGTTTGCAAATTACACAAATCAAACACGTGTAAATTTAAATGAATTTGTTTTTACTTCTCCCGTTTCTAATATTAAATATGGTATGTTACATCATTATCAAGATATTTGAAAAAAAAGAGGTGTTCAACGTATGTATAATTTATCCACATCTAGCAAATTTTCAAATAAAAATTTGTTTGATGTAAATTATTTTTATAATAAAAACCAGATCCAATTATATACCCTGAAAAATATATATATATATCACAAAAAATGGACAAATGTTTTTAAATTGGCTAGAAGAAATCGTAAACTAAAAGTGCGTTCAAATATTAAAAAAAGTGCTAAATTATATAAAGATGCTTGATATTTTTTACAATCAGGTAAACCACATCATTCTAGAATATTGCGAAATCAAAGTTTTAATTTGTGAAAACTAGATACACATTCTACTGAAACAGATATACAACAAAATATTACACAAATATATAGACGTTATTTTAAAAAAATTTATTTATTTCCTAAAAGTCAAGTTTATATTCAGAGAAAATTTACTATTTATAATTTATTATCTACTTGATTTTTGGTACAGTTTTCATGTAAACGTGTATTATTTTCATCTTTTTTTCATAATTTTAATAATAAATTAACAAGTAGTATTAAGCAAAAAAGAGCACAATTAAAAAAATTACAGAATATAACAATACGTAAAATAAAAAAATCTAGTTATAATAATAATATTATGATTAATACAGGTGATGTTAACAATGATAATATGGGGGAGATGGAAGATAATAGTTTATCAAATCAAGAAGATCAAATATATTCTTGATCAAAATTACCTCAAAATATGTGATACTTAAAAGTTATGGGTCTGCGTCATTCTATAAAAAAAAATACATTTTTATTAGGTAAGATTGTAAAACCAGTGCGTGTATTTAACACATCTAATAAATTATCTACAAATGAATTGTTAGATCAACAAACAAAGGATATTGTTTTAAACCACCAAAAATCCACAGTTCATGGTTGTATAAAATATGTGTATAACGAGTGAATAACTGCTAGCGATGTTAGTAAAACAAACAGTGCTAATCTTAACAGTTATTATTATTATAATAATAATATATTTTTATTTAAACCATTGAGTAGTTTTATTTATCCAAATACTTTTATTGGTATTAGAGTTAATTATATAGAATAAATTTAACAGTTTGTATGGTGTTTATTAAAGGATTATTAAAAAGATATTGGGAACAAATCATCAAGGATTATAGTATGATGGTAGAATTTTACGAAATCAAAATTGTTAGACCTATGCAGCTTAAATTATGACATTATATGAAAATATATGGTATTTTTAAAATTATATGAAAAATAATCTTAATTGTATTAATTAAAATACCTATATGGTGACCTTTTTTACTCATTACATATTTGTGAGGCTTATTTTTAACATATACTTTTTTACCTTTAATTTATTGAGTGGAGTACCAAATATCTAACAAAAAAGAACAGAAAGTTGTGTGATTTGCTTGAATCAATTATGACAAAGTTTTATATTGAATATTAGAAGTACAGTGATGGTTAAAAACTTTGTTGGGCTTGATTCATATATTAGACTATTTGTATCGTTGATGACATAAGTTGCCTCGTTTTATTGATTATATTATATCAGTTATTATAGAGCAATGGGCGAGTATAAAAGCGCAAAGTATGCGTTCAGATGGTGCTATTGATGTGGGATTGCGATATTTGAGAGATAATCAAACTAAAATTAAAAATAATTTTTATAAATATTTTTGGTATATGCCTAAAAACTTTGTATTCAATTGGTTGAATCCACATAAATACAAACTATTTAGGTTAATATTTTACAAAAATAATAGAATAAAAATATATACATGATTATATTGTAGATGGTTGATTAGATATAAAATTTTCAAAGGTTTGGTTAAATATTGATTCAATTCTTTTGTATATATGGGTGGTAGAAGAATATTATTACGTGTCAAATTCATTTACAAAATGATTAAGATCAGATGCCATATTAGACATTTGTATAATTATATAGCTTTGAAAATTCGTAAAATAGTATATTATGTATGTAGAGAGTTGATATATATTTGGACCGCTATTCTTTTATTGATTGAGGTTTTTCTAATATTTTTTAGTAAATTACTACCTTTGTTTACTTTTACAGGGTGGTTAATATCTAAAATTTTATATTTGATATTATGTGGTCTAAATTTTTGATTTTATAATGTTATATATACATATGAATGGTATCAAATTTGGTTTATCAAAGGTATTAGTAATAGTATCAAGGGTTTGGAGATTCAAAAAAAACTTGGATTTACGGCTAAAAAAGTTTTATCTTTTGTGGATTTAGGTAAAAAACCCCTTATCAACAATAGCCCTAATCATATTACATTTAGAGGCAAAATTAAAAATAATTTAAAAAATGGTGGTAATATGATATGAAGAGTATGATTTGGTCAAGAAGCTGTATTATTTGTCCCTAAATCAATTAAAAAACCACACCCAGAGAATAATATTTCTGATAAATTGAAAAAAAAACCTATCAAAGATATGAATAGAGATCAGGATATATGGACAAGAATGTGACAAGCATGTTGTCCTCCTTTATGATTCAAAAAACCAGAAGATGTCAATTCTCCTAATTCTAAATTTAGAATTGAGATTAAAGCTGGTATAGGCAAAGACAAACAAAAAAAATAATAATTAACTATTGTTTTTTTAAATTGGTCTAATCTAATATTTCCAATACGTATAAATATAAAGTATTAAAGAGCTTAAGATGGATGCCCAGGCATCTACAGCAAGGACGTTGAACTATCAACGAAAAGTAATGGGTAGCAGATAATTGCAATTAACCATTAATTTCCTAGGGAAAACCATACATATGTAATTAATAATCATTTATTTATTTGTTTTGTTTTTTGATTTATCTTAAAATATTTAAAATAGATCGTTGAGAACTTGAGAACTACAAATAATAAAAAATATTAATAAAAGCTAATGAATTGAAACATCTAAGTAGTTAGACATAAAAAATATACTGCGAGTACTGGTGAGGGAAAGGAGTTTAAGAATCATTTCCATAATACGGTAAAATGGCATGAAAAATTTATATATTTACATTGTTTAGTGGGTGTTATATAATAAATACATGTAAAATGTTTATTGAGTATATGGGGGCGAGATTTGACTTATAAACAGTGTATTAAGAAAAACTGGAAGAATCGGGTACGAGAGATTCATGTTGAGAGCAGGAAACACAAAATGTGTATGTATTAAAAACCTTAGTATATATATGTTTGTGTTCTTGCAAACTTGATATCAGAGAAGGTGCAAGTCCTGTATAGGAAAAATCATAATACTATACTGTATAAGTAGAAGGCCTCATGTATAGAGGTGTTTGAAAACATCAAAAACTTTTGATAAGTCAGAATACTGTAGATGTCGATAGCGAACGAGTAGCGAAAGCCAAAGGTGAAAAAGAACCCAATATTGGGAGTGCAAAGAAACTGAAATTTTAAGCTTACAAGCGGTTAGAGCTTTATACAATTGTATGGAGTGATAGCGTACCTTTTGCAGAAGGGTCCAACAAGTTAATTTATATAGCAAGCTGCAAAGCGCAAAGAAATTAAGTATGAAAAGTGCGAATTCAAGTTATATAAATTAGACCCGAAACCAGAGGATTTAACCATGAGCAGGCTGAAAGGGAAACCTGGAGGGCCGAACCCGTGTTTGTGGCAATAAACTGGGATGACTTGTGGTTGGGAGTGAAAAGCTAATCGACTTTGGTGATAGCTGGTTTTCTGCGAAAACTATTTAGGTAGTGTGTTCAAAACAAGGAATTATTTAGGTAAAGACACTTATTGGGCTTATTTAACATTTATTCAATGTTAAAAAATACAGTAAAACTTAGAATGAAATAAATTCCGTAAACAAGAGCAAACAGACCTGGGACGCGAAGGCCCTGGGTCAAAAGGGGAACAACCCAGATTATTAGCTAAGGCCCCAAAAATTTAATTAAGTGTAAATAAGGTACGTTTAACTATTAGCGATAGATAAGTTGGCTTAGAGGCAGCCATCTTTTAAAGAAAGCGTAACAGCTCATCTATTTTTGAGTTAAATACCCGACAATTACCGGGACTATAAATTAAATGCCCAAGCTGTAAATTAAAAAAATGGTAGCAGAATGTTGAGTAGGTTGGTGAAGATATATTGAGAAATGTATTGGAGATAACTCAAGTATGAATGTTGGAATGAGTAGCTTAAATTAATGTAACATAGCAAAGCAACAGGTTTGTTATGTATGAATCATTAACGCCGTAAAACTAAAGGTTCCGTTGCTAGGATGTGCTACAACGGGTGAATCGGCCCCTAAGGTTGAGGTAAAAACCGCACTGCTGATGGGTATAGCGTTTAAAACTACGCATGTATAATAAGTGACAAATATTAGTGTAATTACCATCAATATTTATTCAACTTATATTGTGTAATTTAAATATTTCAAGAAAAAACTTATTATACAAAATTAGTTTTAATTTTAAGATTTTAATAACACCAATTATTAAAGTTAATAAAATTAAGATTGATTTTGAGCACCGTACTTATAACCGACACTGGTAGTTGAGTAGAGCATACTAAGGCGTATAGGATAACAAGGGCTAAGGAACTCGGCAAAATGACCCTGTAACTTAGGAAGAAAGGGTAGTTAAGTGATAGAGACTAGTTGTGTATTTACAAAAATATACAATTACATACCTATAGTTTAACTGGCACAGAATCGAAGGTGGCGACTGTTTATTAAAAACACAGGACAATGCTAAATAGGAATATGAAGTATATTGTCTGACTCCTGCCCGGTGCCCGAAAGTGAAAATTGCAAATTAACGTTTGTGGTATAAACTCGGGTAAACGGCGGCTGTAACCTTGACGGTCTTAAGGTAGCGAAATCCCTAGTTAACTAATTGTTGACGTGCATGAATGGAGTAACGACTGCCTTACTGTCTCAGCCCTTGATCTAGTGAAAATGTAGTGCCCGTGAAGATACGGGTTGCTTGTAGTGGGACGACGAGACCCTATGCAGCTTTACTGTAGCTTTAAAGTGTTTGTGAAAATGTGAATACGCAGCATAGCTATTAGCTTATGACTTATCTGTTTAGGTAGATAATGAGGCCACAGTGAGATATTAGCTCTTTGCATTTTTAGAACTCAATTATTCAATGACATTTTATGGTAGGCAGTTTCACTGGGGCGGTGGCCTCCCAAAGAGTAACGGAGGCGTACAAAGGTATTTATGTTAATCATCTATGGTTAATAAAGTGTAATCGCGTAATAATGCCTGACTGTGAGATAGACATATCAATCAGGGACGCAAGTCGGTGATAGTGATCCAGTAGCTCATCAAGTATTGGCTATTGCTTAACGGATAAAAGTTACGCTAGGGATAACAGGCTAATAATACCCAAGAGTTCGTATTGCCGGTATTGTTTGGCACCTTAATCATCGGGGCATTTAGATTGTGAAGTTTAAAGCCATTTGTTCGCCTGTATAATATTAGAACAAAAAAGTATCTAGCTATATGCTGGAATATCCGTTCTCTTAGAGAGATGTAGAGTTTATATGGTTTTAAATCTTGATTATTTAAAATTGACACATATAAATGCGGACAATCAGCAGGAAACCAAATTTTTCAACGATTATAAAATCATAAAATCATAAAATCATAAAATCATAAAATCATAAAATCATAAAATCATAAAATTGAAAAAAAGTAGGATCCTCAACGACTACACGCTAGACTTCTTATTTATTATTAAATAATATGAATAAGAAGATGATATAGTCTCATCTTATAGGCAACTATAAGCTAATTCTTTGTAATTAGTGCAGAATCAAAATAATTAAATAAATAAAATCAGATAACTAAAAACAAACAGAAAAAATTAATAAAAAAAAATAAACCAGTTAATAATTATGTTTGAAAAAAAAAAGTTATAAAGGAAAAGAATTGGAATTATATAAACAAACAATTAAACTCACTGAGATACAACGGGAAATTTTAATAGGTGTTTTGTTAGGTGATGCTTCTATTTCTTTACGAAATGGTAAACCAGTGTATAGTATTAAATTTGAACAGGGTATAGCTAACATAGATTATATTAATCATCTTTATTTAATCTTTGAACCTTTTGTAGGTCAAATACCACTAGAATATAAAAATAAATCCATATGGTTTCGTACTTATAGACATGTATGTTTTAAATTTTATTATGATATTTTTTATTGTGGTGTTAATAGTGTAAAAAAAGTACCTAAAAATATTTCGAAATTTCTGACTCCGCGTAGCCTAGCTTATTGATATATGGATGATGGGGGTCTTACAGGTTCTAAAATATATCTACATACTCAAGGTTTTGTTTTTTCAGACCAAGAATTTCTGAGAGATGTATTGAAAGAAAAGTTTGGTATTATAACAAATTTACATAAAGATAAAATATATTATAAATTATATGTTATCAGTGATAGTGCACCTTTGTTTATTAGTTTGATCAAACCATATATTTTACCATGTTTTGAATACAAATTACCTGTTAAAAAAGTTATGAATACTTAAGTTTAATTTTGTTTGATTCTGTATAAGAGCCGGCGATGTCGGCTCATCTTATCCTGGATGAGAAGGAGAATCCAAGGGTACGTCTGTTCGACGTTGAAAAAGGTACGTGAGCTGGGTTTAGAACGTCG
>Ga0214499_1000004_pt1 | contig 23662 bp, 32 predicted proteins | sample G5R1MT_FD_206144 | JGI IMG/M metagenome (GOLD analysis project Ga0214499, IMG submission 206144) | Metatranscriptome of phyllosphere microbial comminities from switchgrass, GLBRC, Michigan, United States - G5R2_MAIN_12SEP2016_LR1... | ecosystem: Host-associated > Plants > Phyllosphere >... | reverse complement strand
TTTTACAACCATTAATGCAATTCTAGTAAAGGATAGCTGGGATACAACTGTGATGCAACTTACGACGGGCGTTGAGATTGCAGGAACTCGTTCTGTGTCTGGAGTAAAGATACAAGGAATTCAAAGCCGTGCAACGCTTCTTCTATCGGCTGGACCTTTTGAAGTACTGCCAGCCGGTAAAACCGTTAGAATAGTCGTTTTTGGCCTCTGAGCGCCGAAGAACTTTTTTAAGATTTCATGTTTTACGCGTTGACTCATGTGCTTGTTTGGCTTATAATGAGGCATCAAGAGGAGATTTTTGAATGGCTAAAGTAGTTGGTCGGGATGAAAGTGCGGTTAAGCGTGTTACTTGCCGAAGCTGTGCTAGTATTCTGGAGTACAACTTAGCTGAGGTTCAAAGTTTTACTTCTACCGATTACGGTGGTGGAATGGATATTAACTATTATATTACTTGCCCTTCTTGTGGTAAAAAGGTATATGTGAAGGGATACTAATGAGTACTAGATTTTTCTGTTCCGATCATCACTTCGATCATGCGAACATTATCAAGTTTACGCGTGCAGATGGTTGCACTCCAGTTCGTGACTTTGCGTCTGTAGACGAAATGAACGAACACATGATCGAACGTCATAACTCCGTTGTCAAGGCAAACGACATTGTTTATTTTCTAGGCGATGTTGTAATTCCTCGTCGAGGTTTGCGACACATTGCTCGACTGAACGGCAAGAAGCGTCTCATCATGGGCAACCACGATGTGTTTACAAAGAACCAGAACCGTGACTACTACGAGGCTGGTTTTGAGCGCTGTTCTGCTTTTCACAAGTTTGATCGCTTTGTTGCTACTCACATTCCAGTGCACGAACAACAGATTAGCACACGGTGGGCTGCGAACGTTCATGGCCACTTGCATACTAATCGAGTGACTCGCTGGATTGTGGATCCATTTGATAAGCACTGTAATGGATATACTGAGATCGACCCTCGCTATCTGTGTGTTTGTGTCGAGCAGCTAGACGATTATCGTCCTATCAGTATGGAGGAAATTCATGACAAGTTGCCGCCAGGTCGCATCAATGCCCCAAACTCTTAATAAGGAAACCCAACTAGATGAGTTTTTACGGAACCTCCACCCTTCAACGAAAGTTCTCTCGCGCGGGAAAGCGACTGTACTCGGGAACACGGTTCCGGCCGTACTCGTTCGTACACTCTACGGACAAGAAATTGTCTGGGGAGAGTTTAACTGCGACCGAGGAAAGTTCAAAGGCAAACGCCTAACTAATGACGCAGCAACAGAAGAGGTGATCTATGTCCCAGAAGCTAGCTAATTCCGTAATCAGCGATCTACGTCGCGTTTCCGCAATGATTAACTCCATGACTTTTGATGATCCCACAGGCGAAATTGGAGCGGACGCATTCATTCTAAGCGAAATGGCCGAAGTGCTAGATGAGCTTGACTGGGATCTAATTCGCCGCAGCTTTGTTAAGGGTAATAATGAAAATTCATCTACTTAGTGATCTTCACCTAGAGTTTGCTCCATTTGAAATTGTCAACAAGAACGACGCAGACATTCTAGTACTATCCGGTGATATTCTAGTTGCACAGTATTTTCAGCGCGGTGAGAACTCTCCATTCTTTTTTACTGCACAAAGCTGGCTCGATTGCCTAAAGCGTGCGGCTTCTCAGTACCGAGAGGTTTTCTATGTTCTAGGCAATCACGAGCACTACAAAGGTAAGTTTCAGAATACGCTGGGAACTATTCGTGCTAATATTGCAGCGGCCGGAATTAATAACATCACAGTGTTAGATAACGAGTCCGTTAAACTAGATAACTATCTGATCGTCGGAACAACGCTTTGGACTGACTTTGACAATAGCGAGGCTAATGCTGCGTTTGTACAAGCAGGACTGAATGATTATCACTTGATTCAGTCTATTGACTATCGAAAGCTGCGTACATGGGAGACAAAGCGGTACTTTGAGCAGGCAATTCAAGCAATTCAACGTGCTTCTGTTATCAGTAACAATGTGCTGGTGTTTAGTCATCACACTCCGAGCTACCGCAGCGTGACACCTGAGTATCAGAAAGGTCAGTACGCTTACCTGAATTCTGGATACTGCTCACATTTGGACGAGTTCATTCGTGAGCATCCCGAGATTAAGGCGTGGACGCACGGCCATGTGCATAGCTCGCACGACTATGATATTGGCACAACTCGTATTGTAGCTAATCCGCGAGGGTATGCTAATCGAAACAACCTAGACGATCAAGAGAATAAGTCTTTTGATCCTTACTTTACTTTTGAGGTTTAAATGAAAACTGTTCTAATTATCTTTCTTATTAATCTTATGAATCCTTCTGAACCTGGTGCTATGGTACATAAGTCGTTTCCTACGGAAGCCGCATGCCAGCAGAAGGCTTCCGAGCTTCTAGCGGGTATGCCAAAGGATCCAGGAGTAAAGGCTTCGGCCTATTGTACGTCGCTGGCCGACCTTGCCGATAGCGAATAAAAAATAGTTCTTGACTTTACGTCGGGAATTACCTATAATGCATATCTAACAACGAAAGGAATATCAAAATATGCCAGCATGGTCCGAAGAAGAAAAGGCAGCCATTATTAGTCAGTACGAGGCTGCAGAGCCTACGGCAGCTAATTCAATGGACATTGTCAATCAGATCACTGACGAACTGAAGGAAAATGGTAAGGCTGACGCGACTCCCAACGGCGTTCGCATGATCCTTACCAAGGGTGGCGTTTACATTAAGAAGGAGGGCGGTGCCAAGGCAACGCCGAGCAAGACTGCTGCCGCTGGTAGCGGTGACAAGGCTCCTCGTGTAAGCAAGGAAGCTGCTCATGCAGATCTTAAGGCTGCAATCGAAGCTGCTGGTGGCGATGTTGATGACGAGATCATCGGCAAGCTGACTGGTAAGGCTGCACAGTACTTTACTAAGGTGCTTTCCGCTTCGGGAACCCTTGACTAATCAAAATTCACGGGCTGGGACATTTTCCAGCCCGTGTTTACTCGCGTCTAGCTAAAGCCAACCTGCCAGCCGGAGTAATAATGACTAAAGAAGAACTAATCAACGCTGTCAAGGATTGTGGTGAAGCAATCATTAATTATCGCAGCGCTGAGTCAAACAAGTTAAAATACAACGTTTGCACACTTGATTTTGACAATCCGCATATCGCGGCTAAACAAAATAGGGCAAAAGAGACCGATGAAACGGTTCTCATGTTTTGCTGGGACGTAGATGCCTACAGACTTCTTAAAGCTGCCAATGTCACTAGTGTAGTGCCATTGAGTAATGCTTTGAAGGACGGAAAGCATGGAGTCCGTTGAAGTATACAGTCGTATCGTATACTACGACACTGAAAAAGACATTCAAATAAGATTAGGTATCAACGAGTTTAGAGGCGTTGAGTACTTGTTTCTTCGCAAATACTACCGGGACTTCGAGGGTGACTTCCGTGCTTCAAACGAAGGTGTTAACATGCCTTTGGGAATTGAAAACAGCAAGGAAATGTTTGCTGGCTTAGTAGAGATTTTATCTCTAGGAGAAGCAAAGCAGGTTATCCAAGAAGAATTTAAAGAACTAGTGGAGCAAATTTACCAACCATGAAAACCTTTCTAGCCTATGCAGCCGCTAAGTATTATGCTGGTGAACCCATCATTACAGATGTGGAGTTTGACAGGCTAGCAAAACAATACAATTATGAAGATGTTGGAGCCGCCGTGGATATCTCACGAGCGGTTCCTCATGCGTACCGAATGTACTCGCTGAAAAAGTGTTTCGTAGGCGAACCAATCATTGAACTACCTGGAGAGGTTGTTGAAACTCCTAAGCTAGATGGTGCAGCCGTATCTCTGCTTTACATAGACGGTAAGCTTGTTCTTGCTTTGACGCGAGGTGATGGCAAGGCCGGTCTAGACATTACAGATAAGATGCGTACGCTTGTTCCACCAGGCATTTACATTAAAGAAGTAGTGCAGATTACAGGAGAAGTCGTTGCCCCTAAAACTATACTCAACAGTCGTAACTATGCTGCTGGCGCTCTTAATCTTAAATCACTGGGAGAATTCCAGACGCGTATGCTATCGTTCATAGCTTACGGAGTATCCCCTTCACAAAAGAAAAAGTGGACGTGGGATATGAATACGTTAGACGCCTCGGGATTTAACACAATTCTAGGGGCTTCTGTAGACTTGTCTCTGTTTCCACAAGATGGTCGAGTATTTCGTGTAAATGATAACGCTGTATTTGAAGAGCTAGGATTTACGGATAAGCATCCTCGTGGTGCATTTGCTCTCAAGGAAGTACAAGAAGGTGTTACAACCACATTAATAGATGTAGAATGGCAGGTTGGCCGTAGCGGACGTGTAACACCTGTGGCAATTCTAAAGCCTGTAATGATTGGTGATGCTAAAGTATCTCGGGCAACTTTAAACAATTATAAATTTATCACAGATATGGAACTAGAACTTGGCTGCGAAGTAGAGATTATTCGCAGCGGTGAGATCATTCCTAAAGTACTAAGAAGGAGCGATAATGCTAACCCTATTGAAGTTTGAGGCAAGCTGGTGCGCGCCTTGTAAAGCAATGAACGCTATTGTGGATCAGATTAAGGCTGACAACGATCAGTTGATTGTTACACGTATTGATGTTGACGAGAACCCGCAGGAAAGAATTAATTATAACGTTCGTAGCATTCCTACGTTTGTTCTAGTTAAGGAAGGGAAAGAGATTTCTCGCAAGACAGGACAGCTTTCTGTTAGTGCAATGAAGGATTGGATCGAAGAAAGCAGTGGGACGTAAGAAAACTCACGAAGAGTACGAACAGGAGCTCTTCGAGAAAGAGATAGACTACCAGCCTATAGAAAGGTACATTAATGATAAGACTCCAATACTTCATGAATGTATAGAGGGTCACCAGTGGCTTGTTTGTCCTTCTAATGTTCTACAGCGGCAAAGTTGTTCTATATGTGATAAAAATAAGCGCACTAAATCTAATGAGGAATACTTACAAGACTTATTAGATGCAGCTATAGTTTATAAACCTTTAGAGCCTTATATTAACAAAAGAACCAAGATCTTACACGAGTGCCCCGAAGGACACACTTGGAATGCTACACCTTCTAGTGTTCTTACTGGTAAGCAAAATTGTCCTACTTGTGTAAATCTTAGCAGGCCTGGTGGATATAATACTACTCGTTTTAATAGAGACAGAGACCTTGCGGAATCTCCTGGATTACTTTACATTATCGTTCTTGTAAATAAAAAGACAAGCATAAGAGAATGCGTGAAGATAGGGATTACTAAAGGTACATCTAATAAAGATGTCTTAAAAAGGTCTAGGGGATTCACTGGATATGAGCCTAGAATTCAGAAAGAAATTGCTGGCACACTAGAAGAAGTTTTTAACCTAGAACAGTACCTTCACAAAAAATGGCAAAATTTTAGGTACCTAGATTCACATAAATTTGGAGGTTATTCAGAGCTTTTTCAGATTGAGAAACTACCTGAAATCCTTAAATCAATTCCGACTAAGGTATAAGCTCCCAAAATTTAACTCTTGACTGCGACCTTAAACCGAGTTATAATGCTTACATCAAGAACGGAGAACTTAGCTTGATAATTCCACCCGATACCTGCCCAAGTTGTGACTCAACACTTGTTTGGGTAAAAGATCAACTGTTTTGTAAGAACAACAGTTGTGATGCTAAGTCGTCAAAGCAAGTAGAACACTTTGCAAAGACATTAAAGATCAAAGGTCTCGGACCTTCTACGATCGAAAAGTTGGAACTTAGTGGGATTATCGAAATTTATGAGCTAACACTCGATTATATGACCCTTATTCTGGGGTCTGAAAAAACGGCAACCAAAGTCTTTGAAGAAATTAAGAGATCAAAGTGTGAGCCGTTAAATCTACTCTTACCAGCTTTTGGTATACCTCTTGTAGGCAAAAGCGCAACGGATAAGTTAGCCGAAGAAGCTACACATATCTGTGACATTGATCTAGCGGCTTGTAAGCGGGCTGGCCTAGGTCCTAAAGTAACTGAAAACTTATTGAACTGGATAGAGGATCAATTACCTAAATACATCGATTTATCGTTTAGTTGGGAGTTTTCCAAAGAGACAAAGACTGCTGGTGAGGCTGGTGTTGTCTGCATTACTGGGAAGCTAAAAAGCTATCCTACAAAGGCAGCAGCTAAAGCCGTTCTAGAAAGTCTGGGATACAAAGTAAAGGATAGCATCACAAAGGATGTGACTATTCTAGTAAACGAGAGTGGTGTAGAAACCGCTAAAACCCTAAAGGCCGCTAATGATGGCGTCCAAATAGTTAACAACCTAAAAGAACTAATCGGAGAATAATTTTAATATGACTACTACTACCCCTAAGTGGAATGACGAACGTACTGCACAGCTTGAAGCTGGCGTTAACGGTGAGAGCCCAGTTTCTAAGGCTACCGTTGCACGTCTTGCAGAAGAGCTTGAGACGTCTCCTCGTTCGGTATCTTCAAAGCTTCGTAAGCTGAACTATGAGGTCGAGCTTGCTTCTGCCGCTCCTAAGGCTTTCACGGATGAAGAAGCAGAAGATCTTCGTAGCTTCGTTGAAGATAACGCAGGTGAGTACACCTATGCAGAAATCGCAGAGAACTTTGGAGCCGGCAAGTTCAATGCCCGCCAGATCCAGGGTAAGATCCTTGCAATGGAGCTTACTGGTTCGGTAAAGGCTACTCCTCGTCCAGAGACCACCAAGACCTACACCGACGAAGAGCAGGCCAAGATCGTTCAGATGGCTGGTGAGGGTGCCTTTGTTGAGGATATCGCCTCCGCAGTTGGTAAGAGCGTAGCCAGCGTTCGTGGTAAGCTGCTAAGCCTGCTTCGTGACGGTTCGGTTTCCGCCATTCCTAAGCAGCGCGAAGTTAAGGGCCAGGCTCCTGACTCGTTTGAGGCTCTAGGCGATGTTTCCGCTCTGACGGTTGCTGAAATCGCTGAAAAGACCGGCAAGACGGAGCGCGGTGTTAAGACGATGCTTACCCGTCGTGCAGTTACCGCCAAGGACTACGACGGTGCCGCAAAGGCCAGTAAGAAGGCCGCTGAATAAGCTCCCTTCTTAATTGAAAGAAAACGGCGGGGAGGCAAAGCTTCCTCGCCTAATCTTGTTTAAGGGGAGTATACATTGAACTTAGCGAGCGCATTAATATACCGAGTGTTGGAGTTAGAAGACTTCGATACTTGGATAAATGTGCGTAAGCATTATCTACCAACTGAGCATCAGTCTCTCTTTGACGTAATATCAAAGCATGCTGATAAGTACCACAAGCTTCCTACAATTGAGGAACTAAAACTTGAGGTACGAGATGCTCCAACGCTTGATAAAGTTTATGCACTTGAAAGCATTGAGACAGACGTCGAGCCAGACTTTCTTTTAGAAGCTCTAAAAAACGAATACACCCAACGGGAAATTATAAACGAACTCGATAAGTGGGTTGACTCCTCTATGGCGTTTGAGAACGCAGAGGAAGCCGTAAGACACCTTCAGCAGATCGGTGTTGAAATGGAAGCTAAGGTAGAGCTGACTCGTGCGGAAGAAACGATGCAGCGCATTAGTTTGTTTGACTCCGAAGAAGAAATGGCAGGACGTATTACTCTAGGGTTTAATGCGGATTTTGACTCGCGATTTAACTTCCGTCCTAGTGACTATATCATGATGGGTGGTAAGAGAGGTGCTGGTAAGTCTCTAACAGGGTCCAACATCGCTCGACATGTTATTACGACACAAAATAAGAAAGTTATCTACTTCTCTATCGAAATGGAGGCTCGTCAAGTTCTACAACGTGACGCAGCTATTGCAACGCAGCTTCCGTTCTTTAAAATTCGTAACAAAGATATGTCAGTACAAGAATGGGACAAACTGGCAAAGTGGTGGGCTGATAGATACGTAGATGGTGAGGAAGCTTTTAAAGCATATCTAAAGCATCGCAGTTTTGATACTTTTCACTCAGTTATATCTAGACAAGAACTTGTTGAAGCTCATCTAGATATCATTTATGATCCGGCACTTACTATAGGACGTATTCGTTCAGAAGTAGATAAGCGGCTTGCAAAAGGTGAAGAGATTGGCCTTGTTGTAGTCGATTACGTTCAAAAAATCAAAACAGGTGCAGGAACTAATCGCGTAGACGATATGAAGTGGGATGTGCTTACTGCTACTTCCAATACTCTAAAGGAATGTGCGGGTGTTTGGCGTATCCCAGTTTATTCTCCTTATCAGATTGACAGCTTAGGTGAGGCTCGAATGTCAAAAGGTATTCTAGATTCCTGCGATGCCGCCTTTACGCTAGAGGCACACAAAGGTGACGTATCTGGCATTACGTTTAGAACTACGAAAATGCGTGATGCTGATGACGAGGAGGAGTTTACTACAGAGGTTAATTGGACCAATCTAGTGATTGGTCCCCGTTCTGTCGAAAAGCCTGTAGTACAGCGAAAAGGTGGCAAGGGAGAAGAGTTTGGAGTTAGCAAGATCCAGTCCAAAGCCAGCGAGATCTATGACTGATCTAGCTCTAGGCTTTTATGAAGCCGGAGATGAAGTCCTTCACTGGCTTAACAGCTTAGATACAGAAGGTATGACCGTAAAAGAACTACGTTCAGAAATAGTACATAAAATACTTATTATGAGGCCCCAGAATGGAAGTAGAGCAGCTACTAGAGCGAAAGAAGATATACTATGTTCCTGCGGGTAAAGACTTAAAGGTTTCCTGCTTAAATCCAGACCATGATGATAAAGATCCTAGCATGCGCATTGATCGTATCACAGGTATTTTTAATTGCTTTTCATGCGGATTTAAGGGGAACCTATTCTCTTTCTTTGAAGAAAAAGCAAACTTCCTTCAGCAGAAGAGACACTCTCTAAAAGAAAAGCTACAGCAAAAACTAGCAGAAAACGTAGGCTTAGAAATGCCTAAAAATGCAGTTATGTTTGCTCGTACGTGGCGTGGTATTAGCGCCGAAACCTTCCAAAAATTTGATGCATTTGAACACAACGATGCAGACTATATAGGACGGCTAGTATTTCCTATTCGTACAATTTCTGGTAAGATTGTAGGCTTTAATGGTCGTGCAATGACTCCAGAAAAACAACCCAAATACCTTATCAAACCTGCAAATAGTAAGTTGCCATTATTTCCCGCAAATGTTACACCTATTCAGGGTCGTATTATTCTAGTGGAAGGTATTTTCGACATGCTTAATTTGCACGATAAAGGTCTGACAAATACTGTATGTGCTTTTGGCACACAAAAACTTACAAAAGACAAGCTAACACTTCTAAAAGTTCGTGGTGTAGGTGGAGTAGATATTCTATTCGACAACGATGAAGCTGGTGAAAAAGCTACAGAAAAAGCCATTGAACTAATTGAAGCAGTTGAACTAACAAGCAGAACAGTAAGGCTACCAACTAGCGTAAACGACGCGGGTGAACTGACAGCCCAGCAAGTGATCAGATTAAAGGAGGCCCTATATGGCTAACGTAGCAATTGTAGAAACAAAACCTAGTCGTACAGACTACAGCGAAGCATTTGAAGGAGCATTTGAGTTTGACAGATATGCGCTCTGCTCCGATCGTACTATAAAGAAAGTCCTTAAAAAGGACGTAGACATTGAGATTGATACCGACGCTTACGAGTGGGTTATTCTAGTAGGTGCTGATGCTTTCAAGTACTTTACTAAGAATGGTTCGATCAGCGACTACAGCGGTAAAGTGGTAAACGAAAAGTTTATTCCAATCATTAACCCTGCTATGCTTGCTTTTAAGCCAGAAGCTGATAAGCTTTGGCAAGAGTCTAAGAAGTCCGTAATTGATTTCGTTACGGGTAAAAGCATAGTAATGGGATATGACAATGACAGATTTTACGGAATTACAGAAGAAAGTGAAGCGCTCGCGTACGTACAGGCTGCATTGGACAGCCCCAACCCCTTCGTCGCACTTGACTCTGAAACAACTTGCCTCTATCCTCGCGATGGATACGTTCTTGGTATCAGCCTCTGCTACGAGCGAGATCATGGAGCGTATATCAGCGCTGACTGCATCACAGAAGCCGTCTCTGCACTACTGCAGGAACTCTGGTATAAAAAGAAGGTAATCTTCCATAACGCAAAGTTTGACCGCGCTATGCTGTCATTTCACTTTGGCTGGGTTTTTCCCGATTATGAAGATACGATGCTTATTCACTACCTGATTGATGAAAATCCAGGTAATCACGGTCTTAAGCAGCTTGCTCTAAAGCACACTAAGTACGGTGACTATGAAAAGCCGATGTACGAGTTCATTGAGGACTACAAAAAGCGTACAGGTTGTAAGAAAGAGGACTTTACCTTTGATCTTATTCCTTTTGACATCATTAAGACCTACGCTGCAATCGACTCCGTTGTTACGTTTCTAATTTATTGCATTCTAAAGCCTGCAATCATTAAGAACAAGAAGCTTCTTTGGGTTTACGACAACCTACTCATTCCTGGTAGCACTCTGCTAGAGACGGCTCAAGACCACGGTGTTCCTTTTGATCGTGATCGCCTGCTTAAGGCGCAGCTAATGATGCAGACCGACATTGATGCGGCTGTTGCTAAGCTGTACGAAAATCCAGTTATTCATCAGTTTGAAAAAGAGTACGGAGAAGCTAAGGGAGAGAAGGACTTTACCTTTAATCCTGGCTCGGTTATGCAGCTTCGCAGCTTGCTGTTTGACTTTCTAAAGCTAAAGCCTACTGGAAAGAAAACCGGAACTGGTAAAGAGTCTACAGATGCGGAGGTTCTAGAAGAGCTTGCTTCGCAGCATCCAGTACCGGCTCTAATTCTAGACATTCGTAAGAAGTCCAAGATTAAGAATACTTATCTGGATAAAATTCTTCCGCAGCTAGATAGAGATAGCCGTTTGCGGACGAACTTTAATCTTCACGGTACAACTTCTGGACGCTTGTCTTCTTCTGGTAAGCTAAACATGCAGCAGCTTCCTCGTGATAATACAAAGAAGGTTACGCAGGAAGATGGTAGCGAGCTAGAAATTCCTGGCTTTACTGCAGCTGTTAAGGGTTGTATTAAGGCTCGTCCAGGACATAAGATTGTCTCAATGGACTTGACCACGGCCGAAGTTTATATGGCGGCCGTACTGTCTGGGGACAAAAAGCTACAGGACGTGTTTACGACTGGAAGCGACTTCCACGCTAGCATTGCTAAGCTGGTGTTTAAACTTCCAGGTACACCTGCGGAGATTAAAAAGAACTTTCCGATCGAGCGTCAGATCGCTAAGACCGTTACGTTTACCATTATGTATGGTGGTGGTGCAAACAAGGTTTCTGGTACTGTTACTAAGGAAACGGGTCGATACTACTCGCGTGAAGAAGCGCAGGCTGTTATCGATCAGTACATGCGTACGTTTACCAAGCTGTCAAAGTGGCTAGATACGAACAAGAAGGAGATCAGTAAGAATGGTTTCATCTATAGTTTCTTTGGTCGTAAGCGTCGTTTGCCTAACGTATTTAGTTCTGACAGTGCCATCGCCAGTCATACTGTGCGTTCTGGCATCAATTTCCTTGTACAGTCTAATGCATCGGATGTTAACCTTCTTGGTGCAATTGACATGCAGAAGTACATCGAAGCACATGGCATGAAAGCACGCATCTTCGCTCTAGTACATGACTCTGTTCTGGCAGAAGTTCCTGACGATGAGATTGAAGAGTACTGCAAAGCTTTGGGTGAGTGCATTCAAAAGGACCGAGGCGTTTCTATTCCAGGCTTTCCGATCGGAATTGACTTTGAAATTGGCGTAGACTATTCCTTCGGGAATAAGGCGCCTGACGGTCCTACTAAGTACAACAAGTATGAGGAATACTGGGATGAACTACAAAGAGTATAGAGATGAAATTCCATTAAATACTCTGCGTACCTGGAACGAAAAACTAATGAAGAACATACCTTGGGAGTACGTCGGCTGGTCCGGCGCTCCTAAGGAGCCCTATAGACACTGGGCAGCTTATCCACCACTAGAGGGAGAAATACAGAATGTCTGGGAAATGGTTAATTTTTCCTTCAAAGAAGATGGGTTTAACCTCCGGCCTGATCGCGTCATTGCAAACTTGTTTGCGCACGGAGATAGCAGTTGGATCCACCGTGACTGTGACAGTAACACGGCCTGGACTGCCATTATATACCTTAATGACAGATGGGACATTGACTGGGGAGGGGAGACAGTTATTGTCGAAGACGGCGAAATCGTTAAGTCATTCGCTGCAACACCCGGAAAGTTCATACTTTTTAAATCTAACCTACTCCACGGACCTCGACCCGTTAGCCGAGAAGCGCCCTATCCTAGATTCGGCTTAACTTTTCAGTGTGAGTCTAACATACAAGGATTTGAAGAAGATCCACTTCCCCATATATCCGCTACCAAATTCTAACTGGTTTAAGCAAGACGGAGTACTTTTTCTAGACGGTCTAGTGCTGGACGAAACAAACATGCCGGGACAAACTCTAGGATTACGTCGAGTTCAGTGCGGTAGAACAGATTTATTTAAGCTCAAAAGAGCAGTACTTGATGTACCTACTCTTTTGCATACAAGCGCCAAAGCCTTTATTGACAGTAAGGGAAAGCCTTTCGTCTATGAGAAAACTCTCAGCAGCCGACTAAGTTGCTACAAGATTTCTAGAATAGAAGGAAAGAACACCGCTTCGGTTCTTTGGCTACACGGAATAAACTTTCCGTTTACCATACCGAGGCCTCCTGTAGGTAATCCAGGCTGGGCTAGGGTGTTACACCTTGGTTCGTCACCCTGGATGCTCTATGATTACGTAAGTCGCCGAAACAAGGATACTTACAGAAGAGTATAACGGAGTAAAATGCAAAATAAGCAGAAGAAGCCTCGTAGAGTTGCCAATCGAGTTAATTTTAACCTTGATCGAATAGAGCCACTAACTGAAAACCAAGCTCTTATGTTTGACTCAAATAAACATTTGGTCGCTCATGGATGGGCTGGTACAGGTAAGACATTCGTAGCAACCTACCTAGGCTTGGAAGACATTCTAGTAAAGGATCGTCATCGTAAACTTGTATACATACGTAGCGCTGTTGCTACGAGAAATATTGGTTTCTTAAAAGGTGACGAAGACGAAAAGACAGCTGTGTATAAAGCTCCTGTGAAAGAGATTTGTACTAAGCTATTCGGGCGTGCAGATGCCTACGACCAGCTGGAAAGCAAAGGTATCATAGAATTTATGAGCACTTCTTTTATTCGAGGTATTAACTTATCCGATGCTGTTATTGTTGTAGACGAGTACCAGAATATGTCTTATCATGAGCTAGAATCCATTATTACTAGAGTAGAGGGTGAAGAAAATCGTATTATCTTCTGCGGCGATACACACCAAGCCGATCTTCCTAAGGAGAGTGGCGCAGCTGAGTTCAACAAAATTCTAAAAAGAATGAATGACTTTGACTTTGTTCAATTCGGACTAGATGACGTAGTGAGAAGTTCTCTGGTGAAGAACTACCTTCAAGTGAAGTATGGTAATTATGAAAGCCGTTCTAAGTAACAGAATTTATCTGGAACTGTCTCCAGATGATATGCGGCGGGTAAAAGAGGAACTCACATATCGTATTCCCACGTACGGTGATGGGCCTCCCATGATTGTACAGAACTACTATATGTTTAAGGCGGGGATTTTATCGATCCCCGCCGGTCGAAAAGATCTTATACCTCCAGGGCACACCATAGTCGAAAAGCGCACCTTGGCGCCGATTGACTTTCCCAAGTTCAAATTCGAGTTGCGTGAATCCCAGCAAGACATTTATGATGCAGTAGACGATAACTGTCTTATCAATGCTAAGGTTGGATGGGGTAAAACTTATATGGCTCTAGCGCTGGCTGCTAAGCTGGGTCAGAAAACACTTGTAGTAGTACATACTCTACCACTTATGCATCAGTGGGCTAAAGACGTTGAGGCGTGCTTTGGCTTTAAACCCGGTCTTGTAGGTGGTGGACATGAGAACTACAACTCTCCAATCGTTATTGGAAACGTAGGGACTCTAGAGCGTCGTACAGCTAAGATTAATAAGACCTTTGGAACTGTGATTATGGACGAGGTGCACCACGCACCTAGTCGAACGTTTTCAAAGGTAATTGATAGCAATTTTGCTAGATACAAAATTGGTCTTTCTGGTACACTTCAGCGTAAGGATGGCTTACATGTAGTTATTCCAAACTACTTCAGTGCTCAAACATTTAAGCCAGAAGTAGAGAATACTGTAGCACCTATAATACACGCACATCATACAGGAATATGGCTGCCTTTTGGCAACGTCTGGGCGCATAGAGTAAGTGATCTACACGCTGATCCGGCTTTTCAAAACTGGACTGCGAGTACAGTTGAAGGCTACGTTAAGCTCGGCCATCAGGTTTTGTTGGTTGCTGATAGAGTAGACTTTCTAAAGATGATGCATGCTAGACTTGGTGGGTCCATTACAATTGGAGAAACCGAAGATCGAGACGCTCAGTTGGATAAAATCTATTCAGGAGAAAGTCGCACAATGTCAGGAACTCTTCAAATCTGGAAAGAGGGTATCTCTTGTAACCCCCTTAGCTGCCTGGTACAAGGCAGTCCTATCAATAACGAGCCAATGCTAGAACAGGTTATTGGTCGTGTACAGCGACTGCACCCTGGAAAGCTACCCCCTATAGTAGCTGATCCAGTTTTGCGAGGACCGACTGGAGAAAACCAGTTCACTAATCGCCATGGTTTTTACATGAGACAGGGCTGGGAAATCAAGCATTTCTAAAATAGTTCTTGACTACAAGGGTAAATGTTGTTATAATGATCCGGTATTCACTGAAGAAGATATTGAAAAAAGCGGGAACAAGCTCTAAGCGCATCCTATTAGCCTTCAAGGCTCACGCATCTTCTAGAATGCCTCGTAACAGATTTGACCCTATTTATGCTTACAGCCAGATGGACTTTTCTGGTGAAAGCTACATGCTTAATCCGCATGAACTAATTGAGTACTCCTTTAAGTGGAAGCCTAAAGAAGTAGCGCAATACATAGGTCTAGCTAGTTATCGAAACTATAGTGAGTACATTCTAAACAATGACAAAACACTAGACCTTTTCCACAGTCCTGTGGATCAGGACACAATCAACAACAATTCACTACTTCGTATACATAACGGAAGAATACACTTCTACTACGAAGAAGATTTAAAACGGAGAAAACAATTATGGCAGGACTAAAGTTTGGCGACGCAGTTGGTGGCGCACAGAAGACGAAGCTCGATCGCGTCGAGATCAAGATGGGCGAGAACCGAGTTCGTATGTTTGGCGATCTGCTAGCACGATACGTCTACTGGATCCCAGGAGAGAATGGTAAGAACATTCCGTTCGAGTGCCTAGAGTTTGATCGTATGACCGAGAAGTTCGGTGGTACTGGTCAGAAGGACTGGGTAAAGGAGTTCTATCCTGATGCAAAGTGCCAGTGGGCTTATGCAATCGGTGGACTTCAGGACGGAGTAGCAAAGGTTTGGGACCTTAAGTCTAAGATGACTAAGGATATCTTCCGACTTGCTAAGGATCCTGAACTGGGTGATCCTACAGACCCAGAAACGGGTTGGGATGTGGTTTTCACCAAGGAGAAGACCGGACCTCTGCCAATTAACATTGGCTATTCCATTGCAGAGCGTAAGCTAAAGCAGCGTCCGCTGACTGATGCAGAGCGCGAAGCAATTGATGCAGCAAAGCCAATCGAGGAGCTAATGCCTCGTCCTACTCCAGAACAGCAGAAGGAGCTTCTAGAGAAGCTTCGAAATGGCGCTGAGTCCGGTGGTGAGACTGCTGATGAAAGCATTGGCGAAGAGTTCCAGGTACAATAATGAGTAGCAAAGTTCACTATCTGTATCTAATAACTAGAGAAGATGGTGAACGCTACGTCGGGGTGAGTATGCACCCCGACGATCGCCTACTACAGCACAAGAGACAAGGAAATATCCATCTTAGGGGTCAAGAAAACCTTAGGATGGATATTTTGTTGTCTGGTGATGAGGAGTTTATATACTCAAAAGAACAAGAGTACATTGAGAAGTATAAGTGTTCTTTAAATATAGCTCCTGGAGGTGGCGGAGCGTTTGCTACTCATTCTAGAGTGGGCACACTTAATCCTGCGGCTAAGTTTACAGAGCAACAAGTTTTAGATATCAGGCATAGATATGCAAATGGAGAGAGTCAGCAACAATTAGCAGACTTTTATGGCCGACCTAAAGTAACTATAAGCAAAATAGTTAGTGGAAGTACATGGAAACATGTTGGAGGGCCCGTAAGCAAGAAGCACAGTCCTAGTACTCCTGCTTTAATATCTGAAATGAAAAAACTTGTATCGGAAGGGTACTCTTATAGAGAAGTGGGTAAAATGCTGGATGTTAGTTACGTCACAGTTTATAACCACACAAAGGACTTATGATACTTTATACAGCAGATCATCACATTAAGATTGGACAAAAGAATGTTCCAGTAGAGTGGGCTAAAAATCGCTACAAGTTGTTTATCGAACAGATGAACGAAGCTGAGAAGGGCTGCGATTTACATATCATGGGTGGCGACATCTTCGATAAGCTGCCCAACATGGACGAGTTAGAAATCTACTTTGACATTATCAGTGCCTGCAGCATTAGAACACTTATTTACAGTGGCAATCACGAAGCGACAAAGAAAGGTAAGACTTTCTTCACCGCACTTAAAACGGCCACAAATGCCATCAATCCTCTAGTATCGATCATTGACGAAATCTACGAAGAAGATCGCTTTACCATTGTTCCGTACGAATTTATTCATGTAAAGGGCGTATGGGATAAACTAGACAAGTCTAAAGCTTTGTTTAGTCATATTAGAGGCGCCATCGAACCACACGTTAAACCGGAGATTGATCTTGACCTTATTGCTGATTTCCCTGTGGTTTATCTCGGTGATTTACATAGCCATTCTAATTGCCAACGAAATATGGTTTATCCAGGATCGCCAATGGTTACGTCTTTTCATCGCCATCCTGTTAGTACTGGGTACCTCCACATTGATGGAGAGACACTTACTAAGTGGTCGTGGCATGAGTTTAGCCTGCCTCAGCTCCTACGACGAACAGTCACAGACCCTTCTGACATGGTGCCGACCAGCCCAGATCACACCATCTACGAAATCGAAGGATCCGTCGTTGACCTCGGAGCCGTTAAAAACACCGATCTCCTCGACAAAAAGTTAGTTAAGCGTAGTAGTGATGCAACGCTAATTCTTAGCAAGGATATGACTATCGAGGATGAACTAGTAGAGTACTTCCGCTACGTTCTAGAACTGCCAGAGAACCAAATAGAAGGAGCCATGACAGCATTCCATGATTACATTCGAAAAGCTTAAGTGGGGCAATGCGTTTAGTTACGGCGATAACAACGAAGTAGACTTTACAGCCAACACAGTAACACAGATTCTAGGATTTAATGGAAACGGTAAGTCTTCTATTCCTCTCATTCTAGAAGAAGCAACATTCAACAAGAACTCTAAAGGCATCAAGAAAGGTGATATCCCTAATCGGTACACAGATAGCGGTTACTGGATTGATCTCACCTTTACCAAAGATGATGATGCTTACCAGATCAAGATTGACCGTAAAGCAAATATCAAAGTAAAGCTTTACAAGAACGGTGCAGATATTTCTAGCCACACTGCGACGAACACGTTTAAGCAGATTGAGGATATCATGGAGATTGACTTCAAGATGTTCTCACAGCTAGTGTACCAGAATACAAACGCTAGTTTGCAGTTTCTTATTGCAACTGATACAAATCGTAAGAAGTTTCTGATTGATCTTCTAAAGCTCGAAGAGTACGTTCGTATCTTTGAAGTCTTTAAAGAAGCTGTAAAGCAACATGCTACAGTAGTGTCCAAGATACACGGTCAGATCGAAACAGTAGAAAAGTGGCTTAGTCAAAATAAGCTCGATGATGTGGAAGAAAAGCCGCTAGTACCTACAGAAGAGTACGACACTAGCGAGGACGAGCGTGAGATTGCTGAACTGTCCTTAAAGATAACAAATATCGACAAGACAAATAAGCAAATCACAAACAATGAACATTACAAAGCGCTTCTAGCTGCTATCAATATTGAAGAGATTCAGAGCATTGATGTAGAACCTATAAAATCCTATGATAAAGAACAGGCTGAACTAGGTGGGCTTACTTCCGAGAAAAAGCGAGTAACCGCTTATATTCAGAAGATGGAAAAGCTAGGTGATACCTGTCCGACTTGTGAGCAAGATGTTGATGAGGACTTTAAGCGCCAGCTTATACAGAAGGAGCGGGAAGAGCTTCAAACTGTTGAGCAGAAGATTGATGAGATTGAAGAACTAATCAAGTCTGTAAAGCAAAACAATACTCGCTTTAAGATGAAGCAGGAAAAGATTCACGAATGGGAAGAGCTTTTCGGTAAGGTCAATCGAGCATTACCCAGTTCGATTGTAAACAAGCAAGACCTAGAAGACGAACTTACAAACGTTGCTCTTCGAGTGTCTAATGCTCGCGAAAAGATGAAGCACCTGATTGTACAAAACCAGGCTGCCGCAAAGCACAACAGTCGCATTGCAGTTTTTCAGGAGCAGTGTGAAAAATTTATGACTGATCTCACAGAGTATCAGAGTAAGCTAGTCGAAGAAGAAAAGAATCTAAGCAACCTAGAACTGTTAAAGAAAGCTTTTAGCACTAATGGTGTTGTTGCTTACAAGATTGAGAACCTTGTAAAGGACCTAGAGGAGTTGACTAATGAGTATTTGGCCGAGCTTTCTGACGGTCGTTTCACTATCGAGTTTAGTGTTACTAGTGATAAGCTTAATGTACTCATTACAGATAATGGGCATAGTGTCGATATTGGGGCTCTTAGTTCCGGTGAGCTGGCGCGCGTTAACACAGCCACACTGCTGGCTTTGCGAAAGCTAATGAATTCAATTTCCAAGTCTCGCATCAATGTTCTATTTTTGGACGAGGTTGTGAGCGTACTAGACGATGCTGGTAAAGAAAAGCTCGTTGAAGTACTTCTACAAGAAGACCTAAATACTTTCATAGTTAGTCACGGATGGAGCCACCCGCTACTGTCTCGACTAGAGATTGTCAAAGAAGACAATATGAGTAGAATTGAACATGGTTGAGAACTCTAAGGGCCTACAAGCTGAAACACGTAAAGAAAGCGTTCTAGATAGAACTGGTTGGCACCGTAGATGCCGAAAGGCCTTTGAAGGCCCTGGAGAGAGACAATTGGAGATGGAGTTCAAATGAGTAAAGTATATAGTTGGCAGCATACGTATGATATCCAAAAGTATAGAGACGAATTAGTTGATAAAAAGCTGTCTCTATTAGCTAAGGCTATTCGTATGAGACAAGTTCAAGGTCCCGGCGAAAAACAGCTGGAGTTAGGCTTATGAAGTTACTTAGGAAGATGAAGGATGGCGGTGCAGAAAGCACCGTCACCGGATATTGGTTAATCGAGATTAAATCACTATTCAGTATTGCGCTAATGAAGTTTGAAGGTAAGAGCAGAGAAGCTTATCATGAGCATGCTTTTAACTGTATAAATTGGCTTGTTAAAGGTCACTTATACGAATGTACGTACAATCCAAATCCTAGATTACCTGGCTGTAATGAAACCTTTCGTAGATCACTAAAAGCAAGCTTTAAGCCTTTTATAATCAAAAGAACAGATTTTCATAAAGTTAGCTCCAAAGGAACTAGCTGGGTTCTGTCATTTAGAGGACCTTGGGCCAAGACGTGGAAAGAGTATCTACCTAATGAAAAGCGGGAGCGTACTTTGACACATGGAAGGATAGAAGTATGAGTGGCAGTTGGGTAGAAACACAAGTACCGTGCATGTTGTATTGCGGAGACGATCTTTGCAATTGTAGCGCACGTTGGTTCTATGAAGAACTAGAAGAGGGTGACTACGATTACGAGGAGGATAGAGCATCGTTAACTCAAGGCAAAAAGGCGCAACAGCAGAATCTAGCGTATCTGCGGTACTTAAAGCGGCTACAGGACTCGAATTTCAACGTACGCCAGGAAGTGGGTGTGGTAAGATCAAGGGCGATCTCTATGTTGTTGGAAAACGAAACCGTTTCTGCATTGAAGTAAAGCATTACGCTGACTCGCCAGTAAGCGATAAAGTTTTAACAAATAAAACAAATAATCTAGTGCAGTGGTGGACCAAGCTTGTACGACAAGCAAAAGAGTGCAACCAAGAACCACTACTGCTTTTTAAGTACAATAGATCTAAGCTCTTCGTAGCAACAGAAATAAAACCAGCATTGGTTAAAAGTTTTCTTTACTTTTCGCCTCTGAACTGCTATATTATGCTTTCGGATGAGTGGTTAGCCGAGGAGAAAATAGAGTGGCTTATTCGGAGTCATACATAGATTTTGATTTAGGAAATGGAATGTGGGTGCGTTCGGAATGTACTCTTAGAATTCCAGACTCGCTCCCAGTTGACAAACGTGCAGCCGTAATAAAGGGGTTGATTTATCAAGCAGCGAACACTTTATGGCCGCCATCTAAACCTAAGGAAATAAAATAATGGTTAGCTTCGTAAAAGATAGCCCAGAAGAAAACGTACTAGTCGTTGACGCACTAAACCTTGCGTTTCGATGGAAGCCCTACAAAGTCGGTGAGTACGTTCAGAAGTTTACACATGACTTTGTAAACACAATTGAGTCCCTGGCTCGTAGCTACGATGCCGGGCAAATCATCGTGGCCGCAGATATGAAGGGTAGTCGCTACCGCAAGGAAGTGTACCCAGAGTACAAAGCCAACCGTAAAATAGACGCTGAGTCTCAAAGCGAGGCAGAGAAGCTTCAGTCTCAGCAATTCTTCGAAGAGTACGAAAACGCTCTTGAAGCATGTGACAAGCGTCATCTATTGCTACGGTACGAAGGCGTCGAGGCTGACGACATTGCGGCCTACATTGTTACTCGTCGAGCAGACTATGGCATGGATAACATTTGGCTAATCAGCTCGGACCGAGACTGGGACTTGCTAGTGCAGCCTGGTGTTAGTCGTTTTAGCACAGTAACTCGCAAAGAGATTACTATTGATACATGGCCACACGAAGTGCCTCCAGAACTTTATCTGGACCTAAAGTGCTTGATGGGAGATAAGGGTGACAACATTCCGGGAGTACCAAAGGTTGGTCCAAAGACAGCTGTTAAGCTACTTGAACAGTACGGGTCCATTCTTGACATTGCAGACGCCCTGCCCATCGAAGGTAAGTATGTCTACATCAAAAACCTCAACGAGTTTGGTGTTGATAACATCTACCGCAACATAGAGCTAATGGACCTGCAGACCTACTGCCAGGACGCTATCGGACCCGAAAATGTTCGTGACATTGGCATGAAACTAATGATGAATGAGCGTAGAACTGGTTTTATGGGACCGGCCTCCGCTAAGCAAAAATAAAGGAAACAACTTGGTTAGCACACGCGCACAAATTATCACACGAAGAACGTATAACCGCCCTACTGATGATACGGGCAAGAATTTTGAGACTTGGGCACAGACGGTGTCGAGAGTTATTGGCCACCAGGAGTGGCTTTGGGAACGAGCCGCTGGTAGAGAGCTAACCGACGAAGAGTACGCAGAACTATACGACCTAGAGCAGCTAATGCTAGAGCGAAAGGTCTCCATGTCTGGACGTACTCTTTGGTTGGGTGGTACCAGCGTTTCGCAGAAGCGTGAAGCAAGTCAGTTCAACTGCTCGTTCACAGAAGTTGAGACAGTTTACGACGTAGTAGACGTTCTATGGCTTCTTTTACAGGGTTGCGGAGTTGGCTTTAAGCCTAAGGTTGGTACGCTAAATGGCTTCTCTAAACAGATTAGAGACATTGAAGTAGTTCGTAGTACTAGAACCGAAAAGGGCGGAGTAGAAAAGAATGTCGAAAGCTGGAACCCAGACACCGGCGAATGGCGCATTAAGGTTGGTGACAGCGCCGAAGCATGGGCCAAGTCTATTGGTAAATTACTTGCTGGCAAGTACCCTGCTCGCAAACTGGTCTTGGACTTCTCTGAACTTCGACCCGCTGGAGAACGCCTCAAGGGTTACGGTTGGATTTCCTCCGGCGATGGTGCAATCTCCAAAGCATACGTCGCTATCGCTAATATCCTCAATGGCAGAGCTGATTCGCTCTTGTCCAGAATGGACATCTTAGATATTGTTAACTGGCTAGGAACAATTCTTAGCTCTCGTCGTTCGGCTGAAATCTGTCTCTTTGAGTACGGTCAGCCAGAGTGGGAAGAGTTTGCAATTGCAAAGAAAGACTTCTGGCTCTACGATCGTGAACATCGTCAGCAGTCTAATAACAGCCTAGTATTTAATGAACGTCCAGAGCGCAAGGATCTTGTAGAGATCTTTCGTCTTATGGAAGAAGCTGGTGGTTCTGAACCTGGCTTCATTAACGGTGTAGAGGCACTTCGTCGTGCTCCTTGGTTCCGTGGATGTAACCCTTGTGTTGAGATTCTGCTAGGAAATAAGTCCTTCTGTAACTTAACGGAGCTTGATCTTGGAAAGTTTAAGGGAGATAACGCAGGACTTCATCGTGCAGTACGTCTCGCTGCCCGAGCAAACTACAGACAAACCTGCGTGGAATTACGAGACGGTATTCTACAAGAGGCATGGCACCTCAATAATGCCTTTTTACGTCTCTGTGGTGTTGGACTCACGGGAATTGCCAAGCGTCCTGATATGGGAGGATATGATTACGAGTATCTAAAGCGCACGGCTACAGCTAGTGCGATTAGCATGGCCGAGGCGCTAGGTCTGCCTTATCCAAAGAACGTTACTTGCATTAAGCCAAGTGGTACTCTGTCCAAGATTATGGACACTACCGAAGGTATGCACAAGCCAAACGGTAAGTACATCTTCAACAATGTTACTTTTGGTAAGTACGATCCGATTGTAGAAGTTGCACGCGCAGCCAACTATAAGGTTGTAAACCATCCTAGTGATGCTGATGCAGTTCTTATTACACTACCAGTTGAGTGGGACGACGTGCCGTTTCATAAGGAAAACGGTATCGAAGTTAACTTAGATACTGCAATCGATCAGCTTGAGCGTTATAAGATGCTTCAGATGAACTGGACGCAGCAGAACACTTCTGTAACTATCTCCTACGATATTACAGAAGTTCCAGCCATCATCGACTGGCTGCTTGCAAACTGGGACATTTACGTTGGCGTTAGTTTCTTGTATAGAACTGACCCCACAAAGACTGCTCAAGATCTTGGATACCTCTACCTGCCACAGCAGGTCGTATCCAAGGAAGAGCACGATAAATATGTTGCGACACTTCTTCCTATTGACCTAGAAGCTACAAACAGCTTCGAGGAAATGCAGGGCGAAGAGTGTGCCACTGGCGCCTGTCCAATCCGTTAAACAACAGACCACCGGAGAAATCCGGTGGTTTTTTGTTATGTAAAAATTTATCTTGACACGTAACAAATTATTTGTTATAATGCGCTATGAACTACAGAAAATGGACCGAAGAGGATAAGCAGTTTCTCAATGATAATTATACAGAACGAGGTGGGCACTACTGCGCGGAG
>Ga0214499_1000003_pt1 | contig 24699 bp, 36 predicted proteins | sample G5R1MT_FD_206144 | JGI IMG/M metagenome (GOLD analysis project Ga0214499, IMG submission 206144) | Metatranscriptome of phyllosphere microbial comminities from switchgrass, GLBRC, Michigan, United States - G5R2_MAIN_12SEP2016_LR1... | ecosystem: Host-associated > Plants > Phyllosphere >... | reverse complement strand
GTCATGAGCAAGCCACTTTCACCTGATGAAATCAAGTCGTATCCCGGTCAGAGCTTTCCAGACTATGTGTTTGATGGAGTTAACAACGAACTTGCCCGTCGGATAGATCATAACGGATGGGCTCGGCTGATTCAGAATGACGTTGCAGATGCAATCGTCCAGGCAGCAGAAGCTCTAGGCGTCGATATTGACCGTAGTTATCTTTATAGTAAGAACTATATGGATTTTGAGCCCGCCTATCGGGCAGCCGGCTGGAAGGTGACTTACTACAAGTCGCCGTACTATTCTAGTGATGACAGCTACTTTGAGTTTGAGAAGGCTCAGTAATGCGCATAGTCTTGAACTTAATGGCAACCTTTTTAGCGTTCTGCTACATGACCGCTAGTTTTGCTGGTCAGCACACTTATCCTTACGGTGAAACCGCTTCCTGGTTTGGACATACTGGCGGTTTTCTTCTTATCACTTATTTGATTTGGACAGACAATGAGTAACACTTGGTTCGCCTCTGACCATCACTTTGGTCACGCCAACATGATGAACTTCTTCAAGCGCGACGGTGTAACTCCGCTGCGTCCGTTCGTCGACGCAGACGACATGGACGAGACGATCATCGAGAACCACAATCGCGTAGTCAAGCCTAACGACCGGGTCTACCTGCTGGGCGACCTAGCGATTGCTCGTCGCAACATCGCCAAGGCCGCACGACTGAACGGTCGCAAGAAGCTACTGATGGGCAATCACGATCCGTTTGTCAAGAACCAGAATCGCGATTACTTTGAGATGGCTGGTATCGAGGCTGTCGAGGCTTTTCACAAGTTCGACAAGTTCGTCGCGACCCACATTCCGGTTCATCCTAGTTGCCTGTCAACGCGATGGAACGTAAACGTGCATGGTCATACTCATGACAATCTAGTAATGAAGATGAATACGTTTCGTTACCCCGGTGACTTCGGTTTTCGAAGTGAAGAGGTACCAGACGAGCGCTACATCAACGTGTGCATGGAGCACATTAACTACACACCAATCAGCCTGGAGGAAATCAATGCCCGAATCGCTTGAGAAAGCAGTAGAAGAGTTCCTTATTTTGGTGACCGTGGGTGCGACCATGTCGGAACTCACAGAACCTATGCGTGCAATGAAAGAGGCGCTTGAGGAGCGCGAGCATACGATGGACCTAGATCGCATCTATCTAGGTAACATAATGCAGGCGGCTGATGAATCTAACTGGATTCCACCAGAGTACTTTATGAATGACTGGATGAGCGACGTTTGTGACTTTCTTCGCAATGGCATTAATGATCCGACGACTGAAGAGCTGGCGGAAATCATCGTTGCCGATCTAGAACGTGTAACTCCACTCAGCGGCAGCGAGATGCGTTACGATGCCGAGACGGGCTGCGTGGATTTTAACGGTACGTTTCGACCTATTGAGATTGCAACTCGCATCAGGGAGGCTTATTTTGGTTCTTGATTTTGAAACCCACGGCTTGGAGCACTACGCGGTTCAAGACACTCTAGTAATGGAAAGGTTGACACGAGAGATGGCAGAATCACCCAAACAGCGAGAAGATCGTCTTATTATGCAGGCGGTGCGTTGGGCTACTGATGCGACACAGGCAATTCAAGATGCGGGCGGTTCTGTTCGACTTCTTGCTGACTTTCCGGACACGTTAGTGTCTACAATGGTTCGCAACGGCATTAGCTTGAAGCACAATCGTGGCTAGGGCTCCCTGTCACTTTGGTCGGCATTTGACTGGCCGCTATCGTGTGCGTCGCGGCTGGTACGGAACACTCGTGCTGCAAGTTCAGGTAGAAAACGAGGACCGTCTAAGCGACAAGGAGTTTGAGTGGATTGACGCGAGGGAGGACGACTTATGGCGCCTGGATCAGCTTACTCCAAAGCTTGGCGAGATACAGACTTTCGCGCGGAACCACTAAAATATCGAGTCGGCATCGGCGAGCAGGGCGTTCTGCTTGCCGAGCCATACAAGTCTGAGATTCTACCCAACTGGCGATTTAAGACACCCGAGATCGCGCTTGAGTCGGCTACGCTCATCTTTGCGCAGTTTGAGGCGTATCTGGATGCGGGCGACTTTCCCGGTGCTGACATGGCTCGCAAGTTTCTTCAGATGGGCGTAACTCGTGCCCGACGTTATGCAAATCACGCCTCCGGGCGTAAGTATGCGTCAGACGGCACGATCCTTCCGCTTGAGGAGGATCGCTGGACCAATACAAAAGCACAATGCGCTGAAATATTCCGTGACTTTTATAATCGAGCCGAGTATAATGCTCACTATAGAGACTGGAAACAGGAGTGGAAGCGTGAGTTCGGATAAGTATAAGCTTTTCACTGGTTTGGTGTGTATTCAGGTGCGTCGAGACGCTACAGGTCTTTTCGTAGATCAAAACAACGAGTCTTGGTACGGTTGGTATCTGAGCGAGGAGGCAGCATTAGGTGACTTCGTGAAGCGCACTACTAAGAAATTCCCTAACGGCTCGATTGTATTTTCGGCTGCTTACGATATATCAGATGCAATTGGAACAAATCCTAATGTCAAATAATCAAGGCTTTTTCGACAAGCTAGAGAAAGAAGGCTCACTTCGCGACGAGATTGCGAGTCTCGGCTGGGGCTTCTGGCCGTCAGAGTGTAAGAAGGGCTCGGGCTATTTTGATGAACACTCACTGCGTATTCTCGCGGACGAGATCGAGCGACGCAACAAACCCTTCTGGGACGAGTATGAGCAGTATTGCAAGGACTTGGCCGAGCGCAACCCTGACGAAAAGTCAGTAGATATGGATACTTTCAGTGAGTTTGACGCTAGATGACTTTGTACGGAACCTCCACCCTTCAACGCAAGTTCTCGCGAAGGGCACTGGACACGTCCTCGGGCATTCTGTCCCAGCAGTCCTCGTGCGAAACCTCTACGGACAAGAGATTGTCTGGGGATTCTTCGGATGTAACCGAGGAAAGTTCAAGGGAACCTTCAGCAACTCCGCTGCGACAGAAGAGGTTCAATTTACCGCGCGATCTGACTGACGAGATGAGTGAGGTTCTAGAGAAATTGTACTTTCGTGAGAAGAAAGTAGCTAAGCCTACAGGACGACGAGTCGATCCGGAAAAGCTAGTTGCAGAACTGTATGAGAAATTTCCCGAGGATATGGAGAAGCTACGTGAGCTGGAGAGACGACCTTCCGCGAATTAGGGCTGAAAATCAAGCGTGGATGGACGAGTTTCTTCCGCAGTTACGTGAGCGTGATGCACAAAAAGCTGCAAAGCGAGGACGCGCACGAGCGATTCTAGAGTCCATCGAGAACGACGAGGATCGTGCTTTCATTCTAAACTATATAGGACTTTGAAGATGAAGATTCAGCTAGTCAGCGACCTGCATATGGAGTTCGCTCCTATTGAGATTGAGAACGCCGGTGCTGACGTGCTGGTTCTCTCGGGCGATATTATCGTCGCGCAGTACTTCACTCGCAGCGAAGCGTCTCCGTACTCGAAGATTGCGGCTGAGTGGCGCGAGTGGTTTGAGCGCACCTGTTCGCGCTTCGAGCGCGTATATTACGTTTTGGGCAATCATGAGCACTACAAGGGTCGCTTTTACGAGACTGCCTTGATTCTGCAGGAGACGCTTGGGCACATTCAGAATCTAGTCATTCTGGATAACGCTATTGATCGCTGGCAGGGCTTCACGATTGTCGGAACAACTTTGTGGACGGACTTTAACCGTGACAATTTTAAGGCGATGATGGTCAAGGACGGGCTCAATGACTACAAGCTCATTGAGGGTCACGACTATCGTAAGCTTACGCCTGCTAACGTTCTAGGCTATCATGATGAGGCGCTTCGAGTTATCGGGAGCGCTTGTAGTTGGCCGCAGGTTCTGGTGTTTGGCCATCATGGTCCAAGCTACCGGAGCATTACGCCTGAGTACGGTTCAGGTCAGTGGGCGCATCTTAATCCCGGGTACGTTTCTCACTTGGATTCCTTCATCGAGAGCAGGCCAGAGATCAAGCTGTGGACACACGGACACGTGCACTCGTCTCACGACTACACGATCGGTGAGACTAGGATTGTTGCAAATCCGCGAGGATACGCAAACAAGAGCGGCCAGAACGAGAATATGCGATTCGATCCTAACCTAGTAATCGAGGTGTAATGACTGACGCAGCCTTCATTCAACGAATAAATGCGGCGTACCGCCGCCATATGGAATCACAAAATGCTAAAGACCGTATTGATCGTGTTTCTGATGAACATGAGTTACCCGAACCAGCAGCCAGTGATGGTGCATCGGACGTTTCCGACACCTGAGGCTTGCCAGAGCGCGTTCATTAACTATATGGCGGAGTACCCATACGAGCCGGACGTAAAAGTCTCGGCTTTCTGCACGAAGCTCTCGGACTTAGCCAAAGAGAAGGCGTCATAAAAAAGTTCTTGACTTCGTGCTGTCAATTTAATATAATGCAACTCTAACAACGAAGGAAGCATAACAAACATGGCAAACTGGACCGACGAACAGAAGCAGGAACTTATTGACAAGTACCTCGCGGCTGAACCAACTCCCGAGAACTCTATGGAGATTGTCAAGGAGATCGCCGAGGAGAAGGATTATTCGCCGAACGCTGTTCGCATGATTCTTAGCCAGGCTGGCAAGTACGTCAAGAAGGAAGCTGCGGCAGGTAAGTCCACTAGCGCTAAGAGCGGCACGGCTGCTTCTGGCGACAAGGCTCCGCGCGTAAGCAAGGAAGCTGCTCAGAAGCGTCTGTCTGACGCGATCGAGGCAGCAGGTGGCGAGGTTGATACCGACATTACGTCGAAGCTGACGGGTAAGGCCGCGCTGTATCTCGCCGAGGTCATCGAGAAGGCCGCTGGCACTTCCGAAGACGAAGACTAATCAAATTGCACGGGGTGGGTCGTTCCTACCCCGTGCTTACTCGCGTCTGCGTGTTTAGCCAACCTGCCAGACCGGAGTATCATGAATAAAGAAGAACTAATCAGCACTGTTCGCGAGTACGGCGAAGCAATTATCAACTATCGGAGTGCTGAGTCCAACAAGCCAAAGTACAATACCTGCACGTTGGACTTTGACAACGAATACATCAAGACTAAGCAGAACCGAGCAAAGGAGACAGATGATACTGTTCTCATGTTCTGCTGGGACGTAGATGCTTACCGCCTTATCAAGACTGCAAGTGTGACCAGTGTCGTCGCTCTTAGCAATGCCTTGAAGGACGGTGGGAAGAATGTCCGATGAGATTTACAGCCGCATCGTCTACTACGATGAGGTAAAAGACATTCAGGTAAGGCTTGGCATCAACGAGTTTCGTGGTGTTGAGTATCTTTTCCTACGCAAGTATTACCGAGACTTTGAAGGCGAGTTTAAGCCGTCCAACGAGGGCGTGAACATGCCGCTAGGTATCGAGAACAGCAGAGAAATGTTTGCTGGTTTAGTAGAGATTCTATCTCTCGCTGAGAGCAAGCAGATTATCGTCGACAACTTCAAAGAACTAATCGAGGCAACTTACCCACAATGAGAACCTTCCTAGCCTATGCGGCAGCCAAGTACTACGCCGGTGAGCCTGTGCTCAGCGATGCCGAGTTCGATAGGCTAGCGAAGCAGTACAATTTTGAGGACGTCGGAGCCCCTGTGGATCTTTCACGGGCGGTTCCGCACGTCCATCGTATGTACTCCCTGCGCAAGTGTTTTGTAGGTGAACCCCTTATCGAATTGCCGGGAGAAGTCATTGAGACACCTAAGCTGGACGGTGCAGCGGTATCTTTGCTTTACGTTAGCGGTAAGCTTGTACTTGCTCTGACGCGAGGTGATGGTAAGGCTGGCCTGGACATCACCGATAAGATGCGTACGCTTGTAGAGAATGATCTACATGTAATGCTGGATACTGTCCAGATTACCGGCGAAGTTATGGCGAAGAAGAGTATTCCTAACGCTCGCAACTACGCTTCTGGCGCGCTCAATCTGAAGAGTCTGGACGAGTTTAAGTCTCGCGAACTCGTATTCGTAGCTTATGGCATTACACCTGCTCGCTGCTACACATGGGAGCAGGACATGAACCTGCTAGATGACTACGGTTTTCAGACGGTTCGCTACGCAGATATCAATCTTAATGACTATCCGCAAGATGGCCGTGTGTTCCGCGTTAACGACAATGCTGTCTTTGAGGAACTAGGCTACACCGACAAGCACCCGCGTGGTGCATTCGCTCTCAAGGAAGTGCAGGAGGGCGTTAGAACAACACTAGAGAATGTAGAATGGCAGGTTGGCAGATCAGGCGTAGTCGCTCCTGTTGCAATCTTGAAGCCAGTTAAAGTCGGTGATGCTACGGTGTCGCGAGCAACTTTGCACAACATTGGGTACATTCGCGATCTAGAGCTTGAGATCGGGTGTACCGTAGAAATCATTCGTTCGGGTGAAATTATCCCGAGAGTAGTAAGGAGAGTAGATGCTAACGCTGCTTAAGTTTTACGCGGATTGGTGCGGTCCTTGCCGCAACATGACGCCAATTATCGAACAGCTGGATGCTGAGGATGACGACTTGATCGTAACCAACGTCAACATTGACGACAACCCTCAGGTTCGTCATGAATACCATATTCGTAGCATTCCAGCTTTTGTGTTGCTCAAGGATCGCCAAGAGGTAGCACGTCGAGTCGGTTCCGGCACGCTGACAGAACTTAAGGAGTTCGTTCGTGAGTCTAGGAATCTATAACGAGACGTACTTTAAGAATAACCCAGAAGAGCGAGACAAGGACGGCGTACTTTACTGCGTCGTTCTAGTCGACATCAAGACCTCAGTTCGCGAGTGCGTAAAGATTGGCATCGCAAAGGGCAAGGACTGGCGGCACGTCATTAAGCGTGCCGGAGGCTTTACTGGGTACGAAGTACGAATACAAAAAACTGTGCATGGTCGACTCGAAGATATATACTATTTAGAGCAGTACCTGCATGAACTCTGGAGCGATTACAAGTACACCGCTCCACGACGATTCGGCGGCCACACCGAGCTGTTTCAAATCGAGCAACTAGGACCGATCTTGAAGTCAATTCCGACAGAGGTTTGACCAACCGAAATTTACTTCTTGACTTTGACCCCCGAAGCGGATATAATGGCTTCATCAAGAGCAGAGAGGCAGCTTTGATCCAACCACCAACAAATTGTCCGAGTTGTGACTCAACCCTGACTTGGGTTAAGGATCAACTCTACTGCAAGAACGACGATTGCCCTGCAAAGTCGTACAAGCAGCTTGAGCACTTTGCAAAGACGCTCAAGATCAAGGGACTCGGACCCAGCACGATCGAAAAGCTGGACATTGTTAGCGTCGCAGATATTTACGAGATTACTCTCGATTATCTTACGATGCAGCTTGGCTCGGAGCGAGTTGCCACTAAGCTCTTTGACGAGATTAAGCGTTCTGAAAATGAACCGCTCAATACCGTTTTACCCGCGTTCGGCGTTCCGCTAGTCGGTAAGTCGGCTACGGACAAATTGAGTAAGGTCATTGACAGCATCTTTGACATTGACGCAGAAGCGTGCAAAGAGGCTGGCATAGGCCAGAAAGCTACAGGGAACCTACTGCACTGGATTGAGACGAAGTTTGACGACTTCTGCCACCTTCCTTTCAGCTGGGAGTTCTCCAAGAACACAGGACCTACAGGCGGCTCCGGCGTCGTCTGCATTACTGGCAAGCTGAAAAGCTTTCCAACTAAGGCGGCAGCTAAGGCTGTGCTGGAAGGTCTGGGATATACGGTAAAGGACTCGATCACGAAAGACGTGACGATCCTAGTTAACGAGAGCGGTGTTGAGACCGCAAAAACCAGGAAAGCCGCCGATGACGGCGTGCAAATTGTAACCAACCTAAAAGAACTAACGGAGAATAATTGAATATGACACTTCCTAAGTGGACCGAAGAGCGTACCCAGCAGCTTGAAGCTGGTGTTAATGGCGAGAGCCCAGTTACCAAGGCAACTGTTGATCGCCTGGCAGCTGAACTCGAAACCTCTGCTCGTTCTGTCTCCAGCAAGCTGCGTAAGCTGAACCATGAGGTTGAGAAGGCTTCCGAAGCACCTAAGGCGTTCAGCGACGACGAAGCAGCTGATCTGCGCGAGTTCGTAGAAGCTCACGAGGGTGAGTACACCTACGGCGAGATCGCCGAGAACTTCGCTAGCGGCAAGTTCAATGCTCGTGCAATCCAGGGTAAGATCCTGAGCATGGAGCTGACCGGATCGGTCAAGGCTACGCCACGTCCTGAGACGACCAAGACCTACACTGACGAGCAGGCTAAGACCATCGTCGACATGGCCAATGACGGCGCGTTCGTCGAGGACATTGCAGCTGCGGTTGACAAGAGCGTCGCCAGCGTTCGCGGTAAGCTTCTGAGCCTACTGCGTGACGGATCGGTTAACGCCATTCCGAAGCAGCGTGAGGTCAAGGGCCAGGCTCCTGACTCCTTCGAGGCTCTGGGCGACATTGCCGCTCTGACGGTCGAAGAGATCGCAGAAAAGACTGGCAAGACGGAGCGCGGTGTTAAGACCATTCTTACCCGTCGTGGCCTGACCGCTAAGAACTACGACGGTGCGGCTAAGGCTGCTAAGAAGTCCGCTGAGTAAGCGTTCTTCTTACTAAAGAAAACGGCGGGGAGGCGCATTGCTTCTCCGCCTAATCTTGTTTGGAGGAACTGCACTTGAACCTAGCTAGCGCACTTATTTACCGCGTGTTGGAGTTGGAAGACTTCGATACGTGGGCAAACGTGCGTAAGCATTATCTACCAAGCGAGCATCACTCCCTATTTGACGTGATTGCAAAGCACACGGACAACTTCCACAAGCTTCCTAGCGTAGAAGAGTTGAAGCTGGGAGTTCGAGATGCAGCTACGCTTGATAAAGTTTATGCACTTGAAGCTATTGAGACAGAAGCTGAACCTGACTACCTGCTAGAAGCTCTTAAGAGCGAATATGCCCAGCGTGAGGCTCTGTATCAGCTGGACAAGTGGGTGGACGCTTCCATGGCGTTCGAGACTGCGGAAGAAGTGGTTCGCCACATTCAGCAGATCGGCGTAGACCTAGAAGGTAAGGTTGAACTTACTCCGCCAGAAGAGAGTATGCAGAAGATTAGCCTCTTTGAGTCGGAGGAAGAAATGGCGGCACGAATTACACTGGGACTCAACGCAGAGTTCGACTCACGATTTACTTTCCTTCCAACAGACTACATTCTTATCGGCGGCTATCGCGGTTCTGGTAAGTCGCTAGTCTGCTCCAACACCTGTAACAAGGTAGTTGTAGAAAAGAAGAAGAAGGCGCTGTACTTCTCCATCGAAATGCTGCCGCGAGAAGTTCTACAGCGCGATTGTGCTATCTCCACTAAGGTTCCGTTCTATAAGATCAAGAACAAGAACATGTCGGTCGACGAGTGGGCGCGAGTTGCCAAGTGGTGGTCGGAGCGATTTGAAGACGGTGAGGACGCTTACGAGAAGTATCTGTCACACAGAAGCTTCGAGAAGTTTCACACAACTGTCTCTCGTCATCCGCTAGTACCTGCTCACCTTGACATTGTGTACGACTCCGGCCTTACGCTAGGACGTATCAATGCTGAGATCGACAAGCGCATCGCAAACGGCGACGAGATCGGTCTCGTAGCTGTCGACTACGTGAACAAGGTTAGCCGAGTCGGCGGCGGTTTCAGCCACGACTCACTGGACTGGAAGGAGCAGATTCTCGTGTCTAACGGTCTCAAGAAGATCGCACAGGATCGACAAATTCCTATTCTTTCACCATTTCAGACCACTGAGGATGGTGCGGTTCGTCTCGGTAAGGGTATTCTCGACGCTTGCGACGCTGCGTTTCACTTGAAGTCATTTAAGGGCGACGTAGCTGGTATGAGCTTCTTTACCGATAAGATGCGTTCGGCAGACGACACAGAAGTCTTTACATCGGCCGTAGACTGGGCCACTCTGGTAATCGGTCCAGAGTCAATTGAGCCGCCCGAGCAAGAGAAGAAGGGTGGGCGAAGCAGCAAGTCGGAGTTTGGAATCGGTGACATTACTGCTAAAACGGCCGGCATCTACGACAATTAAACCTAATGTGCAGTACTATGCAGGTAAGCTGCTCGGCTTCTACGAAGCTGGTGACATGCTGTTTACCTATCTCAACTCCCTAGACACGTCCGAAATGACTGCGAAGGAGTTGAGAAAGCTGCTGACTCACAAGATACTAGAGCTTAAACCGAGGTTGGAACGTGGACGTACAGACGCTACTTGAACGCAAGAAGATTCCGTTTGTACCGGCTGGTAAGGACTTCAAGGTTCGCTGCCTTAATCCCGAACACGACGACTCTGATCCTAGCATGAGGATTGATCGACTTACCGGCATCTTCGGCTGCTTTGCCTGCGGATTTAAGGGTAACATCTTCTCGCTGTTTGAAGAGAAGGCAAACTTTCTCCAGCAGAGACGAGAGTTGTTTAAGAGAAAGATCGAGCGAAAGCAAGCCGAGAACATCGGACTAGACTTGCCCAAGGCTCGCGTACCATTTGACAGAAACTGGAGAAATATAAGTGGATCAACTTTCCAAGAATTTGAGGCGTTTGAACACGCTGACCCTGACTTCATTGGTCGCGTTGTATTTCCTATCAGGAGCGTTTCCGGCAAAATTCTCGGTTTCAACGGCCGAGCGCTCACTCCTGAAAAGGCACCTAAGTATCTAATCAAACCAGCTGGAAGCACCTTCCCGCTGTTTCCTGCAAACGTAAAGCCGATCAGTGGGCGAGCAATCCTAGTCGAGGGCATCTTCGACATGCTCAATCTCTGGGACAAGGGATTGCAGAATGCAGTCTGCTGCTTCGGTGTACAAAAAGTAACAAAAGAAAAGCTGATCCTTCTCAAGGTGCGAGGCATCACCGGCATCGACGTGTTGTTCGACAACGACGAGGCTGGCGTAGAAGGAACTAAGAAAGTAGTCGATCTAATCGAGTCACTAGAAATGACAACTAGGACCGTGACGCTTCCAGCAGGTGTCTCGGACGCGGGTGAGTTGACAGCCCGACAAGTGCTCAAGCTAAAGGAGGCCTTATATGGCTAATATCGCTCTGATCGAAACGAAGCCAAGTCGCACCGACTTCGCTGCCGCTTTTGAACATGCGTTTGAATTTGACCAGTACTACCTATCCTCTGATCGTAACCTGAAAAAGGTTCTCAAGAAGGATGTGGACATTGACATTGATACGGACGCCTACGAGTGGATCATTCTAGTAGGTGCGGACGCGTTTAAGTACTTTACCGGTAAGGGAGCGATCTCGGACTACAGTGGTAAGGTAGTAGACGACAAGTTCATTCCGATCATCAATCCGGCCATGATTGCATTTAAGCCGGAAGCCGATAAGCTGTGGCAAGAGTCCCGCGAGTCGCTTACCAGTTACGTCACAGGCAAGAGTAAGGTAGTTAAGTATGACAGCTCTAGATTCTACGGAATTACAGAGGAAAGTGAAGCGCTCGCGTACGTACAGGCTGCGCTCGACTCACCAAACCCCTTCGTCGCTCTCGACTCAGAAACTACTTGCCTCTATCCTCGCGATGGATATGTCCTGGGAATCTCCCTCTGCTATGAGCGAGATCATGGAGCATATATCCTCGCAGATTGCATCACAGAAGCCGTCTCTGCACTATTGCAGGAACTCTGGTATAAAAAGACCGTAGTCTTTCACAACGCCAAGTTTGACCGCGGTATGCTCACCTATCATTTTGGATGGCACTTTCCTGAGTACGAAGATACGATGCTGCTTCACTACTGCATCGACGAGAACCCAGGCAACCACGGTCTAAAGCAGCTTGCGCTCAAGCACACGAAGTACGGCGACTACGAACAGCCGATGTACGACTTCATTGACGAGTACAAGAAGAAGCACGGCATTACTAAGGACGAGTTTACCTTCGACCTTATTCCGTTTGACATCATCAAGACCTACGCCGCTATCGACTCTGTCGTGACGTTCCTCATCTACTGCTTGCTCAAGCCAGCGGTTATGAAGAACAAGAAGCTGCTCTGGGTCTACGACAACATCCTCATTCCGGGCAGCACTCTGCTAGAGAAGGTTCAGGACAACGGTGTTCCGTTTGACGCAGCTCGTCTGAAGAAGGCGCAGCTGATGATGCAGACTGACATTGATGAAGCTGTAACGAAGCTGTATCAGTTTCCTGAAATTCGTGAGTTCGAGAAGGAGTACGGCGAGAAGAAGGGCGAGGCAAACTTCACGTTTAACCCTGGTTCGGTCATGCAGCTACGAGCACTTCTGTTCGACAAGCTGAAGCTTACTCCAACGGGTAAGAAGACCGGTACTAATCAGGACTCAACCGACAAGGAGGTTCTGGAAGAGCTTGCTCTTGAGCATCCAATTCCGCGTCTAATCCTAGACATTCGTCAGAAGTCAAAGATCAAGAACACCTACCTCGACAAGATCATTCCGCAGCTTGACCGTGACTCTCGTCTGCGTACCAACTTCAACCTGCACTCTACGACTTCTGGACGACTCTCGTCATCCGGTAAGCTGAACATGCAGCAGCTGCCTCGCGACAACACGAAGAAGCTGGAGGACGGCACGAAGATTCCGGGCTTTACGTCAGCTGTTAAGGGTTGTATTAAGGCTCGTCCGGGCTACAAGATCATCTCGATGGACTTGACCACCGCAGAGGTTTACATGGCTGCGGTACTCTCGGGCGACAAGAAGCTGATGGAAGTGTTCACCAGTGGAAGCGACTTCCACGCTTCTATTGCAAAGCTGGTGTTTAAGCTTCCAGGTACACCGCTGGAGATCAAGGAAAACTATCCGATCGAGCGTCAGATCGCTAAGACCGTAACGTTTACCATCATGTATGGTGGCGGTGCGAACAAGGTGTCTAGCACGGTTACGAAGGATACGGGTCGATACTACTCGAAGGAAGATGCGCAAGAGGTCATCGACGACTACATGAAGACGTTCAGGCAGCTGTCAAAGTGGCTGGCTGACAATCAGAGTGAGATTGCTAAGAACGGCTTCACTTACAGCTTCTTTGGTCGTAAGCGTCGTCTACCTAACGTTCTGAGCACGGACGGTGCTATTCGTAGCCACACGATCCGCTCTGGCATTAACTTCCTGGTGCAGTCTAACGCATCCGACGTCAACCTTATGGGTGCGATTGCGATGCAGAAGTACATCGAGGCTGAGGGTATGAAGTCCCGCATCTTCGCTCTCGTACACGACTCCGTGCTAGCGGAAGTGCCTTTGGAAGAAGTTGAAAAGTACAAGACGGCTTTGGCCGGCTTCATTCAGATGGATCGTGGTGTGTCTATTAAGGGCTTCCCGATCGGCGTCGACTTTGAAGAGGGCGACGACTACAGCTTTGGTAAGTATGAAATCTACGAGGAGTACTGGGATGCACAGCAACGATCTAAATAGCGTACAAGAAGAACTCGTCGGCCTTCTCCAAGAGGAGGCCGCTGAGATCATTCAGGGCTTGTCGAAGATCAGGCGAGTAGGGACTCAATTCAAGTGTCATGGTGGCGAAGAGACCAATCAGGACTTGCTGATGAAGGAACTCACTGACTTCATGATGCTGCTGCATATGGGCTTTCAGGAGGGTATATTCAACGACAAGTTTGATACACCCGCTTACGTTGAGTACAAGAAGGAGAAGCTGAAGAAGTGGACGAACTTGCCTCACAGCCTTATCGAGAGTATCTAAACGAAGTTCCAATGAACACCGTCAAGGTGTGGAACGAGGTACTAATGAAGAATATGCCTTGGCAGTGCGTCGGCTGGTCCGGCGCACCCAAGGAACCATACAGACATTGGGCGGCCTATCCGCCCTTGGAGGGCGAAGTTGCCAGAATTTGGGATATGTTGGATTATTCCTTCAAAGCGGATGGGTTTAACCTACGCCCTGGAAGAGTCATTGCGAATCTTTTTGCACACGGAGATAGCTCGTGGCTCCACAAAGACTGTCTTGATGAGTCAGCCTGGACGGCCATCATATATCTTAATGACTTCTGGGACCTTAACTGGGGCGGGGAAACGGTTCTTGTTGAAGACAACGAAATCCTCAAAGCCTTCGCCCCTACGCCAGGAAAGTTTATCCTATTCAAGTCAAATCTCGTTCACGGTCCAAGGCCGGTATCTCGGGAAGCGCCCTATCCTAGACTCGGGCTAACATTTCAGTGCGAGAGTGATAAAGACGTACCGCGATCTATCAAAGATCCAATTTCCTCTGTATCCGCTACCAAGCTCTAACTGGATCGTCCAGGACAAAGTATTGTTCCTGGACGGCCAGGTAGTGGATGAAAGAAATATGCCTGGAAAAACTCTAGGCATACGTAGGCTGCAATGCGGCCGACAGGACCTGTTACCTCTCAAGCGAGCGGTGATGAGTCTGTTCGACTTACTGCACGCTAAGCAGAAGTTCTTCATCGACAACAAGGGCAGACCCTTTGAGTACGAGAAGACCCTCAGTAGCAAGTTAAAGTGCTATCAGATACAGCGTATAGATAAGAAGGAAACCGCCTCGTTATTGTGGCTTCACGGAGTTTCGGCTCCCTTCACAATTCCGAGACCTCCTCAAGGCCATCCTGGGTGGGCCAGAGTGCTACATTTAGGCCCCTCTCCATGGATGCTTTATGACTATGTAAGTCACCCCACTAAGGACACTTACAGAAGAGTATAACGGAGTAAAATGGCAAATAGTAAAAGGAAGGCACGCTCACAGAGCAATTGCGGTCTAAAGGGTCTAACCCTCCAGCGTGTAGTACCGATGACAGAGACTCAGGAGCACATGTTCGCATCTGATCGTCACGTTGTTGCACACGGCTATGCCGGAACTGGTAAGACATTTATTGCCACTTATCTCGCACTACAGGACATTAGTCTTGGTAAGTACGGTCATCTAACGTACATTCGAAGTGCAGTACCTACTAGAAATCTAGGTTTCTTGCCTGGTACGGAGAAAGAGAAGAGCGAGGCCTACGAAGCACCATACAAGCAGATTGCACTCGATCTCTTTGGTGATGTTAACGCCTACGATAAAGCTAAGACTGACGGCAAGATTCGCTTCATGACGACGTCGTTTCTTCGTGGCAGTACGCTAGATAACTGCGTCATCATTGTCGACGAATGTCAGAACATGAGCCTGCACGAACTAGATTCTATCATTACACGAGTAGGTGAGAACTGTAGAATATTCTTCTGCGGTGACAAGTGCCAAGATGGCGACCTGGGTCGTGAACCTTCCGGACTTGTTCCATTTATGACTATTCTGAAAAAGATGGATCATTTTGACTTCATCGAGTTTGGCCTAGACGACGTAGTACGTAGCGGTCTTGTAAAGGACTATCTGCACGCCAAGTACGGTTAACTCAAGGAGCGGCTTCGGCCGCTCCGCTACAAGGAACACATGAAAGCTGTAATCAGTAACAGAATCTACCTAGAGGTCGATCCGAGAACGTCGCAGTTGGTTCGTGATGTTCTGACCTACAAGATACCGACATACGGCGACGGACCGCCGATGATTATTCACAACTACTTCATGTTTAGACCAAACGTGATCTCCATACCAGTCGGTCGCACTGATCTTATCCCACCAGGGCACGAGATCGTTGATAAGCGGCAGTATGCGCCGACGGACTTTCCCAAGTTTAAATTCGAGTTACGTGACACCCAGCGTGAAATCTTTGACGATATTGATGACAATTGTCTGATTAACGCGAAGGTAGGCTGGGGTAAGACCTTCATGGCTTTGAGCGTAGCCGAAAAGCTAGGGCAGAAGACGCTAGTGGTAGTGCATACCCTAGCCCTGATGCACCAATGGGCTAAAGAAGTGGAGAAGGTGTTTGGGTTTAAGCCTGGACTAATTGGAGACGGTCATGAGAACACGTCCACACCGATCGTTATTGGGAACGTCGGCAGCCTCTACAAGAGAATGGATAAACTCGGAAAGCTATTCGGTACACTCATCATGGATGAGGTCCATCACGCACCGAGCCCTACATTCTCAAAAGTTGTTGACAGGACTTACGCACGATATAAGCTGGGACTCTCGGGGACACTTGAGCGTAAAGACGGCTTGCACGTCACGCTCACCGACTACTTCGGGACCAAAATCTACAAGCCCGCGAGAGAGAACACTCTTGACCCGACTATACATGCTTACGATACGGGCATTTACTTTCCCTTCGGTGATATTTGGGCACATAGGGTCTCGCAGCTAAAGCAGGACCCTCGCTACATCGACTGGGTACTGGGACGAATGAAGTCCTACTCCGAGTACGGACACCAAACTCTACTGGTCTCCGACAGAGTAGAGTTTCTACAGAATATCGCTAGTCGTGCTGGTTCAGCACTAATCGTCGGAGAAACGGATGACAGAGAATCCCAATTTGACAGACTATCAAACGGTAGTACAAGCAGCATTTGCGGAACACTTTCGATCTTCAAAGAGGGCATATCCTACAACCCTCTCAGCTGCGTCATCCTGGGCACACCTATCAATAACTTGCCCATGCTTGAGCAGGTTGTTGGTCGCATCCAGAGGCTCCATCCGGGAAAACGCGACCCAATTGTAGTGGACCCAATCCTTCGTGGTCCAACAACTGAGAAGCAGTTTATGAATCGTACGGGCTTTTATATGCGCGAGGGATTTCCCATTGAGTATCTATAAAATAGTTCTTGACTTCGAGGTTTAACGACGCTATAATGCTCTTCTACAGTCTGAGAAAGATCCTTAACAAGACAGGACAAAGCTCTAAGAGCGTCCTCATGGCCTTCAAAGCCCACGCATCTTCTAGACTTCCGAAGAACCGCTTCGATCCTTTATACTCGTATGCTCAAGCAGATTTCTCGGGGGACAGCTTCATGCTTAATCCCCACGAGTTGATAAACTACGCCTTTCGGTGGACACCAAAAGAAGTAGCACAGTACATAGGTCTTGCAAGCTTTCGGAACTACGGTCACTATAGTGTAACAGGTGACAAAAGCTTAGACCTTTTCCACAGTCCTGTGGATCAGGACACAATTCAACAAAACAGACTACTTCGTATTGTAGACGGCAGAGTGCATTTCTACTACGAGGAAGACGCCAAACGGAGACAACAAATATGGCATTGAAGTTTAACGACGCAGCAGGTGGCGCACAGAAGAACCGCGCAGACGCTTTTGAAATGAAGAACGGTGAGAACCGTGTTCGCATGGTCGGCGACCTGATTGCACGTTACGTTTACTGGATCGAAGGCGAGAACAAGAAGAAGATTCCGTTCGAGTGCCTAGAGTTTGATCGCGAAAAGGAAAAGTTCGGCGGCACCGGCGAGAAGGACTGGGTGAAGGATTACTTCCCGGACCTCAAGTGCAGCTGGGCGTACGCGATCCTCGTGCTTGATCCAGCCGATAACAAGATCAAGATTTGGAACCTGAAGAAGAAGCTGCTTGAGCAGATCATCAGCACTGCGAAGGAGCCTGACCTTGGCGATCCTACCGATCCTGAGACTGGCTGGGACATTGTCTTCGAGAAGAAGAAGACTGGACCTCTGCCTATCAACGTCAGCTACGAGCTGAAGTCTCGTTCGCTGAAGCAGCGTCCGCTGACCGACGACGAGCGCGAGGCGATTAGCACAGCCAAGTCCATCGAGGAAATGCTTCCTCGTCCAACTGCAGACCAGCAGAAGGAACTCCTTGACAAGATCAAGGCGGGTGCGACTGAAAACGTGGACGAAGAGATCGGAGACGAGTTCAAGGTTCAATAATTAAGAAGATAGCTCCCGTAGCGTAAGTTGCGGGGGCTATTTCTGTCGGAGTAATATGATTCTATTCACAGCAGACCTACACATCAAGATCGGTCAGAAGAACGTTCCGGCGGACTGGGCTAAGAACCGTTATCGTCTCTTCATCGAACAAATGGTAGAAGCCGAGCAAGGCTGCAACCTGCACATCATGGGTGGTGACATCTTTGATAAGTTGCCGAACATGGACGAGCTCGAAGTCTACTTTAACATGGTCAGTGCTTGCTCTATTCGAACACTGATCTACGCGGGCAACCACGAGGCAACGAAGAAGGGTAAGACCTTCTTTACCGCCCTAAAGACCGCGACAAACGCTATCAACCCTCTAGTTACCGTGATCGACGAGGTCTACGAGGAAGAGGGTTTCATCATCGTGCCCTACGAGTTCATTCACGTTAAAGGCTTGTGGGAGAAACTTGACAAGTCTAAGGTTCTATTTAGCCACATTCGTGGCGCTATTGAACCACACGTAAAGCCGGAGATTGACCTTGATCTCATTGAAGATTTCCCTGTTGTTTACCTTGGTGATCTGCACTCTCACTCTAACTGCCAGAGAAACCTGGTCTACCCAGGTTCCCCTATGGTTACAAGTTTCCATAGGCACCGGGTTGATACTGGCTTCATACGGATTAGCGATAGCGACCTTACTCAGTGGACTTGGCATAAGTTTGACCTACCCCAGCTAATCCGCAAAACCGTCTCCGATCCAGGCGAGATGGTGCCAACGTCTCCGGACCACACAATCTACGAGATTGAGGGTTCCGTCGTAGACCTCGGCGGCGTAAAGAACACGGAACTGCTAGACAAGAAGCTTGTTAAGCGCAGCACTGACACGACCCTGATCCTAGACAAGGACATGTCGATCGAGCAGGAGCTAGTAGAGTACTTCCGCTACGTTATGCTGCTTCCCGAAGAACAGATCACGGAGGCGATGACCACATACAATGATTACGTTCCAAAAACTTAAGTGGGGTTACGCGTTTAGCTACGGCGACCATAACGAGATTGACTTCACCACCAACACCGTAACACAGATTCTGGGCTACAACGGAAACGGCAAGTCGTCGATTCCGTTGATCCTAGAAGAAGCAACATTCAACAAGAACTCGAAGGGGATTAAGAAGGGCGACATTCCTAATCGGTACGCTGATAAGGGATACTGGATTGACCTGACCTTCACCAAGGACGACGATCAGTTTCAGATCAAGATTGATCGCAAGACTAACATCAAGGTTAAGCTGTACAAGAACGGAGCAGACGCTTCTAGCCATACGGCTACGAACACGTTCAAGCAGATTGAAGAGATCATGGAAATGGACTTCAAGATGTTCTCGCAGCTGGTGTATCAGAACACGAATGCCAGCTTGCAGTTCCTCGTGGCGACTGACACGAACCGTAAGAAGTTCTTGATCGACTTGCTAAAGCTTGACGAGTACGTTCGACTGTTTGACATTTTCAAGGAAGCAGTCAAGCAGCACGCAACTGTTGTTACGAAGGCCGAAGGGCAGATCGAAACGATCGAGCGCTGGCTAGAGCAGAACAAGTTGAGTGACTCGGATGAGAAGCCTCTGCTTCCTACCGAGGAGTTTGATACAGCCGAAGACGAGCGCGAGATCGCTAGACTATCAGTTGAGATTAGCGGCATTGATCGAACGAACAAGCAGATCAACAACAACAAGCATTACAAGGCCCTGCTAGCTGCGATCGACATTGAGGCGGTTCAGGCGATCGAGGCCGAACCTACCCAGTCCTACGACAAGGAGCAAACCGAACTTGGCGGACTCACATCAGAAAAGCGCAGGATCACAGCCTACGTATCAAAGCTATCTGGACTGGGAGACTCTTGTCCCACCTGTGAGCAGTCCATCGACGCCGACTTCAAGGAGAAACTCATTGAAGCTGAGCGAGAGGAGTTGCGTAGTGTTGACAGCCGTATTGCAGAGGTTGAGACTATTATTGCTAGCATTAAGTCTAACAATAGCAGATATAAACTCAAGCAGGAACAAATTCGCGAATGGGAGGACCTCTTCGGGAAGGTCAGTAAGTCACTACCCAGCGAAACTATCAACAAAGAGGACCTAGTAGGCGAGTTGACGAACGTCACTCTTCGCGTCAGCAATGCTCGCGAGAAGATGAAGGCGATCGTCGCACACAATCAGGCTGCTGCAAAGCACAACAGTCGTGTAGCAGTATTTCAGGAGCAGAGCGAGAAATTCTTGGCTGACCTGACTGATGCGCAGGCTAAGCTGGCTGTTGAGAGCAAGAACCTAGCGAACCTAGAGTTGCTGAAGAAGGCGCTGAGCACAAATGGAGTGGTTGCGTACAAGATCGAGAACCTTGTTAAAGACTTGGAAGAACTCACCAATGAGTATCTTGCTGAGCTTAGCGACGGCCGCTTTACTATCGAGTTTACTGTTTCTAGCGATAAGCTCAACGTCATCATTACTGACAACGGTAATACTGTTGATATTCTGGCTCTTAGTTCTGGTGAACTCGCCCGCGTCAACACGGCAACACTGCTGGCTCTGCGAAAGCTGATGAACTCAATCTCCAAGTCACGCATCAACGTCCTGTTCCTCGACGAGGTTATCGGCGTGCTAGACGATGCCGGCAAGGAGAAGCTAGTGGAAGTTCTTCTTCAAGAGGACCTTAACACCTTTATCGTAAGTCACGGATGGCAGCATCCTCTGCTGTCCCGACTTGAGATTGTCAAAGACGACAACATGAGCAGGATTGAACATGGCTAAGGACTACGAGGAGCAGCTCTGGCTGCCTATGGATTACACCCAGGCTGATCGTAAGGAAGGGGCAAGAGATTGAAATTCCTAAAGAAAATGAAGGATGGCGGTGCCGAGAGCACCGTCACCGGATACTGGCTGATCGAGGCAAAGTCGCTGTTCAGCGTAGTTTTAATCAAGTTCGAGGGCAAGAGTCGTGAGGCTTATCACGAGCACGCCTTCAACTGTGTAAACTGGCTTTTGCGTGGCAAGCTGCGAGAGAGCCAGTATGTTGAGAACCCTAAGTGGCCTGGAACCGAAGAACGATACAAGCGCACGCTAAAGCCTAGCTGGATGCCGTTTCAGATTAAGCGAACCGACTTTCACAAGGTCGACTCTTGTGGCACTAGCTGGGTTCTATCGTTTCGCGGTCCCTGGGCTAAGACGTGGAAGGAGTATCTACCCAACGAGAACCGGGTACGCACTCTTACACACGGACGTGTGGAGGTTGCGTGAGTTGGGTTGAGACAAGCGTTCCTTGTATGCTGTACTGCGGACCAGAGTTGTGTAACTGTCCCGCGTACTACTACTATGAGGGACTAGAGGAAGATGACGATTGGTCAATAGCAGACAGAAAGGCGCTCGCGGAGAAGAGGGCGTATGCAAGGTACTTATCGAAAGTACAGGGTTGCCGTTCGAGCGCGTACCCGGAAGTGGTTGCGGAGCCATCAAAGGTGACGTACATATTGTCGGAAAGCGGAACCGCTTTTGCATAGAAGTAAAGAACTATGCTGAGTCTCCGCTCAGCGACAAGGTTCTGACAAACAAGACGAACAACTTAACGCAGTGGTGGACGAAGCTGTGCTTACAGGCTAAGCAATGCAGACAAGAGCCGCTACTGTTCTTCAAGTATAACCGATCCAAGTTATTCATTGTGACCAGCATAAAACCAGCAACCGTTGATAAATATCTTTACATTTCAACTCTAAACTGCTATGTTATGCTATCAGATGAGTGGCTTGCCAACGAAGGGATAACATGGTTAAATTAGTACAAGAGTTCCCCGAAGAGAACGTACTCATTGTTGACGCGATGAACGTTGCGTTCCGCTGGAAGCCCTACAAGCCTAACGAGCGTGTAGGTAAGTTCGCCGAAGACTTTGTATCCACGATCGAATCCCTGGCACGTAGCTACGACGCCGGGCGTATCATCGTGGCTGCCGATATGAAGGGCAGCTGGTATCGTCGTGAAATCTTCCCCGACTACAAGGGTAACCGTAAGGCACTTGCCGAGAACCAGACTGAAGATGAGAAAATTCAGATCGAGGCGTTCTTCAAGGAGTACGAGCGTATGCTCGAAGTCTGTAGTGCTCGTCACATGGTCCTGCGCTACGAAGGCGTCGAGGCCGACGACATTGCAGCGTATCTCGTCAAGCGTCGAGTAGACTACGGCTTCGACAATATCTGGCTTATCAGCTCTGACCGAGACTGGGACCTATTGATCCAGCCTGGCGTCAGCCGCTTCAGCACTGTGACTCGCAAGGAGATTACAGTCGATACGTGGCCACACGAGGTTCCGCCTGAACAGTACCTAGACTACAAGTGTCTGATGGGCGACAAGGGCGACAACATTCCTGGTGTCGACAAGGTTGGTCCGAAGACCGCAGCTAAGCTTCTCACCGAGCACGGTAGCGTGTTCGACATTATCGACGCTTTGCCACTTCCCGGCAAGTACGTCTACATCAAGAACTTAAACGAGTTCGGTAGTGCAAACCTCATGCGTAACGTAGAGCTGATGGACCTAGAGACCTTCTGCGAGGAGGCTATCGGACCGGACAACGTTCGCGACATTGGTATGCGCATCATGATGGATGAGCGTCGCACTGGTTATAAGGGGCCTGCAAAGGCCAAGCAGTCATGAGGGACTACATTGTAGCTAGGTTCTTCCCCGAATTTTATGCCTATCGGCGCAAGTACCTGTATTTGCAGCAACGCGTCGATGAAGCAAAGACATGGCTAGGATCGGAATTTCCAGATGCAGCTCAAGCATTGAGATGGGTTCAAGCAGCCGACTATTACTACTGGAATAGCGGAACCAACGCATTTAGTGCGGTTGAAGATAAACCTTGGATTCACTCAATCAGCGAGTTGCGAGAACATATGAGAGCGGCTAAAGCCGCAAGCAAATAAGGAAACAACTTGGTTAGCACACGCGCACAGATCATTACACGTAGAACATATAACCGTCCAAAGGACGACACAGGAAAGGTATTTGAAACCTGGGCCGAGACCGTAGATCGTGTTATCGGACACCAGCAGTGGCTCTGGGAGCGCGCTGTCGGCGGTAGAGAGCTTACTGACGTAGAATACGCGGAGCTATACGAACTTCAGCAGCTGATGCTAGACCGGAAGGTCTCAATGTCAGGACGTACGCTGTGGCTAGGCGGAACGTCAGTTTCGCAGAAGCGTGAGGCGAGTCAGTTCAACTGCTCCTTCACCGAAGTAGAGACTGCCTACGACGTCGTCGACTGTCTCTGGCTACTCCTACAGGGTTGCGGTGTCGGCTTCAAGCCTCGTGTCGGAACGCTAAATGGCTTCTCTCGACAGATCAAGGACATTGAAGTCGTACGCAGCACACGAACTGAGAAAGGTGGACTAGAGCGCAATGTCGAGACGTGGAACCCAGACACAGGTGAGTGGCGCATCAAGGTCGGTGACAGCGCCGAAGCATGGGCCAAGTCCATCGGCAAGTTACTTGCTGGTAAGTACCCCGCCAGAAAACTGGTCCTGGATTTCAGCGAGCTTAGACCAGCTGGCGAAAGACTTAAGGGCTATGGTTGGATTAGCTCCGGCGATGGTGCAATCTCTAAAGCATACGTAGCTATTGCACGCATCCTTAACGGGCGTGCCGACTCGCTGCTCACCAGAATGGACATCCTAGACATTGTAAACTGGCTGGGAACGATCCTCAGTTCACGTCGCTCTGCTGAGATCGCGCTCTTTGAGTACGGTCAGCCTGAGTGGGAAGAGTTTGCAGTCGCTAAGAAGGACTTCTGGCTACACGATAACGAGCACCGCACTCAGTCCAACAACAGCTTGCTGTTCATGGATCGCCCAGAGCGCGAAGACCTCGTAAACATCTTCCGACTAATGGAAGAGGCTGGTGGTTCGGAGCCAGGCTTCGTTAACGCAGTAGAAGCTACTCGACGTGCACCGTGGTTCCGCGGCTGCAATCCTTGCGTAGAGATTCTGCTGGGTAACAAGTCGTTCTGTAATCTCACGGAGATTGACATTGGTAAGTTTAAGGGTGACAATGCAGGACTTCACCGCGCGGTTCGCCTCGCGGCACGCGCGAACTACCGCCAGACCTGCGTCGATCTGCGAGACGGCATCTTGCAGGAGGCATGGCACCTCAATAACAGCTTCCTCCGTCTTTGTGGTGTCGGGCTTACTGGTATTGCTAAGCGTCCTGATATGGGCGGTTACGATTACGAGTACCTAAAGCGTACAGCTACGGGTTCTGCGTTTGGCATGGCTGAGGAACTAGGTCTCCCTTACCCGAAGAACGTAACTTGTGTCAAGCCTAGTGGTACTCTGTCCAAGATCATGGACACGACGGAAGGCGTGCACAAGCCGCTCGGCAAGTACATCTTCAACAACGTGACCTTCGGTAAGCACGATCCAATCGTAGATGTCGCCAAGGCTGCCAACTACAAGGTAGTGAACCACCCAACTGATCCAGACGCAGTTCTCATTACGCTGCCAGTTGAGTGGGATGACGTTCCTTTCCACAAGTGGAATGGTATGGACGTTAACCTTGACACGGCCATCGAGCAGCTGGAGCGCTACAAGCTGCTCCAGAACAACTGGACGCAGCAGAACACGTCTGTAACGATCTCGTACAGCCCAGACGAAGTGCCGGCAATCATCGACTGGTTGCTCCACAACTGGGACATTTACGTTGGCGTAAGCTTCTTGTACCGAGCTGATCCAACCAAGACCGCTAAGGACTTGGGTTACCTCTTCCTCCCGCAGGAAGTTGTGACGAAGGAAGCTTACGACAAGTATGTCGCTACGCTTCTGCCGATCGACTTGGAGAGCGCAAACAGCTTTGAAGAGATTCAGGGCGAAGAGTGCGCTACCGGAGCCTGCCCAATCAGGTAACAAAAAAGCC
>Ga0214499_1000001_pt1 | contig 26911 bp, 56 predicted proteins | sample G5R1MT_FD_206144 | JGI IMG/M metagenome (GOLD analysis project Ga0214499, IMG submission 206144) | Metatranscriptome of phyllosphere microbial comminities from switchgrass, GLBRC, Michigan, United States - G5R2_MAIN_12SEP2016_LR1... | ecosystem: Host-associated > Plants > Phyllosphere >... | reverse complement strand
AGCTCTTTGTGCCTTTGGCACATGAAACTGGAGCGGGTAGAGGGGAATGATCCCTCTTCTGAACGTTGGCAACGTCCCGTAATACCTTTATACGATACCCGCATTAAAATGGAGGAGAGAGTCGGTCTCGATCCGAAAGCCGGTATTAGCGGCTCGTGCTCCTTAGCAGGGAGACCCAGATCCCATCTGGTTCACTCTCCATTAAATTATATAAGTAACAAGTAATCCTAGAATAAAGCCACCAAAAGCACAAAGTGCATAGGCTAACGCGAAAGCTAGTTTGCTCACTTTTTAAGCTTGTCTTTCAAAAGAACACCTAGATACCAGATTGCCCAGGGCAACCAAAATAGAGCTACAACAACGTGTCTGAAACCTACCTTATCGCCATGATTAGGAGCTTCGGAATACATAGCTACTAGGAAGAGTAAAAATACTGCAACATAAACAGTAATGAGAACAATTAGCCAGATTGACAATTTTTACTCCTTTAAAAATGGAAGTCCATGAGGGAATCGAACCCCCCGCGTTAGGCCTAGAAAACCACAGCCGCCCAGCTGATGGACCATAAAATGGAGCCCTCGAATGGAATCGAACCATCGAGTCCAACTTTCGTAGAGTCGGCTCCGCTAGACCAGCGGCGAGGGCAAATGCTTTTGTAAATAAGGGTACATTTGAGCAAGAGCTTTAAATAGCTTTAGCTCTTCTCCAGTTAGCTCTCTATCAGGAAAGCCTACCCTATCAGAACGAAAGAAGCGGAAGCCGACACTGCTAAGATAATCAACAATGTCGGCTCCAATTTTAGCAAAGGGACTAACCATTATCGAGCAAAAGACTTGTTATGAACAGCATGATCGGCAGCTGTAGAAGCGGCCCATCCGTTTGGCTTAATCATAGCGATAAAGCCCATACCAAGTACCCAACCTAGGGCTTCTTTTGCAGCAATGTTAGACTTGTGCTTTGGATTTGGATTAACGTCCAAGTGCAGCTCTAGGTGGCGATCACCAACAACGTCTAGAACGTCTGTAGCTGCAGTAACAGCAAAGTTAACTTCCGTTAACATACGGTTCTTTAGACCTTCGGTGGTTTTACCAAAGTCGCGTATAACTTCCGTATTGTGAAACACGCGACAACCGTGACAGCTATCCTTGTGGACAATGATTACGGTAGCGTAGCGTGCGTACCATTGTCCTTCTTTCTTAAAGCGAACCGAGTCACATCCGATGTAAACGGAAGATTCAGGGCTCGATTGCCTAATGGCTTCTTTAGCATCTTCCCACATGGGATGTTCCTTTCTTGGTTGAAAATGGTTGCTCAGGGTCAGACTTGCACTGCTTTATGCCACGTTATGAGCGTAGTGAGATCTATACCTCCCCCCGGCGTCAATTAAGATTTTCTAGCTGACTTTATAGTCGAGGCTAAATTACCTGTTAAGTTCTTATATCTCTTTCGTAGTCCATTATCAGATAAACCTAGCTCTTTAGCTGCTCTGCTCCACGAAAAATTTGTAACCCAGTGTTCTATTGCTTCAGCTGTAATATTGGGGCTCTTGCTCGGCATACAGGATCGACAAAAGCTAGTTTTTGGATCACTAGCAGTAAGCAGATTACCGCAAGATGCACACTGTTTATCTCTTTTAGAAAATCCTTGTTCTGCTATAGACTTATCTAAATGTTCTTTGGCAGTTAATGCTTGTAAATTAGCGAGGTTATTATTAGTACAATTTGTATCTATATGGTCTACTTCCAAATCAGACAGTAAGTTAGGAATTAATCCGTATACATATGCCACTAACCGTGAGACTTGAAAGTGCTTATTACTACCTTCTATAGAAAGTGTGGCTAAAAGTCTTCCTCTATTATTTGCCCATAAAGACAGAAATTTATTGCTTTTATTGGACCAAACTTTTCCATCTTCAGAAACTTCATAATCAGGAAATTCAGGTATAGGTTTCATAGTAAATGGCACCGGTGGTGGGTAACGATCCCACGGGACTGAGGATTTGGAGTTCTCGCCACGGCCTTCCGCTCACCGGCGTGTAAGTTGGTACCGACTGTGGGACTCGAACCCACATGCCTCTCGGTTTGAATGAGAGAGGTACATCCAGTTCCCTCAAGTCGGCATTAAATTTCGGGGATTCTTGGGACTTCACACCCCTGCTCATCTCTAGTGAGATATAGCCCGTTATCCTAATAGGCATCTATGCAGTATTTAACTGGTTCTTCCGCAGGGTTTCGATCCCCGTTTGCTCGCTTATCGGGCGAGAGCCTTAGCCACTAGACGACGGAAGAATGGTGGAGCCAATCGAGCGCGTGTCCCTCGATCCTCTCACCCCTTGCGGGCTGTGAAAGTCTGCCACCCACATTCAGATGGCCCCATAATAAACTGGTGGATCACCGGGGGATCGAACCCCGTGACGACCGCTGTGCAAGAGCAGTCCGCTACCCCATAGACGTGACCCATTAAACTTGGTGGAGCTACGGAGAATCGAACTCCGGTTGGCGAACTGCCAGCCCACTACCCGAACCCATCGGTAGCCCCGTTATTTGTTATACTTATCTGGAACCACATCTGCATACTCATTTACTAAACGAGCGCGATCTGCATCAGACAAGGAGTTGTATATAAATTCTAAGAACTTGATCTGCTGTGCCATAGAAGACAGCTTTGCTCTTACTATATCTGCTGGTCTCATTTTTGCCTCCCTGTTTTCTGCTCCGGGAATTAATCCCGGAGCACCGGATAGCTCGTTGCCGAGTATCGGACGTATTAGCTAAATGCACCGCTGTAGGTAAACTTCGGCAGCTAGGTAATAACCAAGCTGCGCGCCTTGGTATAGTATGCAGGCATCGCTAAATTCTATTCAGGACTAGACTCAAACTTGATAACCTTGGACGGCTTGAAGGCACGCCATGCGTCCTCTTCAATATCCCAAACGGAGATCATGTCGTTAAACTTACGACCCTCTGTAAGGTCCGTTGCTGGAACCTTAGGCAGGAAGTCGTCCTTTAACGTGCAGATCATCAGACGTTCGGAACCGTCTCGCTTTAGAAAAGTAACTTCACAAATCTCAGTATGAAGCTTTTCTAGCATTTCTTCATTCGTCAACATTTGAGTACCTTTCAAACTGGAGCCCCGGCAGGGAATTGAACCCTGTACACTCGGCTTTGCAGGCCACGGTCTACACCATTACCCGAGGCATTAAACTGGAGCCAGTACGGAGAATTGAACTCCGCTGAAAGCCGTACAAAAGCCTTCTACTCCCAGAGTTACTGGCATTAAATGGCGACCGTGAAGGGACTCGAACCCTCCAAACACTCATAGACAGTGAGGTCCCGTCACCCGCTGGGTCCACGGCCATTAAACTTTAAAAGTGGGTGTCAGTACCCTTACCCATGGCAGCCATAACTGCCTGGTACAATTCTGCTAATTCATTTTCAAGATCTTGCGACTTCTTAGTAGTCTGGGCTAGAAGCGCATCATTCTTCTTCTTGTCTTCAAGAATAATCTCTAGATTACGCACAATGTATTCCTTTCCGTCTTGATGAACTCATTATACTTAAAACCGGCAACGAAGTCAAGAACTAAATTATGGAAGCCTGGAATCTCACCAGCTCACCGCCCTCCACGGACAGTATTTTAAGCTTAGTCACAGTAGTTAGTCTCAAGTCCGGCCGAACCGTCAACTCTTGCTGCATACTAAGGGACTTTCCTTTGGATCATGACTCCTTCGGATAATCTCGTCTTTAAACTAGCTTCCAATTCTTTGGTCAGGTACCGGAGAGTCGAACTCCGCCTCCCAAGGTCCAAGCCCAGGGGATTCGCCACAAATGTACCTGATTAATCAATATTCAAGTGAGGATAATGCTCTTCCATATGGCAATTATGGCATAAAATTACGCATTTATCTATTTCAGCATCTAGCTCTTCTTTAGAAAACTTTACTAATCCAGCAAAAGTCAGCTCCTTCTCGCTAGGATCTAGGTGATGGAAACATAAGGCGGCTTTATTTCGCTTATAGCCGCAAGAACTGCATTCTAGTTTTAGTCCATATTGTCCTAGAACTTGTTCTATTGTATTACGTAAATCAACTCTATTTTGCCTATTTTTAGAACTTATACACGACTTGCAATTAGACTTATACTTAGGAGTACCTGCTACAGTTGTTCCGTTTTTATGGAACTCTGTTAACGGTTTAAGTTTTTTGCAAGCTGTACATATTTTGTTCATAATGAAATCCGTTGGAGTGCTGCCTCGAATCACCGCCTACAGTTAGGTAGGACACCCCGGCCTTTGTTGGATGGTTACTTTAACTCCATCTTGTGTCTGCTTATTTCATCAGTCGTCCCGGTTTGCCTATCCGGTTGCGTCGGGCTTTTTCTAATCTACGGAGGATTTCGACTAAGCGCGCCGTCTACTCTCTTATCGGGGTCTACCTGCTCCCGTCTGCGTCTTTCGTTACGTTTACGTGACTACAGATTATATGGTGCTCCGAGACGGAATCGAACCGTCAACACCGAGGGCTTCAACCAAGTGCTCTACCACTGAGCTACCGGAGCATTATTACCTAGTTTTGCAAGCATAAGGGGCGCTTCTATCGTCATCGACAGAAACCCAGTTGCCGTGAGCGCGAATACATTCACTCTTTAGAATATGTTCACTTCTGATTTGTGCTATTTTAATGGCATCAGAAGTTTTACCTGCTGTGGAAAGTACAATAGCTAAAACAATTACCGTAGTAAAAGCGCTAATCCAGAACCCCAGCCAAAACTTATCGTCAGTGTGCATTACTTAACACCCTTTGCAGCATATGAACAAGTACGAAGTTCTTCTAGCGAGCAAACAACATAGTTGCTCTTGGTCATAGGAAGAACTGGAAAATTAATCTTAGGACTACCACAGTCGAGACACGTAGGATAACCTAGAGCGGCTCGACGCGGATTGTATTCATCGCCACATTTGACACAATTAGGACTCACTGCTATCTCCGTCTTGATAGCTCATTATATCCGAATTGGGCTGTTCAGTCAAGAACTAAATCAGATGGTGCTTGTGCAGGGAATCGAACCCTGTCTGTTCCCCTACCAAAGGAACGTGCTAGCCATTATCACTACACAAGCATATGGAGCCCCGACGTGGACTCGAACCACGCCAGCAAGGGTCGAAACCTCGCGCCTCATCCAGTGAGCCGGGGCAATTAAAATGGAGGAGCCCGTGGTACTCGAAACCAACACCCCTTTCGACGTGCCTTCCGCTTTCCAGGCGAAGACGGGTGACCTGCCCGCGTCAGACTCCAGTTATTTCTTTTTAGTAGAAGTTTTCAAATTACCGTCGGCAAAAGCCTGCTCAATAACCTTAACTACGTCAAACTCTGTCGCATCACTTTTATTATAAAACTTGTATGTAAAAGGAGCAACTTCAACTGCGTACCAACTTAAGCCGTTGTCAGACTCACGACTGGGTGGTTCACGCCTCGAATCTTTAGAAATACGCTGCCTCCTGCATTGAGAGTATCAAGCTCTTCCTTACTAGGAAGCCACGCTGAAATCATAAAGTTGCCGTCAGGCGTTTCAAAGTCGTAGATATCTAGCGTCTCGCAAGGACCGTTTAAATCCGTCCAGTCGGTTGGAGCGCCAAGACTACGAGTCTTATCAGTTAGTGCTAAAGGTATCATGTTGGTGCTCTCCCGCGTAATCGAAACGCGCTAGAATCCGTACGAAGGACTCTTCTTCCCAGAAGGGAGAGCCCCTGGTAGCCCCACCGGGCTTTGAACCCGGGTCTCCAGCTTGAGAGGCTGGTGTCCTGCCCACCCTAGACGATGGGGCCATGTATTACTTGTTCTTTTGTAGGTCTGCGTAAGTCTTTTCAAGCTTATCTAGCATTTCTTCCTTTGCAAGCTGAAACTTGACAAAAAGAAGCATAATAAAATCGTCTACCTTGTTGCGAAGGTCTTTAAATTCGTTCATCCGTTGTTTCCTTTGCTAAAAATGGTACTCGCTAGTGGGATTGAACCACTGGCCTTTGTCGAGTCAGGACAATGCTCTACCGCTGAGCTAAGCGAGCATGGTCTCGGAGCAGGGTTTTCACCTGCCGTGTTTACCTAGGCTTAGCCAACACGTACGGAAGTCAGTATCCGAAACTATTTGATTGACTTATGACGCGCAACGCACGAATTACCGCAATCTAATTATGGTAGCGCAGACGGGTATCGAACCCGCTTACACAAGGGTGAAAACCTTGCCGCCCGCCTCTAGCGTTCTGCGCCATGAAAATGGATCTCCGAGTAGGGGTCGAACCTACGTTGTACGGGTCAGAGCCGTTTGTCCTACCATTAGACGATCGGAGAATGTATTAGGTACGCAGCTGGGCTGCGGTTATAGAGCCTACGGCGATTTTTGTAGCTTTAATAGAATTAGCTGCGAATTCGATGCCATCAAGATACTGTCCATTACTTGCATGAATTTTTGGACGAGCAATATTGTCATACATTTCTGACAATTCTCGAACGTCTTCAGCAGTCAGTGTATCCGAGTCCCGCATATCAAAAATTTCTTGCTCAACAGTATACACGTCGTGAAGCTCTGCTTCTAGCTTTTCAATTCGTTCTTGAGCTTTTTGATACAGATCAACCAACCTGCTACGGTTCCACATCAGAGCACGCTCTTCGCGCTCTTTCAGCATTTCATCAAAAGTTTGAACTGTCACAATGTCTCCTAAAAATGGCTCCCATCCAAGGTATCGATCCTTGCACTTTACTGGTTAACAGCCAGTCGCGTTCGCCTGCTCGCTCGATGGGAATGAAATTTAAACTATGAAGGTTTCTCGTCCAGCTCAATTTATAAGCACTGGTATCTACCTACAACGGCCATCTTAACAGGTGTGCTCCAAGGGTTTTCATATACGCTCGTTACTCCGCAGAGCCTGACGCTTTTTATTAATCTAAGAGTCCGCGATCTTCCTGGATGGGCTTTGCGGTTTCGCTCCGCCATCATTTCAACAAGAGCAGTGCGTTCTCGCATATGGAGTTCCGCCTCTCCGCTCTTGATGACTCATTATACTTAGAACTGACCACGAAGTCAAGAACTAAATTCAGGCAACCTAATCCCTTCCCGCCGGGTTGTTATTAGGTCTTTACCGTAGTGTACCGGCCTGAAACTTAGTTTACCAGTTGTATCGTTCCTTGTTTACTGCCTTAAGCATTACTGCCTCTGGCGTAAACTTGTCCATCTCGACTGCCAGGACGGATTCCATCAAAGCAGGAGAAAAACCGGACACTAGGGCGAACCCTGCGTCGTTGAAACGAACCGGCTTGTTACCAGAATCATTAAGATTCCAGAAGACGATTTGTGGTAGCTCGTAGCCAGCATCTTCATACTTACGACGGATCATTTGCATAGCAGAATCGTCAAAGCGAACACACTGGTCAAACTGCATATCCGAAAGGATAAGCAACATTGCAGGCATGTCAGACGCAGGAACTCGATTACGCAGAGCGTGAACAAGAATCTGGTCAAAAGCACGATGTAGATTGGTATTTGAACCCCAATCGCTACCACGTGCGTGCATAGCCTGAACCTTCTGGCCGATTGAGCCATCTGGCAGCCTGTACAGGTCCGAACCTCCAGAGAAGGTTAGAGCCATATCGCGGAAAGCACCTCTAGACTTCGTGGCTGCGTACAGACCAAGAGCCGTAGATACATCCATACACGTTACAGACGAATCTGTACCTGCGCGACAGCTCATGGAGCCGGAAACGTCGATCATAGGAAGGACGTTCTTGTTGCTCATGTAGTTAGGCAGAGCCTCCCACATGGCTTCAGCAACTGCACGATCGCGCTCGTTGATAACGAAATCGTGGCTCCAACCATTAGCTGTTCCTAGCTTCTTGATAACCTGGTGCGGATAAATAGCGCCAGCGTTAACCTTTGCAGTACCATCATTTCGCTCTAGTGCATCCTTGTAAGCCTGGAAGGCTTCAGGAGCATTGCGGTGAAACGCAGTTAGGTACTTGGTCATGGCAAGCGAAGGAACGTGCGAGAAGTTAATCTCGTTCCAGTTACGCGCACACATATCCTGCTCAACAACGTCGGTCATGCCAACGATAAGCTTACGATAACGCTTAGGAGACAAGCCCATAAGGTTACGCAGTTCTACAGCAAGACGACCCTTACGAGGCGCCCACTTTGCAGCAAGTCCGTTACCTTCGCGCAGAGCGCGAACAAGAACGTTAAGTGCACGAGTCTTGACCGCTGGATTGGTGAAGATGAACAAGTCATCAAAACGCCCAATTTCAGGCAGGTTATCAAGCAGACGCGACTCTAGAAGAATTTGCGGCTGCTCACGCTCAAGGTGCAGAAGAATGTCGCGGTAAAGCTGACGCTCACCAGAACCACCACGAACGTCGCGAGCCCACTGGGCGATGCGAAGTGCTAGATCCTGATTTTCGTTGAAAGCTGCGGTAAACGCAGGAATTACATTCTTGCCTCGCATAGCGCCGATTGATCCGAAGAGATCGACCGCGGCACTTGAGGTAGTAGCACGAGCACGCATACCATTAGTAGTACGTGCAACGATTGGCTTCGCAACAGGACGTGCGTTAAGCCCATTAACAAACATATTCATTTTAATATTCCTTTCAGATTGCATTTTGGTTTGATTAACAGTCAAATTTTGTTTGGGTTGCTGTTAGCAATCTCATAATAGAGACAGGCTGCATTGGATCGCTAGATCACCATAAGATAGCGGTTTGGTTTGCAGTGTGCAGCCTAATAATTTGTATACTGGATACCTTTTGCCCAGGTTTAGGGACTTGGGCGAACACCTGGCAAGGATATGATCCTTAATTTGGTTTGCAGTATGTATCCATAATAATTTAAGCAGGTTACAATCGCGTTTTTCCTGGACCACCACGCATTTCCGGAATCGAACCGGCAGGCTCTTTGTTCAAAAAAGATTTTTTATTGGTTTGCTGGATGTAACCTAAAAATTCCACAATTTAGGGGTGACGGGCGGGAGTTGAACCCGCTATACCCAGAGTCACATTCTGGTACATCAACCACTTCTGCCTCCGCCACACCTAAATTGTGGATAATGCGACAGACACCCTACGATCTAGCTAGCTAGATCATTGGTCCCTTACAGCCAACCTGCTGTCGCTCGATCTAGTTATACCTTAAGGGCTCTAACTAGCTTTAAATTATCAGGTTCCGCCTCCTAAGAGGGTTCTATATCCGAGAGTTGGTATGCAGTACGGAACCTATTTTATTTATTAGTACATCTTACGAAGAACTACGCTGAACTTCACGTTAGCAGATGCCCAAGAAGTAACTGCCTGTACATAGATTGTAGTTGCACCAGAAGTGCTGAAAATTCTCTTTGTAAAGGAGGCACCTGGAATTGTATCCAGTGCGCTGGCACCTACGGCTTGTGCAGAAACTACTTCAGTACCACCGTTAGTCGTACCTAGCTTTACACCACCCGAAACTGCGTTAGCAGTTGTGTTCTGGAAAGCAATATGTTCAATCATATAGCCTGCAGGAACCGAGAAGGTTGCGTTAGCGTTAGCTGCTGTTACCGCGATCTCTAGCTGGCGATTGTAAAGTTCGCTAAAGTTAGAGTTCATTTTAGAACCAGCGGTTCTTTGTTCTAGACGGCCTGGACCGATTGCTTGAAAAGCCATATTATATTCTCATGACGCGCTTATATAGAGCAGCGCCGCTTTTCCTAGAAAGTGTTCTAGAAAACTGGTGAGTAGGTGTGGACTCGAACCACTCCCCGTGAAGGTCAGCTTTTACAGAGCGTCTGACGGAACCCCCGCCTTTACCTACCCATTAAGTTGTTACCAGCCTCGTCGCTGGGTTGATTGCTTATGTTCCTGCCACTTAATACCGGCGAAACCAGAAGCGATCATTAGAATAATAGTAATCATTGTACTCTCCGTTGTTAAAGTCTGGTAGGCAAGGTGGGACTCGAACCCACAAAGGATCAGGATTTTAAGTCCCTGCAGTGTACCATTTCCGCTAATCCCACATGCCCATGTAATCAATTTCTGCCGCTGTTTTCAGCCCCTGTATACTTCAACAGCTTTTTGAGAGCTTTAAGCTGATCCAAATAAGCACCAATTGGAGTATATTCATCAGCTTCTAGAAGATTGTCGACAACCTCTCTTGCAACGTCTAGGCGCTTTCCGTTAAGAATAGCATCTTGCTGCAGAAGATAAAGTGCTTTACTCATCGATGTTCAACCTGTCCTGCGATGCTCGCTAGAGCGTCAACATCAAAATGCGGACCATAGATACGCTTGCCAAGGTAAGTAAAACCTTCGCGAGTGCGATGTTCCATGCTAGTAATGATGCACTTAAAGCAAGTACCCACTACTTCGCTCTTTACCATTTCTGGCGAAAGAAACCAGCGCCGCGTAAACTGCATTTCAGCCTCGTGAGTGATAATATCTTCGTCCATGTAATGGGCTTGAAGATAGATGGCACCACGGCCGTCAACCTGTACAATAAATGTGTAGCCAGGAAAGTGACAAAGACTTACCCAGTACTCTAGCTCTTTAAGCGAAGCCACTTTGTTTCCTTCTGTCTTGATGAAACCATTATAGTGGCTTGAAGCGTGTAAGTCAAGAACTATTTTAAAAGCTGGTACTCCAAGAGGGACTCGAACCCCCATGACTTACGTCACTGCGTCCTAAGCGCAGCGTGTCTACCATTCCACCATTGGAGCATATAATTCGATGGTGCCTTCGGAGAGACTCGAACTCTCACGCCTTTCAGCACAGGTACCTAAAACCTGCGTGTACTACCAATTTCACCACGAAGGCATCATCGAAGGCGGGAATTAACTCTCCCGCCGGGAGCTTATTCTTTACCGTATTCGGCTTCAAACTTTTTAAAATAGTACCAATGAAGGATTTTAGCTGCTTGTCGCCGAATCCAGTTCATTAGAAACGAATACCCACACCGGCACGAGCAGCATGGCTGCCAGTATTGTGTGCAAAGTCGCTATAGTCATACTGAATCGTCACATAGCTGCGAGAGCTAATAGCCTGCTGCAGACCAACGCCAACTACGGCACCATCGAGATTGCGATTAGCAATATCGCGATAGTTGGTGTAACCACCCTTAACGTAGCCTAGAGTATTATAGTCAAAAGCGTAACCCAATCGAGCAGCGCCACCGATTGTGCGCTCATCTTCAAACACGTTACCTGCAGTTGCCTCAACACCCGCAGTGAAACGATCACCAAGCGGAACATCTACGCCTACAGCGCCAGTGTACGTAACGTCATTACGATCAGGGCTGTTGGTAATATCATTGTAACCAGCGGTTACTTCGGCACGAACACCCGTAAATGCATCGTTGGTACGAGCAAGGGCAGGAGTTGCGGTAAGAACCGCGGCAGCGGCAGCAAGAGCTAGAAACTTCATATTTATTGTATTCTCCGTTAAATTGGCATTATTGCCTTGAGTGGTGCTAGTGGTAGGACTCGAACCCACACTCTAGCCATTATGAGTGGCCAGCTTCACCTTTAAGCTACACTAGCGTATTTAATTTGGCAGACTGTTGTGGTGTTCGAGTCAACATCACACCTCCCATTCCTTAAACTCACCCTTTCATTGACCTACTCGGGTTTGCGTAGCCAAAAACTGGAGCGGGCGACGGGAATCGAACCCGCTCTATCCAGGGCTTGGAAGGCCCGGTGCATACCATATGCTCGCACGCATTAAACTTGGTGACGCCGACAGATTTTCACTGTATACTACCCGTAGGCTGCTTTCTATCTAGAATATTAAGCTACGGCGTCAGAACTTATACGTTAATTGAAACTGAACTGTATGTACAGCAGGTCCGCGAACATCGTAGTTACGATAAATTGCGGCTGCTTGTACCTTTTTACAGACTTGTGCTCTTAGTGTTAAACCATATCTAGCGTACTTAATTCCGCGATACCTGTATAACACTCGTGAAGGAAGTGAGTAGTTACTCACAATGATTACTGGAGGTAACGCATTCATTTGTTCCTTAAAATGGCGTCCTCCACGTAGCGTATCCTCGCCGACGATCTATAGGGGTCTGTGCCCGGAGAACATAAAACTATAACCCCATCCTTTACGTCGACTCGTTATCCTAGTTAACTCTAGGCCCACCGTTCCGTGGGGTAGCGGAGACTTTCAGGGTTTGTCTCGTTAATTGGTCGGGAAGACAGGGCTCGAACCTGCGACCTCATGCTCCCAAAGCACGCGCTCTACCACCTGAGCTACTTCCCGTAAAAACTTGGCCAGTTCGCGCAGGACGGAGAGCCTTAGCAGTCCGCAGGCGTTCCTTGCTGCACTGGCGAGCAGCTCCCCCAAGAAGGCGGCACATCAGGTTCTCAACCTAATGGCTGGGGCGGATCTACATGTCTCTCCAAACTAACGAGTATTAGTCCAGATTTGTTGACAGAGGCTCCCCGGCTCTATTAATCTCGTGTATCAGCTGCCGTCCCTGCTGATACTGTACCGGCAACCCAACGGATTGGTACCCCGCTCGCTTAAAGTCGCATTAGCTGGACTATCATCAAGTGCGTTCTCTAAAGTATTGAGGCGGTGTAAAGCCGTAATCCTCTCTCCGCTCTTGATGAACTCATTATACTGTCATTCAGACTCAAAGTCAAGAACTAATTTCAGCGAGCCACTTTCGAATGTACCGCATCATTAGAATACCTTTTTCAGACTGGCCAAAAATTGCTCCGCCAATATCCTCAATCGGAACCGGAAAAAGCAAGTTTGTATTCTGTGTTATATACCAAAGCTGATTATCTTTATAATGGTTAAAGGTACAATAACCTTCAATATGCTCTTTCATTATACTTCCTAGTCTGTGGTGGACCCTCTGGGGCTCGAACCCAGGACCGCAGGATTAAAAGTCCCATGCTCTACCTACTGAGCTAAGGGTCCGTTTGTTTTAACATCTATATTATGTATTTTGCTCTGCAAGCACATTAGCAGTATGCAGTACTCAATATGCTCTGGCTTGTCGGAATGTTTAAGATTATCAATAATTTTTTCTAGATCATTGATAATTATGCGACCAGTAGTAATACCGCGTTTCACTTTCTTAAGCCAGCGCATGGAAGTACTTTCTAGAAAATGGTGAACCAGCGAGGATTCGAACCTCCTGCGGACGGATTAAAAGCCCGTTGCTATCAGCCAATAAGCTTTACGCTGCTGGTCCATATTCGTTGAAATAAGTTTTGTCTAATGAAGGGTAGCCTCTTCTTACGAAAAGCCTTCCACATTGCTTTACCCTCATCTGTTTGAATAGGTGAAGGTCTCACTTGATAGCCTAGTTCGTAGACATATAGGTACATCTTTGTAGCTAGACCACGCCATCTATAATCACCATAAATGTAGGTAGAGGCAGATTCTAGTACGTTTTTCTTAAACGATACAAATTTGATGTAACCCATCTCAGTATCGTCTTCGTACACTTTAACCCACAAACTACCATCATCGCGAGATTCGTGACGAATAAGCAAGTTAAAGCCTTTCTAAAAAATGGAGGACACGGTGGGATTCGAACCCACACGGCTTTCGCGTCTGATTAAGAGTCAGGTGGACCGACCAACTGTCCAACGTGTCCGTGTCTTGTTGAAACCATTATAGCCGCTTTACCAGCTAGAGTCAAGAATTAAATTTTGAAATGCTTCTTCAAGTTCGTCACAGTTCCAAACTTCTTCCCAACTCATGCCCATTAGAACTTGCCAGCTCTCGGGTCCATTGCGTCGAAATTCTTCAAAGCCATCCCAGCCCGGAACATTGCGAATTACAAGGTAATGGCTAGTCATAGGACTGCAGTGCTCAATAAACATTTATCGTCCTAGAAATGGTGGTCCGCCCAGGTCTCGAACCTGGATTGCATGGATTAAGAGCCCAGCTATTAGCCTATTATGAAGAACGGACCGAATTATTTAGAGATAAGATCAACATACTTGTTTATAAGGAATATAGGAGCTGCGCAGATCAGGATTGGCAGAATAATTGGCCAAAAGCAAAAGGCAACCCAAAAATCCTCGTGGGGATCATCACTCTTAAACTTAAGACAAATTGTACCTGCTAAAAAGCTTATCATGAAGTAGCCAAGGAGAAACACGAATATATTCACTCTAAATTCCTTAGAAAAGAAAAAAGCCGAACTACATAAAGTAGCCCGGCTGCAAAGTTAAATAGCTATTGGTACTAGGCATGAGTATCGAACTCATCAGATCAGCCGTATGAAAGCCAACTGTGCACCTGCACGCCTAGTATCCTTGACGATAATCTCGATATCTGCGATCTACGCAGTACCAACGATTATATCGATAAGGGTCTCTAATTGCTACTTCCCAACGATTGCAGCGTGGGATTTGTCTAAAAGTTCTGTAATTTCTGTAGTCATGAGGGTAACGATCCGGCCCACGATAAGGACGGTATTCGTATTTTAATGGAGTGCCTATGCGCAGGTCTACACGCGCGTCAGCGTAGGCTGGAGCAGAAACTGCCAGACCAAGAGCTGCAAGTGCTAATGCAAATTGTTTAAACATAGATTCCTTTATTATTGCCCGAGGTACTAAGTCGGGCGACACCAATAGTAACGGGTGTCAAAAATGGCGGAGCAGGGGTAGTATCGAACTCCATGCCTATCGCTAGGACACCTTCGATTTTCAAGATCGAGACGAGGACCTCCCCGCTTCTCTGCTCCGTGGATCCCGGCGTCAGATTCGAACTGACACACACCAGGGTCAAAGTCTGGCTGCCTTACCCAGTAGCACAACCGGGATCAAAAAGTTAACGACCCCAAAGGCCGAGAGTCAAAAGACTTACTCCAAAAAGAGTAAGGATTAGCCATAGAACCAGAATGACTGGAATTGGCCACAAAAGAACCCAAAGCCAGCTAGTTGCTATTAGGGCAAAAGCCTTTAGCACAATGCCAATAAGCCAGAGAATACCTACAATACCCATATATTTCTCCAAATTGGTAGGCGCTATAGGATTCGAACCTATCATCTCTTCCGTGTAAAAGAAGCGATTTCACCAAGCTATCTCAGCGCCCATGTAAGATTAATCTGCTGGTACAGTCTCTACGTCTACAGGGGCATCAGTTGCCGCTTCCGTAGTTGCGCCAGCCTGCGGCGTTCCGTGCGCGCCGCAAGCGGTTAGCGCGAGAGCTGCAAGCGCAGCAAAAACAATCTTCTTCATGTGTATTTCTCCGTATTTCTTGAAGCCATTATACCGAAAAGGGGGCTTCGTGTCAAGAACTTTTTTCAAATGAGCTTAATAAAGCGACCTTCGCGATCAATAAGCTTATAGTCTACGTGTACAGGTTTAAACTGTTCTAGAGCAGACCAGATAACTCTTGTATCTAGCTCTGAACAAGTGTATACGTCTAGTTGCAGCATAGCAGGACTTTCTTCGTCCCATGCGTGTAGTACAATGTGACTCGTCTCAATAACAACAGCCGCTGTTAGTCCACGATTTCCAACTACTGGCGAGTAGCCTGCAATTGGTCCCATCATAATCTTCATGCCCAAATCATTTACTAGCTTTTCTAGCCATGTCGTGATTTGGGCCGTGTCAAAAGGGGGAGCTTCAACCTCCGCCCGTACTATAATATGCTTATGCTGTAACAATTCTACTTCTCCAACCCCAAAGCTTTCTTAACAGACTTTGGGAAATGTTTTTGATAAGTTCGAGACAAAACGATCCCGTACTTCTTTAGATGATCCAATCCACCTAGATCGGACGCTCTGTGATAACCGTACTCGCCACCGTAGTCACCAGCGCGGCAGTTGGCAAAGAACTCGGAGTCTTCTTGCAGTCGATCAAACGAGTACACGTTGTACACGTTTTCTTCGGACGTGGTTGCAAGCTCGTGCCAGCACACTACGCCAATAGCGTTAGTGCGTGAGACCCAAACAAGCTCTCCGACTTCAAAGATTTCTTTAACGCACTGATCCGGTAAAAGCGCTACTTTAGCGTAGCTTTCACTACGTTCAGGAATACCGATCTCTTCAACTGTACGCTTAATAGCAGTGGGAGATCGGTATAACCTCTTCGAAATGTCCGAAATGGAGTCTCCATCTAGGATGCTCTCAATAATCATCTGCTTTTCGAAGTCAGCTACAGGCTTGCCTCGATTAGCTGCTCGACGCTTCTTATCTTCGGCCTTACGAGTCTTGTAGTCCTCAAAGATCTTCGCAAGCCTAGCGCCGTTGGACGCAATGCAAAGTCGCTCACAAGCTTCTTTGATAGTAATAGGCTTCTCTTGCTCACGCAGAGCCATGACTGCTTCGATATTAGCATCGTCTAGCTTCTCGCCGTCTTTTACTTTAATCCTGCCAGCCATTCATGACTCTCCGTGTTTGTTTGAGTACACTTTATACAATAATTAGACCACGAAGTCAAGAACTAAATTAACCGAAGTAAAGCTCAACGTAGCCATCCTTAACCACCCACTCAACAAGTTCACCGTCGTCAAGCACTAGCTCTTCGACAACTTCTTCGGGGATAGGCAAGCTGAACTCACCTTGAGAGTCTACATCAATTCTTGTCTTTGTCATAGAAACCTACCTTAGAATTATCTGTATGAAGCTCAAACGCAGCAATCTCGGTAACTGCAGATGAAAGCTTCTCGTCGTTTACAGCTTCCCAGTCCTTAAAACCTAGAAGAGTAAATCCATCTTTTTGCTGCATGGGCTGCGGCATAATAACGCCTGCTTCAAACGTTCCGCCACCACCCTCAAGAGTTGTATAACTTGCCTTCATATATTTGTACTCGGGGAGCATCCTGCTCCGCTATCCAAGCAATATGCTTTAGCATCTCGGTTAGATTTTTCACAGTTAGACGTGGAAGCGAGTCACTTTGCGTGATCCGCTCTCCACGTAGTCTATAAGACGTCTCAATTCTTAGCGGCGAGTTCAAACAAAAACTCCTCTAAAGCAGAGCGCTGCTTATTTGTAAAGTCAGTTACTGCCTGTCGCTCCTCGGGACTTAACTCACGCTCAAACATAGGATTGTCAGGAGTTGCGCCAACTAGAAAGGCTCGATTAAATCCTACGTAGTCAACAGTTAGCCAATATTCAGACATTTTTCTTTCTCCATCCAAAGGCTGCGAAGGCAGCTGCATCAAGGAAATCGCCTTGCTCCACTCGCGCATCAATACAGTCAGATACGTCATCTAGAGTAAACTCCTCGCTATCCCAGCCAGAATAGCCTTTTTCATCACGTTGGTACTTTAGCTTCTTAAGTAGTGCTTCGCTAAACTCCTTAACGAACTCTTCTAGTTCATCGGGCGCAAAGATATCCGCAATGCTAGGAAACTGGCTAGCAATAATGGCCCAGCACGCTTGCGCGACTTCCATATGCTCCTTTTGCGTGCCGTTGCCCATACGCAGCTGACAGTAGTGAATCCACGAACGTAGGGTTCCAGCCATGTAGAGCGTGCTCATGGTCAGTCCTTCTGGAAGAACCGCGCGAGCCTGCTCCTTGGCAATACCCTTTCCTAGAGCTTCCTTGTAGACGTGGGCTGACTCTTCACAGTGTACGGCTTGTGTAGCAGCCCACCAAGTGTTAACGCGTCTATCTTCAGACTCAATGGAGTTCTGACGGTTCTTGGCGTCTTGCATACGAGCCTCGCGAGGTTCTGCCATGTCAACGACTTCTGCGTAGCGTTGAGAGAACTCTTGAAAGGCAAAGCTACGATGCCGTAGAATTTGTCGTGCAATGTCTCGGGTCGTCTGAATTTCAATGGTGATAGAAACCATCTCTAGTGGAGACCAGTGATGGTTTGCAATTAGATAGCGAATAAGCTTTGCAGCTGTGGCTTTATTAGCCTGATTAGCAGGGTTACTGACCCTGGCACAGTAGGCTACCAGCTCTTCGGCCGTCTTACAGTCTACATGCTCGCTTGGCTTACTTAGTGCGATTAGTTTGCAATTCAAGTGTTTAGCTCCGCAAATTGTTCTATGTAAGTTTCCTTCATAATGAAATCAATCTCGCGACTGTTCATGTACAGTACGCGACCTTGGGACTCCGTCAGGAATATGATATAGCCTGGTGTAGAAATATCTATGCTGTCTGCTTCTACAACGCAGGCCTCACCCTGCTTGTCCATAACTCTATACTTCATGAACCATTCCCCAAGCGTAAGCTGCTACACTACGAACATTTTTCTCTACAAATTTATAGTGCATTTTGTTTGGGTCCGAGGCAGTCTCGTAATTAAAGAAGTGAATGTTACCTTGAGCGTCTACCTTGTAGTTGTCACATTCAAGAGGTTTATCCCACAACTTCTTTTTTTCAACAGTAATTACATTGTATTTCACTTTTCTAGTACTTCTTTCTCTTCTGGCACGCTTTCCTCGTCTTCGGGAGGAAGCTTATCAATGGTACGCAAAACGCCCTGCACATAGGCAGGTCCGTTCTTATTGTACTTTTCTTTGAAATAGTCTCTAATTTTGCTCATTGCTTCTCCAGGTCGTATAGCTGCGACTTAATACGATCCTCAATAGCCGTGAACAAGTCAATGCAGCGAATTTCTGCAAGGTTCCAGTCTTTATCAGGAGCCCAGCACGTTAGCTTGCGCACATCATAGAGCGCAGACTCTAGCCTGCGCTGCTTACGTAGACGCTCTTTTCGATTATACTCGACTTCTTCAGCGGTTTCGTCTCGATTGTAGTATTCACTTCCAGCCATTATAAAAATCCAATTTCTTTACGTTCACTAGGGGTCATAGCTGTGTAGCGTTTGTGGTAAAGCGCAATGTCTTCGTCCCACCAAAAAGGCTTATCACGTCCGCGCCATGTGGCAGGAATAGCAGCCTTATCTAGCATGTAGAAAAGTCGATAATCATTGAGCGTGTCTCCGGACTTAAGTTCCTCTGGCATCGCTGGATACGGAGGCACAAATCCTTTGTTTGGCAGGTGGTTTGGAAGCGGCAGATTATTGATGACGCCTGTACTTTTGTGTGTGTTGTATCCACGATACCAAGCCTCTCGCTGCAACTCATTCGCTAGAACGTGCAGGTAATAAAAATGCTCAATGCTAGAACGCAGCCAAATGCTGCACGGATGGTTATGATGCCCAGCTTTGTAGGGCACGAAGGTACGCTGCTCCATATCAGCAGGCTCCTTAGCCATAGCAGCTTTAAGCTCTGCACGCTCTTCGGATGTCAGGGCCCTAGGAGTATAGCCAAATAGCTTGTCAGCCCAAAGTGCCATACACAAAAGCTGTGCGGACTCTAAGATCATCTTAGTGCAGTGCTTATCAATATGAAATTCGGCACATTCCTCAATGTCTTCGGATAGATAGAAAATATTCAATCGTATTGCCTTAACTGCGCTTCATCTAGAAGCACATAGGGAACAGAAGGGCTAGGAGAGTCTACAATTGCGTCCCAGCGATCTGGACCGAAATGATCGTGACCATCATTTATTTCAACAAAACCAGCCAAGGTTTCGAAAAGCTCTTTATCCGTAGTAAAAATGTCCCAGTAGTCATAATTGTAAGGAGTTACGATAATACGATAAACTTCTTGCATCACTGTCTCCATTTGAAATACCTTTATACCGCAAAGTCAGCCCAAAGTCAAGAACTATTTTTAAGAGCCTGCTTAAGTTTCTGTACTGCTAAAACCGCTTCCTCTTCCAAATTAGCGATTTCCCAGCTAACACTACTTTTAAGATCAGAAGCTCTCATTAAGCTATAGCTATAGGGTGCACCAAGCCAATCCATTAGCATAGAATGAAGTGCATCATGATCTCTAGTAAGACCATCGACATCATCGCCATATCCTAGACGATCTGCCATTTCTGGCGTATCCATATTTGGATGTGCATGCACTTCCCTGCCGTTTGGTAACGTGGTAACGCAAAAATTGGGACCCTGCACTAGCAGAGTCCCATTACTTAGTTTACTGGTTATTAAGTCGCTCACGAATTGTGCTCAACGTCTCCATGTTGGAGAGCTTGCCGTTCTCATAGACGGTTCTAAGAAGGTCAGAGCGTTGTGCTCCCTTATAATCTGGGCTATCTACAGTAATAGTCTTGTAACTACCAGCACCGTCGTAATCCACAAGTACCATACGACCCTTCTTGCTACGCTTGCCAGGGTCCGTGATTGGGTCCTTTGCAATCGGAATGTCCACACCATCGCGAGTTACGTTGCTTGCTTTGAAAGCAAACTTGCACGTGTCGCGATCAATGTTGGCCTGCATGAGACCACCGCCCGAACCGGACATGACGCTATCTGCGCTAATACCGAGTTCCTTTGCAATCTGAAACGGTTCCGTTACAGTGTCCTCGTTAATGCCGTCACCTTGAAGGATCTTTACGTCTGCTAGAACATCGTAGCCTTTATTGTTCTCACGACCACCAAACAAACGTCGCGCATCGTTAAGAACCTTAGGCAAAACATCACGCATTTCGCCCGAGTCAGGACGAATTACAAGCGTACCACCCTTATTGCGAATACGCTCTTGAAACTGAGCTGCCTTCTCGACGAACTCAAAGACGTTCCAAGTGTCGGCAACCATCGACAAAATACCGTTTTCGGGCATTTTATCAATGATATATTCGATCGAGTCCAGCTCATTCGCGGAACCCCAGCTAGTCGTTACCGAGTGCTCCGTGGCTGGGACGCTAAAAGCTGCCATTGGTTCATCGTAGAACTTTCTAGCGGCGAGAATACCAGGGATATTATCGCTGCCCATAAAAGAGAGCAGATGAGCCATACCACCAACTTCGGCAGTTTCGCGGCTTGAGACACCACGAGCACTAAAATCGAGCAAAGCAAAGCCTGTATCGCCCACGTCACTAGTGGCATCATAGAACGGTTGAATCTTTCTCTTCATGTTGTGGATACGAGTAGCTGCGGTTACTGGATACCAGATAGAACGCAGCAAAGGAGTCTCGATGTAGCTAGTCAACCACGGCGCTGGCAATTTTGTAAAGGCATTTGTGTTCTCTACCGTTACTAGAACATTGCGAGTTGGCACGAGAGTGCCCTCAGCAACTGCTTTAATACGAACAGGAACTGGCTTACCTACTAGGTCGCAAAACTGCTCGTTAAACGGCTCACCGTGCAACCTAGCAAACTCTCTACCTTCATAAACGTCCTCGTCTGTAATACGAACTTCTGCTAGTTCCTTTACAAACTTCTGCAAGCCAAAAAACACATTTGCATCGTACTTGCCGCCCCGGCTTTCCGCATAACTGTAAACATTAGTTGTATCTGGCGGGTAAAACTGAAAATGGCTCAGCTTATAAGAATCTGTATCGAGGATGGGATTAATTCGGTTATTCATTAGAAGACTCCCTTCTGTGTTTAAACTTTGGATAAATAGCTCTGGCCATTATATCCGGAACTTCTTGTGGAAGTTTATTACTTTTTACTGAATTGTCTTTACTTGTTAGATAACACAAATTATCTTGGTGATGTAAACCACCTTTGCTTAAGGGGACTATATGGTCAACTTGATAGTCTTCTGGACAATCAGCGTATATTTTAGTTATTAAATCAATATCAGCAGATAAGGGCGTCGCGTCTAACAATTTTGCGCGTTTACCGGCTGTATTATCTTTATCGCAACTTTTGCACCTAGATCTTAATTCTGCTACATGATGACTGTAAAACCGTGTTTTAGATTTTATTTCTTTGCATACATTGCACTGCTTATAGCCTACAAGGTCTAAAAGAAAGTATTTCCAACTTCTAGACCCGCCTGTTATGGTTATATCTGGAAATAACTCTTTCATTAGTCTATTTACAGTGTTTAAACCAATATTATAGTGTGCAGCAGTACCTTTAACAGTTTCTTTATCAAAGATAGTTCCAAACAAGCTTTCAGCTGTAATATTTGGAACTGTGCGATACTTTTTTCTAACTAAATCCTCGGGGTTCAATTTGCGATTTTTTAATATCGCATATATAAATTCCTCTCTTTTCATAAGGCATTATACAAATTTAGAACCCCGAAGTCAAGAACTAATTTCGGCGATCGTCTAGCTCTTGCTTATATCCATAAGCATTAGCATACTCAAGTTCAAAGATCAATCGATCCAAGTCAGCTAGAGACTGTGTCGCGGTCGTGTGATGAATAAAAGTTCCACCAGCATCACGCCAGACTTGAGCATGCTGCAACCAATCGTCAATAAGCACATTATGCTTATCTTCAACCATATGCAAGAACTTGTCCTTAGACTTACAACAAATTACTTGCAAGTCAGGAAAATGATCAGCATACCAGCGAATCTTTTGTCCAATAGCCCAATCGCTACCTTCCTTGCTAGGAACTCCAGTGAGTACAATAGGTTCTAGTCCAATTGCTCGAACACCTGCAACGAGTTCGTCTGCATCGTGCATCTTTGGCAGCTTGTAGAAGAAATCTTCATGAGCGTACAGCTCAGCCCACATAGGACCACTGTCACCATTATGCTTTCGCTCTTCAAACTCGCGCGCGGGCATACCAAGAATTTCACCCGCTAGCTTATCGAAGTCGGCTAGAACGCCGTCACTGTCTAAAAATACTTGCATTATTAATTTCCAATCTTTCATAACCATCTGGAAGTTCTTCGGGTTCCAGACCCGAATCTTCTTCCTCGTCTATTGCGTACTGCATATAGATTGGGAGTCTAAAATACAGACTATTTGCTTTTTCTAGGAGTTCTAACATTAGTAAGGCTCCTCAAAACTTCGTTCACCGCGACACTGCAGTTCCTGCTCTAGGATGGCAACGGCATTTTTCTTTACCAAAAGCTTATCCCAGTCGCTGTATACTTCCCTCTCAAGACGTACTAGCATAGCTGTAATCTCACGACTGTCCATGCCACCTACTACATCAAATAGAATGGCACCACGCCTACGCAGCTCTTCATCTTTTCTAGTCCTTACTGTCATTCGCTTTCTCCAAAGCATCGGCAATATTGGCAAGCTGAATAGCTCCAAACCATACAGCCATACACATACTCAGCAACGCACCTGCAATAAACGACTCAGCCATTACGAAACTCCCAGCATAGACTTAATGATATGAAAGTGGTCCTCAAAGAACAACTCTTCGTTCTCCAAGATCCACGCTAGATCCCTAAACTCTGCATTTTCAGCATCATCACTACCACGAACTTCCGGTAGCGAGGTGTCATTTGCTAGGTGAATATGGTAGCACTGAGTAACCAATCGAGCCCGAAGACTGCGATGAGGAGAATCAAAAGTAGCACTAGAACGGACACTACCACGGAGAACGGGCTCAGGGACTCGGATACGAGTTTCTTCTCTAAGCTCTCTAATGGCTGCGTTTCGGAAAGTTTCTTCGTCATTTACAAATCCTCCTGGCAGAGCCCACAGGCCAGAACCATACTCCTTACCGCGCTGAATAAGAAGAACCTTACCGCCAACCTGCACTAGCGAATCAGCTGTGAGAAACGGTCCCTTACCGTACTCTTTCTTGTAGTTTACCTCGAAGTCGTAGTTGTACTTAAGTACTGCATACTCGGGCGTTTCCGTAAAGTCTTTAAGAAAACGATACGTGCTAGGAGCAAGATTGGTTTGTTCCCACAGTTCCTTTAGATCGTTGGTGAACAACTCTTTACGAAACTCAGTAGCATTGAGCGGTGCGTTGAAATGCACAGACTCGTTGCCCCAATCTGGAAACAGCTTGAGATAGTAGCTGGTGTGATCCTTGTCGCAGCCGATAAGGCCAATCTTAGGTTGATATAGATGCAGTTCTTTTACAACATCAGCAACTTGCTGCTGTACTTCCAAAATCCATGCAGCATCATTATAAGTGTGATCATGGATAGGACGTACTACAACGTCGTTCCCAGAATATACACTGTCAATAAGTTGACGACGCTCTTCATACGTAAACGGGTTACGAGTAGAACGAGCAACGCCCGCTGAACCTACGAGAACAAGAACGTTCTTCGCAAGCGAGCGGGCGCGGTCGATTACATCGTGGTGGCCAGCATGCAGTGGTGCAAAGCGGCCGATAAAAACTAGTAGATCGTACTTCATAATAGAGGCTCCCTCTTGATATGACTCATTATATTAAATTTTAAGGTTCAAGTCAACCCTTAAAATCAGCAGTGACGCCTGGGTGTCTAAACTGTTCTGATGGTTGCTCCCCAACAGCATGCGGCTTTAGATTAGCGATTGTTCCCCCAACATTATAAATCTGAGCGTCGGAGCTCTTCACCGTGAGACTACCTCCTTGAGGTACGTACACAGGCGTACTGTTGAGACGTTTTTCAGAATCTCGCCAGCTCGTTACAGAATCTCGTAGTGCCCTTTGAATAGCTTTCTGGGCTTCTTCGTTAGCACTAGGAATTACGTTAATGGTTACAGAGGGCTTAGTTTGCCCTAAGCGATCCTCTACAAGCTTTGCATAACCTTGAATGTCAATCCAGTTGTCTTCATAGTTTGGATCGCCAGAACAGATACGAGCAATTTTATCTGCAATAACAGTCAGAGACTGCTTCATAACAGAGTTCATTTTATTCCAGCTAGGTGTTGCACGAATTACATCTTGTAACTCTTGAGCAATCTTAGCATGATCGCTGAAATCACCATAGCGCTTTCCACGCTCAGCCAATACGTTTTCAATTGTCAATTTGGAATCACCTTCATATCGCGACCTGGCTCCATAAGAGCCGCTGGCGGGGTTGGATAATTAATGGTTGGATCAGGCAGACGAGGTGTCGAACACCCTGCTAGAACTGCTGCTAAAACTAGACTACTTAGTAACTTGAACACGTACTTTCTCCGTTTCTCTAATCCAAGACTGTAGAGCATCTAGTTGTGCTTTGTTGGAGAGGCAAATGCCGTTGTTTTCGGTAATTGTGACAAGGGCAGATCGGTCACTAACCCGCGACTCACTGGCGTCAGACGCCTTAGAGCTTTCAAGCTCATTTCCTGCCACAGATTGGTTATAAGCATAGACCCATCCCTTACTAAATTTAAATTGTTCTGGAACTGAAGTTTCCACAACTGTTTTCGTCTTGTAAACTACACGATCAATATACTGAACACGATCCTTGTACTTTACAACTTCTTTAACATCTACCTTAGCTTGAGCTTTATCACGCTCTGTAATAAGGTCTTTTACTTTGCCTTCGTATTTGGAAATTTCTAAGCGAGAAATATTCTCACCTTTTGAATAACCAGTATAATAGGCTGTGCCTATAGCAGCTACAAGAATAGCCAGAATCCCAATTAGGATACCGGCTTTAGCTTGTAGACTTAATGCTTTGAATGCTAACCACATTTCATCTCCTAGAATAGCTTGATAACTAGAAGCACCATCATTACTAGAAAGACCAAAACCCAGATATCTACTGGCGGTTCGGGGTCATATTCTGCATCATAAGCCACTAGAGTATCCTTTTGAATAGAATGCCAAGCTTTGGTTTACAAGGTGGCTTGGCTCACCCCGGAGATTAGGCTGCTGCTAGAGCAACGATCTCGATGCCGTTATCGTTTGCATTTAACGTTGTGGCGGTAAGGTGGCCATCCTATAGTCTCTTACCATCTTTCAGCTGCCAGTCGATCCCGGTTCGGCCCCATCATAAATCCAGCTGCTGTCACAACGCCCGTTCAAGGCACGTTTCTACCTCTTGTTAGAGGGACATTTGCAGTTGGGCGTGCGCACACTTACCTGCATTCAGTGTTACTAGCACCTGATTTTCGAGATCAGGCTGCTGGACTTATGGTGGAGCCGGTGGGAGTTGAACCCACGTGCTAGCTTGCCTATTATATAGTCGTCATCAACTATTCTTGAATATTACTAGAGTTTAACCGAAAAGTCAAGAACTCTTTTTAGCAAGCATGCGAGCGGTTTGCTGCTGAGGGGTCTCACCAAAGTTCTCGTGGTGCTGACTCTGATTAGCTAGTACGTACTCTGGACGAGACATACTAGACAAGCGGTTATGCTCGTTCAGCTTCTTCTTCATGCCCATCTTTACAATGTGAGCAAGCTTCTTTTCAGCCTTGCTAGCATTGGTGGGCAGCATCTTGCAAACCTTAGGCTTCTCCTTAATAACAGGGGCCTCAATAGAACTGGCATGCACTTCGCGAGCTACTTCAGTCATTCAACAATCTCCAAATCATGTGTAGGTACAGTAAAAACGGGGTAATCCCCACAAGGATCAAGCGTTACGCTCGTATGCTCAATGCCGGTCAGTCGATAGTCATCACTAGCAAGTCCAAAGTCATACTTGCGCGAGTCATATACAATCGTGCCAGCTTTGTGACCAAAACGATTCACTAGAAGCTTATACATCGAACTTCTTGGTTCCATCTTCTGCGGCAAAGAACTCCTTTGCGCGCTCAACAGCTTCATCTGCGTCAGGGCTACCTTCAACGATAGCACGAAGCATTGCGCGAACACCACCGTTTTCCTGGGTGCGACGAGCAAACATGGCTCGAGTGTCTACGACATTAGGAGCTGCCTTGATAGCTTCATCCAGCTCGGGATCGGACAGCTTCGTTGGACCCTTCTGACGATCAGGAAAGATTGACATAGCTTGCTTGACCAGCGCATCGACGCCTGGCGAGCGTTCCATCTTCTGGGTACGCTTGTTAAACTGATCCAGAATGTTATGCTGATTTACGTAGTCAATAAAGTCAGTAACAAACTTCTCGGCTTCGCTGCGATAATCAGTCATTTTCACTGTATTCCTTAAAGAGTTCCATCCAACGATCAAACGTCATATCTTCATAATCTTGCGGGTTCTCGTTAGAGTCCTTCCAGGCGTACACCTCAAAAGCTCTAATCTTTTCAATCATAATCCGTCTGAAATCAAATGAGTCCATGTATGCCTCTCTTCTTGTGACCCCATTATACTCATTCCAAAGCTAGAAGTCAAGGATCAAATTCAGCAACGCTGAAAGCTTATTTCT